>Ga0207891_1000902_pt1 | contig 16058 bp, 14 predicted proteins | sample LinPmetageLP50_FD_184061 | JGI IMG/M metagenome (GOLD analysis project Ga0207891, IMG submission 184061) | Marine viral communities from the Pacific Ocean - LP-50 (SPAdes) | ecosystem: Environmental > Aquatic > Marine > Oceanic | place: Pacific Ocean | collected 2011-08-27 | reverse complement strand
AAAAAGCTTCTGTCAAATGAATGACAAAAGCTGTTAGAATTCAATCTGGCTAATAGATCAAAAAATTAAAACTGATATTTGATGCCTGTATATAATGCGAAGAGATACGATTTGCTGTCGTAAGTGACATTGTTTAAGGTGTTAAATTGGTATTTAAAAGTGGGTGTTGCTTCTAAGGTTACTTTTTCTGATAGTTTATAATATACACCAATACCCGCATTGAGACTAAAATTTACTTTCGATAAATTATTGGCTGTTCCCAGGCGTAATTGCCTGCCATTTTCTTTTTCTAAAAATATAGAATCATCTCCTAGGATATAAAAACTGAAACCTCCTTGTACATGCGCACCCAACCTATTTCCATAGAATTTATAGGTTACTTGTAAAGGTAGTTCTGTATAATTAATTTCTTGTAATAGTTTAACCGAAGGGTCATTGTTAATAAAATTTGCCAATGTTTCTTCAGAAATTAAATCTTCTTTCGAAACTCCCGTATAACTTAAAATAGTTCCTTGGTCTGCAGAGGTGGCGGTTGAAATATTATTTGTGAGGTAACTCATTTTGTTCGCAATTACACCTAAACTTAAGGTTGTGTTTTCAGTAAGTTCAAAGTTAACCGTAGCGCCATATGCAAAGTTTACTTTTCCTGTTTTGTCATTTCCGGTTAAACCCTGGTCTATGGTGGCATTGTCCTTAAAGACATTAAAAAATAGTGGCGCTCCCACAACTGTGACACTCCATGGTGTTTTTTGAAGAATGATAGAATCTTCTACCGATGCATCTTCATTTGCTGTAAAAGCAGTACGTTTTTTTTCTCTTGTCGCTTTAATCGAATCGATGCGTTGTTGGTTTTCCAGTTTTATTTTTTCCCTTAAAGTAAGTGTGTCTGTAGTAGTTTTAGCGGTTTTATTTCCTATTATCATGAAGCTTTCTAGGACTTCAGGACTAATTTCTTTTGCAATATTTTGAAAATTTTCTTCCTGAACGACAACTGCGTTTTTTTCTTTTTCGGCGGAAGAGTCTTGTATTGTTTCTGAAAATGGTTTTGAAGTTGAACCTTGATCCTTACTCTCTGTATCTAAATAATTTGGAGTTGCTCGTATACTTTTAGAATAAATACTTTTTCTCTTATTGGATGGAGCTATTTGTTGCGTGGAACTATTTGTAGTTTGTGAATTCTCGCTTTTAATTTCTGAAGCAATTTTTGGCTCTTTACTATTTTGGACTATACGTTTATTTTCAGGACTCTTATCGGAATCAGCAGCAGAAACCGAATTAGTCTGTTCTTTCCTCAATTTTACAGAGTCTATTTCATCACCTGAAACTGAAGTTTTGTTTTTTTCTAGATGTTCATTTGATGGCTCTTCGGTAGAGGTTTCTTGCGGGGCTATTATACTTTCGTTCTGTTTTGAGAATGGGGTGTTTATTACTAGAAATAGAATTGATATCAGCCCTATGCCAACGCTTAAGAACCACCAAAGTAGAAAACGTTTGCGTTTTTTTTCTTGAGCAGCCAGGGTCGTGTTTATTTGATCCCAAATATCATCATTAGGGCTTTTACTCATCTCTTGGACCTTTTGTGCTATCTGTTTGCCAATGTCATTCTTATGCTCCATGATGATTGGTTTTAAAGGTTCGAGATAATTTACTTCGCAAAATTAATTTTGCTCTATGATAATTTGATTTTGAGGTGCCTTCGCTTATTGAGAGTATATCCCCGACTTCTTTATGTGTATATCCATCTAGCTGATAAAGGTTAAACACCAAGCGGTATTGGTCTGGCAATTCTTGTATTGTCTTTAGAATAATATCCAATGGTACTTGCTCTAACGAATCAGCTTCTGTGGTATCTTCTAAGATATCGTCATTTATTTCTATTGCAAATTCTTCTTTGGACTTAAAAACGTCAATTGCCTTAAAAATAGCGATGCGCTTCATCCATCCTTCAAAGGAGCCTGTGCCTTTATAGGTTTTTATCTTGTTAAAAATGGTAATAAAAACATCGTGCAAAGTATCTTCTGCTTCTATCTCATTTCTGCAATATTTACAACAAAGTAGAAATAGTGAATCCTTGTGCCTTTTAAAAAGCTCATGTTGAGCTTTTCGGTCACGTTTACAGCACGCTTTTATAAGTTCTTTTTCGGTCAATTTATTTTTTAAAAGGATCGGATCGGTCTAACATATAAAGAGTTATTGTCTTTACTTGTGTTAATTTTTCTGGTACTTTCAACCAATTGGGTTGCACTAAAATCGTATATATAACACCTTCCGTAAAAACCTCCATTAAAGAGTGATTCAGAGGATGACATATAGATGCTGGGAAATTCATTTCCTTCTTCAAAACCACCAACTATATTTCTGTGAAGGTATAATATTTCGAGTTCATTTATAGCGGGCAAGTACCAATCATCAAAGCCATTGATTTCAAATTCTGAAACTAATACAGCTCCTGTATTGGGTTCATTGCAGTTGTTTAGGATTGCTTGAGTGTTTTCAAAACCACTACCAATAGCCACTTTTTGAGCGGTTGGTGTGGTTGTTCCTTCACATCCCCAAGTGCTTGGAAATATAGCTATGTCATTAGGTGCTGCAATTAATCCATGCGCTCCTGTTTCGTCGATATAGAAGATGATGCCACCTTCATATTCTTGACCAATAGTAAAGCATTCTTGACCAAAGGAAATGTTATAAAGGGTTGATAAAGTTATAAGTAATAGAATATATTTTTTCATTAGGAATAGTTTTTAAAATTTTCGAATTGCTCTTACGCGTAATAGCGCTGATTTGTCCTGTGCGATACCATGGTCCGGGCTTACGGGATTGTTACTAAAATCGACCGCAAATAATTTTACCGTTTCATTGTTGTTTAGTGAACCTCCAAGTTCTGTTGATGTAGCATAAATACTTGTGCCTCCTAGCGCAAAACCACCTACACTATTTTTATGATGTTCTAAGAGTCGCATTTCATTGATTGTAGGTAAAAACCAATCGTCGTAGCCATTCAACTCTAAATCTGAGCATATTTTTGCTGCGATATTTACGTCTTTGCAATTGGTTAATATTGCCTCGGTATTTGTGCTTCCGAAACCAATATCACGCTGTTGCGCAAATCGCTGTAGTGCTCCTGCACATCCCCAGGGCGCTCCTTCGCTTTGATCCATGGTGGCGGCAATAAGACCATGCTCATTTGTTGAATCTATATAAAAAACGATACCGCCTTCACGCATATCACCAACTTTTAAACATTCTCCCATTTGAACTTCGTCGTCCTGTATAGTCACATCATCCTCGCTGCAACTTGCAAAAAGTAATAGGCTTGCTGCGATACAGATGGATATGCGCTTAATTTTTTTTTGTCTCATAATTTGTTCCTTTCCCTATAGTCTAACCATTGTTTAAATGGTTGCGTTACATATAAAAAAAAACGCTTCCCTGTTTAGGAAAGCGTTTCTACTAGTTTAAGACATTAAAAATTAATCTCTCTTCCTATCGTCTCTTTTGTTATCACGACCGCGATTATCTCTACCACGATTGTTGTCACGGCTACCACGATCTTCTCTTGGTGGACGTTCAACATAGCCTTCAGGTTTTGGTTGCAATGCTTTTCTAGAAACTTTATCTTTTCTAGTTCGCTTATCCAAGCCAAAGTACTTCACATCAAACACATCGCCCATGTTTACAACATCGCTTACGTTTTCTGTACGTTCCCAAGCCAATTCAGAAACGTGTAATAATACTTCGTTTCCTGGAGCATCCATATATTCTACAACAGCACCAAAATCTAACATTTTGATCACTTTTACTTCATATACAGAACCTACTTCTGGCTTAAAGGTAACCGAGTCAATCTTTGCTAATACTGCATCAATACCTTCTTGACCTGTACCTAGGATTTCAATGATACCTTCTTCGGTTACTGGATCTTCGTTAATAACGATCGTTGTTCCAGTTTCTTTTTGAAGTTCTTGGATTACTTTTCCTCCAGGACCAATCATGGCTCCAATAAATTCGTTAGGAATTCTTACCTGTACCATTTTAGGTGCGTAAGACTTCACATCTTCACGAGGTGCTGCAATTGCATCTGTTAATTTACCTAAGATATGTAAACGACCCTCACGCGCTTGTTTTAGTGCATTCACTAAAATCTCATATGACAATCCTTTTACTTTAATATCCATTTGGCAAGCTGTGATACCATCTGCTGTTCCTGTAACTTTAAAGTCCATATCCCCTAAGTGATCTTCATCTCCTAAGATATCAGACAATACAGCGTATTTTCCAGAATCACCATCAGAAATCAATCCCATAGCAATACCAGAAACTGGCTTTTTCATTTGTACCCCTGCATCCATCAACGCCATTGTACCTGCACAAACCGTAGCCATAGAAGACGAACCGTTTGATTCTAATACTTCTGAAACTACACGCACTGTATAAGGACAATCTTCTGGGATCATTCCTTTTAGACCACGTTGCGCCAAGTTACCGTGACCTATCTCTCTACGGGATGTTCCACGAATGGGTCTTGCTTCACCTGTACAAAAGGGTGGGAAATTATAATGTAAGTAAAAACGCTCTTCTCCTTCTTGCGATGGCATGTCAATCTGGTTAGCATCTCTCGATGTACCAAGCGTTACGGTTGCCAACGCCTGCGTTTCCCCTCTTGTAAACACAGCAGAGCCGTGTACCGATGGTAAATAATCTACTTCACACCAGATATCACGTACTTCGTTAGTCTTACGACCGTCCAAACGTAAACCTTCATTTAAGGTTAAATCTCTTACAGCCGCTTTTTCAGCTTTACGATAGTAATCTGAAACTAAACCGTTGTATTCTTCTAATTCTTCTTCAGAAAAAGATGCTTTTACTTCTTCTTTAATTTTTGCAAAGGCTTCTGTACGCTCTGCTTTTGAAGAACCAGCTTTTGCTACGGCATATACTTTGTCGTATGCCATATCGTGTACCTTCTTTTCAAGATCTGCATCGGTATGCTCACCCTCATATTCACGTACCTCTTTTCTTCCGAATGCATCAGCCAAACGATGTTGTGCTGCAATCTGAACTTTAATGGCTTCGTGTGCAAATTTGATTGCTTCCACCATGTCTTCTTCAGAAATTTCATCCATTTCACCTTCTACCATCATCACACTATCTGCTGAAGCTCCAATCATCATCTCAATGTCAGATTCTTCTAATTGTGTCCGTGTTGGATTGATAATGAACTTACCATCTACACGACCTACGCGTGCTTCTGAAATAGCACATTCAAAAGGGAAATCTGATAATTGGATAGCTGCTGAAGCGGCTAAACCTGCCATTGCTTCTGGCATTACATCATCATCATGAGACATTAATTGAATCATTACCTGTGTTTCAGCGCTGTAATCCTTTGGGAATAATGGACGTAATACACGATCCACTAGACGCATTGTTAGTACTTCGCCATCACTTGGGCGTGCTTCTCTTTTAAAGAACCCACCAGGATAACGTCCTGCTGCCGCAAATTTCTCGCGGTAGTCTACTGTTAATGGTAAGAAGGGTAGGTCTTTTTGCTCGTAGTTTGAAACTACCGTACAAAGTAACATACACTTACCGGATTGAACAACAACAGACCCGTGGGCTTGTTTTGCTAATTTTCCAGTTTCGATAGAAATCTCTCTACCGTCACCAAGGTCTATGACCTCTCTAAATACTTTAGGTATCATAAAAAAAATTGTTTTTGTTCCCGCGAAAGCGGAAATCTCTTAATGTTACGGGTTGTAACAAAAAGAATACATTAAAATTGGTCAAGGTTCGATTTTCGAACCAAGTGTTGTTGTGTTGTTGTGGTTGACCAATGAAAAACCTAAGGGGTAGCTTTTCTATGTAATTATCAGAAAATAATGATTTCTGAATGTAATCTAAATCCCATAAAAATGGGGGTATTATAAAAATAAAGGGCTCGTAAGAGCCCTTTTATATTCAATAAATTACTTACGTAAATTTAATTCTTTAACAATCGCACGATATCTCAAGATATCTTTTTTCATTAGGTAGTCTAATAACGAACGACGTTTTCCTACTAATTTTACCAAAGAACGTTCTGAATTGTAGTCCTTGTGATTTTTTTTAAGGTGTCCTGTTAAATGCTCAATTCTATATGTGAAAAGTGCAATTTGTCCTTCTGCAGTACCCGTGTCTTTTCCAGATTTACCGTGCTTTGCGAAGATTTTTTCTTTCTCTTGTGGGTCTAAATACATGCTAATATTATTGTAAATGATTTTTATGTACTGACTACCTCTTTGGCAATCAAGCTGCAAAAGTAGTAAAAATTGTTTGAATTTTATGCTTTCTTATTTACTATTCTTTTGAAATTATTTCAATCTCTACACGTCGATCTGCATTGTCATCTTTTCCTAACGGAAATTTAAACGCCATGCCTTCATAGGCAAGCCTCTGTGGTTCTATCCCATTGGCGACTAAGTACTCAAAAATTACTTTTGCTCTGGCTTCCGATAGGTTTTCTTTTCCGGTACGATTGTTCATGCCATCAACCGGGGAAGGACGTCCATTTTTTCCACAGCACACATGTCCATTTATTTTGACCTTCACTAATGGATTTTCTCTCATAATCGTTAAAAGCTCGACGATTACTGGCTGGCTAAAGTCCCGAAGGATATCGACACCTGGAAGAAATTGTATTTCTTTAAGAATAATTTTATCTCCTACCGTGGCCTTCGTCATTTGACTATTAAGCGAGCTTTTGGGCGGAATAGTGTCGTCTACGATTTTAGAATAGAGGAACGATCGGGTTGTGATGATATCCACGCGCCTTTCAAAAGGGGAAGAGCTGGGCATCTCTCCCAGTCCTTTCGCTTCGGTTATCGGTAGCTGTTTAAATTGGTTTTTTACGGAAGAAACCCGTCTCTCAGAAAGTTTTTGATTGTATTTTTCACTAGCAAAATCATTGGTAAATCCATTGATTATTACTGAAACCAGGTTTGATGTATCTTGATCAATACTATCAATTTTTATTTTCTGAATATTAGTTAGTTCATATACATCATTGTCATAAAACAGGGACAAGGTGTCCACTTTTTTTTGAGCCTGAATACTAAAGGATATCAAAAAAAGAAGTGCAATATATAATTTCATATAAAGCTAAACGAGTGGCAACGCAGTATCGTATGAAACTCCAATTTTTGAATAATAAAATTTGTGTTATTAAGTTGTCATTTCGCGTAAAGGACGATTAAGCACCAAATCTAAGTAAAGGTTTACTTTTCTTTTTAGGTTTTTTCTATGTGTTATAAAGTCTAAGAAACCATGCTCCAATAAAAATTCTGAAGTTTGAAATCCGTCGGGAAGCTCTTTACCAGTTGTATCCCTCACGACTCTCGGTCCTGCAAATCCAATTAATGCGCCTGGTTCGCTGATATTAATATCCCCTAACATGGCAAAGGAAGCCGTTGTGCCTCCCGTTGTTGGGTCTGTGGCCAGTGAGATATAAGGAATTCCCGCATCTGCCAATTGTGCCAATTTAGCACTAGTTTTTGCTAATTGCATTAGTGAAAGCGCCGCTTCCATCATACGGGCACCACCACTTTTACTGATCATTAGGAAAGGAATCTTGTTTTTGAGTGCATAATCTGCAGCCCGTGCAATTTTCTCGCCTACAACACTTCCCATAGAACCTCCTATAAAGCTAAAGTCCATACAAGCGATCACAATATCTTCGCCCATAGATTTACCAACAGCAGAGCGAACTGCATCTTTTAACCCGGTTTTATCCTGAGCAGCCTTTAGGCGATCAACGTATTTTTTGCTATCCTCAAAGTTTAAAGGATCTTTTGATGTAAGGCCTTTATCCAGTTCCTTAAATTTATTGTTATCAAATAAGATTTCAAAATACTCTTTACTTCCTATTCTAACATGATACCCATCTTCTGGGCTCACATAAAAGTTTTCTTCCAGTTCATCACTGTCTACAATCTTACCTGTGGGTGATTTATACCACAAACCTTTAGGAACGTCTTTTTTATCTTCTGTCGGGGTTTGAATTCCCTTTTTTGTTCTTTTAAACCAAGGCATATATTTTGTTTTTGAGGAGTTTCTAAAAAAGTGAAACTTTGGTTAGAGTGTATTAATATTATTAAGGTCTTTAAAGGCTTGCGTTAATCTATTTTTAAATGTTAACTCACCTTCACGAAGCCATTTTCTAGGATCGTAATATTTTTTATTGGGTAATTCTGAGCCTTCAGGATTACCAATTTGTGTTCTAAGATATTCTAAATTTTTTTCTATATAATCACGAACCCCTTCATTAAATGCAAATTGAAGATCGGTGTCAATATTCATTTTAATAACACCATATCCTATTGCTTCCCTTATTTCTTCTACGGTAGAACCGCTTCCGCCGTGAAAAACAAAATCGATAGGATTATGTCCAAGGTTAAATTTTTTCTGAACATATGCTTGGGAGTTCTTTAAAATCACAGGAGTTAACTTTACGTTTCCAGGTTTGTATACCCCGTGCACATTTCCGAAGGCAGCAGCAATTGTAAATTGATCACTCACCTTCATTAGCTCTTCATACGCATAGCTTACTTCTTCAGGCTGGGTGTATAATTTAGAAGAATCTACATCGGTATTGTCCACACCATCTTCTTCTCCTCCAGTAATTCCCAATTCAATCTCTAGGGTCATGCCCATTTTGCTCATACGCTCTAAATAGCGTTTCGAGATCTCAATGTTTTCTTCGATAGGCTCTTCAGAAAGATCGATCATATGGCTACTGTATAAAGGTATGCCATGTTGCTTGTAATGTTTTTCGCTTGCATCTAATAAACCATCGATCCAAGGGAGTAATTTTTTTGCGCAATGGTCTGTATGTAAAATGACGGTCGCACCATAGGCTATCGCCATTTCATGTACATGTTTTGCACCAGCGATACCGCCCACAATGGCAGCTTTCTGGTTTTCGTTAGAGAGCCCTTTACCTGCGTTGAAGTGAGCCCCTCCATTAGAAAATTGAAGAATAACAGGAGAGTTTAATTCGGCAGCGGTTTCTATTACTGCATTCACAGTACTTGAACCCACAACGTTAACTGCCGGCATGGCAAAACCTTTCTCTTTTGCAAGTTGGTGTATTTGTTGCACTTGTCTTCCTGTCGCAACACCAGGTAGGATTTTGTTGTTCATTTTGGATACGCTTAGTACTGCAAAAATAAGAAATTTATGTGGTTTAGAAGGGGTAGTTAATACCTATGTTATACACTGCGTTTCTAAAGTTGTAATCTTTAAACCAGCGTTCCCCTTCTGGGCGGGCAGGATCGTGTGTTTTAAAACCAACATCAAAACGTATCACAAAAAATCCAAAATCGTACCGCAACCCAAAACCAGAGGCCACGGCAATTTCTTTTAAATCTTGAATTCCGTCAAATCTAAATGCTGGTATATCAGTATCATCCAAGGCATTCCAGATGTTTCCGGCATCAACAAAGAACGCCCCTTTAAAACCTCCAAATATGGTATATCTGTATTCGGCGTTAAAGGCAAGTTTAAAGTTAGCTTCATTAAAATCTAAGATGCTTCCACTACTGCCCGGACCCAGGTCGTATGCACGCCAACCGCGATTATCATTGGCGCCACCGGCAAAGTAGCTTCGTGTAAAAGGGATAGATGTACTATTTCCATAAGGAATAGCGATACCTCCAAAAGCCCGCACGGCAAAAACATTGCTTTCACCTATGAGCCAGTGTTTAATGTATTCGGTTTCTCCCTTTACGTATTGTGAAAATACAACATCTGAAACTTCAAAATTTCCATCTTCGTTTTTTGGTCGCCCACTAATACTGGAGACAGCAGAAAGTAGGTTTCCGGCAGTTTCAATTTTCCATCGCCATCTTGAGAAATTCTGATCAAATATATTTTCTCTGGTGTCTCTGGTCCAAGTAAAATTTGAGGTAAATATGAGGTTGTCTTCGGTTAACCTTTGGCGTCTTTCAGCAATACGGAGCACATCTCTAAAACGATCCTGATTGATGTCTAAATTTGGAAAATCGTTTGTTAAAACGCCATTAATGAAAAAATCAGCTTCATTAAAAGGATCATTTGCCGTAGGTAGTTGTAATTCTTGTGAAGTAGAATCGATGAAAGGATATCCAACATCTTGTGCAATGTCATTGAGCTGAGAGAAAGTGCTTCTGTAGACATTGAAGTAATTGGCAGGATTTACGTTGCGCACGTATTGAATATTGGCCAAATCAAACGAATAGGTCTTTATTTTTGAAGGTTTCCAGCGATAATTATATATCGCACTAAAATTTTGGCGATCTAGCCCAATATTGTTTTGCACATTAAATCCAGCACTTACACTAGTAGTAGGGGACATGTATTTAGGGATTATCTTATCTGTATTAAATGGAAATAAAATACGAGGAAAAGACAGCTTTACATTTCCGCCTAAATCTGAAGTGTCAAAAAAACTGGAATTTTTGTCGGCAGAAGAACCGACGCTTCCTCCAGCAGTAATCTCTAAGGTTTCAGCCCTTCTAAACACATTCCGTATTAAAAAGGTAGTGCTAAAACCAATACCAAAAGGTTGAATAGTGGAAGTGTACGCATCAAAATCTACACTGGCGGTGTATTTTTTCTTCGGACTTAAAAGTACGGTGGCGATAAGTCCTTGTCTCGTGGTGTCGCTTAAATCCTCCTCATAGCTAATGTTGGGGTACTTGAATATTCTTAGATCATTAATCTGATTATAGGTAAGGGTACGGTCAATGTCTTTAAAAATCTCTCCAGGAGTGATGGAAATCGCATCGGTTATGGCTTTAGGCTTAAACTTTAGGTCATCATAACTATACAATTTATAGCCCCTAAAGGATGCTGAATCTGTAAACTGTTTGTTGCGGTTGTTGAATTCATAGTCAGTTACTACCCTTACTTTGTTTACTGTAAATACTTTAAAAGGCTCCGTGAACGTAGTGTCTCCAATAGTAATTTTTCTATCCGGAATAATATATTTTATATTGGCTTTATAATTTGTATTTACCGTATCTCCTTCAAAACCTACATAATCTTGGTCAAAATAATACAGACCAGAATTTCTAAACTGAATTGTCAATCGGTCACGCTCATTAATAAAATCGTTGGCTGCGTATTGTTTGCCAGATTTTATAAACGATTTGTCTTCTGAAAGCTTAAAAAGCGAATCCACAATGGGAGATGCAATTTCCTTTGTTATAGAATCAACAAAGTACGGCTTGTAACGTATAACATCATAAGTGACAGCAGCACGCTTTTTTTTCTTTTCACTTACCGTAATATTATAATCTGCTTCGGTATTGAACCAACCAAAACTCGCGTAATAGCGTTTTAAACGTGCTACCGATTTTTCGGTTTTTTCTGTGCTTATGATTACAGGTGCATCGCCGTTTTTTTCTAACCATTTATTGAAGCCAACATAGCTATTGCCCAGTTCTTGGGTTTGTTTTTTTGAAATAAATGCGTGGAGGCGTTCTTTGCGTTTCGGTTTTTTATGGAGCCATTTAATATAGGTAGAGTCGGGTTGAGGATCTGCCAAATTATAAATGTGGAGCCCCAATGGAATACCCACTACTGGTATTTTAGGATTGGGCCGTTGGTATAACTGGCTCAGTACGCCCGTTTCGTTTACTTCGAGGCTATCTACAATAACGGTGTTTTCGGTCAATAGATATTTATCGTCCGGAACTCTCTTTACAGCATTACATGCGCACAAGAAAGCTATAAGTACTAAAAATAATGATATTTTTGTGAGGCTTCTTTTCAAGAGGGTTTATTTACACAATTTCAAAAATAGTATAATTTGCTTAGTAAAGGTCAAATAAAGTTAATAACGAGTTTGAAGAAAAAAAAGTACCGCGATCAAGCGGGACTTTTTATTGCTGAAGGTCCCAAAGTCATAAACGAACTTATTGCTGAAGGATTGCAACTACACAGCATTTTTGCTATTGATGATTCGGTAGGGGTTAAAAATGCAACAGTGATCACGCAGACCGAATTACAAAAAATAAGTTGCTTAACGACAGCAAATTCGTGTTTGGCCGTTTTTAAAATTCCAAAAAAAGAATTGACTGAAGATTCAGGCTTGATTGTAGCACTGGATGCGGTGCGTGACCCCGGAAATTTGGGGACTATTATTCGGTTGTGTGATTGGTTTGGTGTAGCGCAATTAATTTGTAGCATGGATACTGCAGATTGTTATAATCCAAAAGTAATTCAGGCCACAATGGGCTCTATCGCAAGGGTAGAAATTCAATATGTGGATTTGGTATCGTATTTAAAGGATGCAAAATGTCCAATTTTCGGTGGTGTAATGGACGGAACAAATGTGTATACCCAAAAGCTCCCTGAAAATGCTATTATGGTATTGGGGAATGAAGCGAACGGAATTTCAGAAGCAGTACAAAATGTATTGACCCACCGCATTAGTATCCCTCAGTTTGGTAAAAATAAAGCCACCGAAAGTTTGAATGTGGCTACTGCTACCGCCATTTTATTGAGCGAATGTAAGCGGTCTACTGGAAGGTAAAATTAATAAAAATACCACGTGTTTTTAAACTAGAGATATTCCCTGTCCATGGACTATTAGGATCGTCATCTGGCACCAATTCGTCTGATGTCGCAAAAACACCTCTAATGGAAGGCGTGAATTTAAAATAGTAGAGATAGAAATCGACTCCAAAGCCAAGTTCAAAATACGCAGTACTCGATTTCATCCTGAATTGCCCTGTAGAATTGTCCTCTGGATTGTCCTGATTGCTCGATAAGTTGATGGATGATGAAATCCCGCCCACAATAAAAGGTCTAAAGTTGTTGATACGATCTGTAGCCAATTTTAAAAGTAAGGGTACATGGATATAGGTAGATTTAGACTCCCTTAAAAAATCTTTCTCTTCATCAAGATTTGGGAAATACAGATCTCTTTTTGTGTAATAGAGACCAGGTTCTAAACGTATGTGAATATTGTCTGTGATACGCATATCTCCTATAAGGCCAACATTAAAACCCACTTCTTCATCCACTAATACATCTGTATTGTCATCGCCAAGCTGCTCGTTGTATTCAATTTTAAAGTCATAGCTGTTAAAACCTAAAAAATAGCCCCAGGTAAGAAAGCGCTGGTCTTGGTCACCTTTGCCTGCATTACCAAAATTAGTCAGCTTTTCTTTGTTAAAAAGCTGGGCATCTACACTTTGCGAACTAATAATGAGGATAAAAAGTAAAAGTAGCTTCTTCATAGTTATTTTGTGGCTTTATAAATGGTTGCCACACCAAATGTTTGTGGTTTGTTTTCCACTTCTATAAACCCAATTTTTCTTAAAATATTGTTGAGTTTTTCACCATGTGGAAAAAGAGAGGCACTCTCGCTTAAATAAGAATACGCTACTTTGTCTTTAGAGAATACCCTGCCTATTAATGGCAAGATGCCACGCGAATAAGCATAATAGCCCTGTTTCCATGGAAATTTTGTTGGAACCGAAGTTTCAAGAATTACAAACAACCCTGTAGGTTTTAAGACTCGAAGTATTTCTGAAAGTCCTTTCTCTAAATTTTCAAAATTTCGAATACCGAAAGAAACCGTGATTGCGTCAAAAGAGTTATCATCAAAAGGCAGCTCTTCACTGTCACCTTTAATAAACTCTAATTTTTCTGAAATGTCTTTTCTTTCAATTTTCTTTTTTGCTACAGAGAGCATCCCTTCAGAAAGATCTAGTCCCACAATTTTTGATGCTTTTGTTTGTGAAGCAAATTTAATGGCCAGATCCCCCGTACCAGTAGCAATATCTAAGACGGAATCAGGATTGATTGCAGCTACCATTTTAATGACTTTTTTGCGCCAAGAAGTATCGGTGCCTAACGAAATTACACGGTTTAATCCGTCATAATTTTCAGAAATGGTATCAAACATTTGCTCAACCTGTTCTTTCTTGTTGAGTTTGGAATCCTTATAAGGTGTAATTTTTTTTTCCATAGCTAAATCGGCTGCAAAATTACAAGTTTTTATACGATTAAAAAGGGCATCGCTTATAATAAATTAGTCAAAGATTAATTTGTGTTAGCTCTTTCGTAAATGATTATACATATTTGTACCTTTGCTGTCATATTCCGAAAATAAATTATGAAAATTATCATTGCTGGTGCCGGAGAAGTGGGATTTCATTTATCTAAACTTCTTTCTTTCGAGTCGCAAGATATTACCCTAATAGATACAAATAAAGAAGCGTTGGCCAACGCCGACACCCATTTAGATATTCGTGTGGTGCGTGGCGATGCAACTTCTATTTCCGTTTTAAAAGATTCTAAAGTTGCTAGTACCGATCTGGTGATTGCTGTTACCTCTTCAGAAACTACAAACATTACCGTATGTGTCCTGGCAAAACAGCTTGGCGCTAAACGGACGATTGCTAGAATTTCAAACACCGAATTCATCGATAATAAAGAGGAAGTCGGTTTTACAAAATTTGGGATCGATGAACTTATTTCTCCCGAGTCGCTTGCAGCAAACGAAATTGAGTTATTGTTAAATCAAAGTGCATTTAACGACACCTACGAGTTTGAAAACGGCGCCTTAACAATGATTGGGCTTTCACTATCAAAAACCACGGCTTTTGTTGGTAAATCAGTTAGTGAAACAGCAGAGATGTATCCAGAACTCACCTATATGCCTATTGCGATACAACGTTTTGGAACTCAATATACTCTTATTCCAAGAGGTGACACCCGTTTTAGAGAAGGCGATCAGGTTTATTTTACCACGACAAAAGAAGGAGTGGATCAAATATATAAGCTGAGCGGTAAAAACAGGGAAGAAATAAAAAACGTCATGATTTTGGGCGGTAGTAATATAGGCTGTCAAGCCGCTAAAGACCTCTGTCAAAAGAAATTTAGGGTTAAACTCATCGAGAATAATAAGGATAAGGCCTATGAGATTGCAGACCAAAACCCAAGCTGTTTAGTAATAAATGGCGATGGTAGAAATGTAGATTTGTTGATAGAAGAATCGATCAGTGATATGGATGCTTTTATAGCAGTTACGGGAAATAGTGAAACAAACATTATGTCCTGTCTTGTAGCCAAGTCGAAAGGCGTTAAAAAAGCAATTGCACTTGTAGAAAACATGGACTATTTTCAATTATCACATTCTATAGGTATCGATACGCTCATTAATAAAAAATTACTTGCAGCTAATAATATTTTTCGGTTTGTTCGTAAAGGCGAAGTTGTCGCCATGACAAAACTCAACAATATGAATGCGGAATTGCTAGAGTTTGTGGTGTCTCCAACGTCTCATGTGGGAGGTAAAAGAATAAAAGATATTAATGTTCCGCGCTCTGCCATCATAGGAGGCGTTATACGCAACGGAAAAGGAGAAGTCCCTCTTGGAGACTTTAAAATTGAAATAGGAGATCGCGTCGTTGTTTGCTGTTTACCTCAGTCTATCGGTAAAATTGAAAAACTGTTTGTGTGATGCAAGCAATTTACAAATTAAACTTTAAGATTATTTCCCATATTATGGGACTTTTACTGGCCGTAAATGGAGGGTTTATGCTCCTTGCGACTTTGGTTAGTTTTATTTATGAAGACGGAGTTGTTAAAGAGATGCTTTCTTCGGGAGCCGTAACCGTAGGTTTTGGGCTGCTAGTCATGTTACTCACACGCAATCATCGAAAAGAAATACAGAAGCGAGAGGGGTATATTATTGTTACATTCGGTTGGATTTTTATGTCCTTGGCGGGTACAATTCCGTATCTATTTACAGGGGCCATACCAGAATATACCAACGCGTTTTTTGAAACAATGAGTGGATATACCACAACAGGAGCTTCTATCTTAAGCGATATAGAAAGTATCCCAAAAGGTGTATTGTTCTGGAGAAGTATTACACATTGGATAGGAGGTATGGGTATCATCGTACTTGCAGTAGCTATCTTGCCGCTGTTGGGAATTGGTGGAATGCAACTTTTTGCTGCTGAAGCGCCTGGTCCGGGTGGTGATAAATTGCACCCGAGAATTACAGATACGGCTAAAAG
>Ga0207891_1000896_pt1 | contig 16229 bp, 17 predicted proteins | sample LinPmetageLP50_FD_184061 | JGI IMG/M metagenome (GOLD analysis project Ga0207891, IMG submission 184061) | Marine viral communities from the Pacific Ocean - LP-50 (SPAdes) | ecosystem: Environmental > Aquatic > Marine > Oceanic | place: Pacific Ocean | collected 2011-08-27 | reverse complement strand
CTCAAACAAGCGCGCCCCTGGCACCTGGTATTCTGCATCTAAATATTGAAATAAATAGTATAACATATTTTCTATTTACTCTTCCAAGTGGAAAAAGTGGGCTTACTTATTTAACTGTTTCAAAAATTCGGTTACTATCTTAAGATCATCAAAATCTTTACGTTCACCATTTACCTCCTGGTAGGTCTCGTGACCCTTACCTGCAATTAAAATAATGTCGTTTTCACCGGCCATTTGGCAGGCAGTTTTAATAGCCTGTTTTCTATTGGTTACAGACATAATTTTCTTAAAATTCTGCGGCTCAACCCCCGCTTCTACATCCTCAATAATTTTATCGGGATCTTCAGTTCTCGGGTTATCACTGGTAAAAATCACTTTGGTACTTAAAGCCGAAGCGATATGACCCATTTTTGGTCTTTTAGATTTATCGCGATCTCCGCCGCAGCCTACAACCGTAATAAGCTCTTCGTTCTTTGTACGAATGCTATTTATGGTTTCCAGTACATTTTTTAAAGCATCTGGGGTGTGGGCGTAATCTACAATCGCCGTTACTTTTTCTTTTTCTGAAATGATATATTGAAACCTTCCGCTAACTGAATTAAGCTCACTTATAATCTTTAAACTTTCCAGGTTTTCAAGGCCTAAAAGTTCTGCAGTAGCATAAATAGCCAAAACATTGTAAGCGTTGAAACTTCCAATTAGGCGCGTCCATAATTCCTGGTCGTTTACTTTCAGCAATAATCCAGTGAAAGAATTTTCAAGAATTTGCGCCTTATAATCGGCGTAAGATTTCAAGGCGTAGGTATATTTTTGTGCTTTCGTATTCTGCAGCATCATCTGCCCGTTTTTATCATCTGTATTCGTTAAGGCAAATGCCGAAGCCGGTAATTCATCAAAAAACCTTTTTTTCACATCGCGATATTCAGCGAAACTGCTGTGATAGTCTAAATGATCGTGGCTTAGATTGGTGAAAATTCCGCCGGCAAACTCAAGGGCTGTGGTTCTATGTTGGTCTATACCGTGAGAACTCACTTCCATAAAGCAAAACTCCACACCCTCATCATTCATTTGCTTTAAATACTTATTGATGGTAATAGAATCTGGAGTGGTTCTCACTGCATCATAAGAATTTTCAGCAACCATTACTTTCACTGTGGAAAGTAAACCGACTTTAAAACCAGCTTTGGTAAATAAATTATATAAAAGTGTAGCAATCGTGGTTTTACCATTGGTGCCGGTAACTCCTATAAGTTTTAATTTTTCTGAAGGATTATCGTAATAATTTGCAGCCATAAAAGCTAAAGCCTGCTGTGCATTTCCTACTTTTATATAGGTTATTCCATTTACGATTTCCTTCGGAAATTCTTCGCAAATAACCGCGAGTGCGCCCTGATTTATAGCCTGTTCTATGAAGTTATGCCCATCTGAGAGGCTACCACGAATAGCTACAAAAGCATCGTTTAATTCAACCTTTCTTGAATCAAACTGAAGCTTGTTTATAGTTACCGAAGTATTTCCAACCACGGCATCGATTTGTACTTTATATAATATGTCTTTTAAGACTCTCAACCTATATTTAAATTTACTTGTTGATTAGTTTTTATTTTCTGCCCTGCCGAAATTGATTGTCCGTTAACTTTTCCGGTACCTTTGAAATTGACTTTTAAGCCCAGGTTTTCTAAAAGCGAAACAGCATCCATAGCCGGCATCCCGGTCACATCTGGCATTACGATTTTTTCGTTATCAATTTTCGCGAAATATGCATCAAAATCGTCTGTCACTTTATCATTCTGAATATCGAGGGAAGGCAGGGTATCCATTACCGGGGTATCGGTATAAATCTTTTGGGCGATTTGTTTAAAAACCGGTGCTGCAACGATATTTCCATAATATCCTTTACTCCTTTTCGGCTTATGAATAATCACAATACACGAATATTTTGGATCTTCAGCTGGAAAATACCCTGCGAAAGAAGAGATATATCTTCCCGGTTCAATCCAGTATTCTACCTGGCAGGTTCCTGTTTTTCCGGCCATAGAAAAGTTTGGCGTATAAATATTTGCAGCTGTACCTTTTTCTACAGTTTGCTGCATCATTTTTTGAAGTTTTTTAGCAGTTTCGGGAGAACAAATGCTAGGATTCATGACCTCACGTTCAACCTTTAAAATACTTTTATCCCACTCTTTTACCTCTTTAATAAAACGCGGCTTTACCATTTCACCATTATTGGCAATAGCATTGTAAAAGTTCAGAGTTTGTAAAGGTGTAATGGAAACTCCATAGCCAAAGGCCATCCAGGGCAGGCTTAAACCATTCCAGTTTTTATCTTTAGGGTGAGGAATTCTAGGCGATCCTTCTCCTTTTATATCCAGGCCAATTTTACTATTTAGGCCCATATCGTATAACTTATCTACAAATTTAGCCGGATTGTCTTTATAACCTTCAGTAATAATTTTAGTGAATGCTGTATTTGAAGAAACCTCAAATGCCTTGGCCGCAGATATCTTTCCATAGCCACCGTGACGCGAATCTCTTACCGGTCTTCCATAATATCGCACCACACCATTTTCGGTATCTATAACCGAACTGGTATCTATCACACCATCTTCTAAAGCGGCGGTCATGGCCATTAGCTTAAATGTGGAGCCCGGTTCGTGCGACTCGTAAACCGCATAATTTCTTTTTTCAAAATAAGTCCCTGTTTCAGTCCGGCCAAGATTAGACATTGCCTTGATCTCACCGGTTTTGGTTTCCATAACCACTACAGTACCGTGATCTGCTTCAAAATATTCAAGTTGCTTCAGTAAAGCGTGGTGCGCAATATCTTGAATATTCACATCTATAGTAGAGATCACATCATAACCATCTTTTGGCTCTACTTCATTATTATCACTTATAGGTTTCCACTGGCCTTTGGCAATTTTTTGTTTTAATCTACGGCCATCGGTTCCTCTTAAATAAGAACTAAAAGCACCTTCAAGACCCACACGGGTGAAATATCCGTTTTCGTCCTGGCGCTCGTAACCAACCGTACGCTCTCCCATTTTACCAAGTGGGTGCTCCCGAACCGTTCTTTGCTCTACAATCATTCCACCTCGGTAAGTCCCCAAATTAAACATAGGAAAGCTTTTCACTTTCATATATTCTGAATAACCAAGATTTTTTGCAATAGGTAAATAACGCTGGCCGTTAGCTCTTGCCTGTCTTAAATATTGAGACCAGTAAGCAGCAGATTTCCCGAACATCTCGGTTAAGCTATTGGAAAGTGGCACTATATTTTCCTGAAAATTTTTATCTGAAACGGTAACCGCATCAAACCGTATATCGTATTTAGGAACTGAAGTCGCTAAAAGATTGCCTTTGGCATCATAAAGATTTCCACGACTGGCGGGAATTTTAAAACTTCTTACCGTGCGCTCTTCTGCTAGGTTGCGGTAATGGTCTCCTTCTACAAACTGAATATCCAGCAACTTCACGCCCACCCCCACAGCGAAAATGAACATACAGGCCGCAACCACGTATAATCTATTCAATATGCCTTTTTCAGATGTAGCCATTTACTCCTTTATATTCACTTTTATTTTATACGGAGGATTCTCGGAAGGAAGAATCCCTCTATCTTTCATTTTTTGCGTAATTGTAGATTCCATTTTAATACGCATAAGCGCTGAACGCCTATCTACAAACTCACTTTTTAACTCTCTTACTTCTGTATGAAGTTTTGCAATTTTATGCACCTTTCTTTCTGCACTATGCGAACTCGCAATCATAATAATAGCGAGCAGCGTACAAAAAACTATAAAGCGCCAGTTGTTTACCGCATCCCTGCTAATAAGAAAATTAGCCCGTAGTATGTTGTAAAAACCTTTTTTCATAAAACTTCAAAAAACTATAATTTCTTAGCCACTCTTAGCTTAGCACTTCTTGCCCTGTTATTCTCTTTAATTTCTTCTGCTGAAGGCACTATAAGTCCGCCAACTTTTTTGAAGGGAACTGAAATATTTCCGTAGAAATCTTTTTCGGGCTCACCTTCAAACAAACCACTTCTTATATATCGTTTCACCAATCTATCTTCCAGCGAATGATAAGAAATAAGACTAATTCTCCCATTTTTTACCACCAGCTCTTCGGTTTGCTTTAAAAATTCCTTTAAAGCTTCAATCTCCTGGTTTACTTCTATTCTTATAGCCTGATAAATCTGCGCCAGGATCTTATTTTCTTTTCCTTTAAAAAGATGCGGCTTAAGCAAATCGTTTAATTGTTCGCTGCTTTCTATAGCTTTTTCTTTTCTTGCTTCAACAATCAAATTCGCCAGTTTTGGCGCATTTTTTAAATCGGCATAATCATAGAAAAGCTTTTTAAGCTGTTCTTCAGTATATTCATTGATTACCTCAAAAGCACTTAAATTGCTTCCCTGATTCATTCTCATATCAAGGCGCGCATCAAAACGCGTAGAAAAACCTCTTTCAGCTTCATTAAACTGATGAGAGGACACTCCAAAATCACCTAAAATCCCATCAACTTTTTTTATTCCATAAAACCTCAAAAACCTTTTAATAAACCTGAAGTTTTCGTGAATAAGTATAAATCGCGGATCTTCAATTTTATTTTCCAGCGCATCCTTATCCTGATCAAAAGCAAAAAGTTTTCCTTTTGGCCCAAGCCTGTTTAGAATCTCCCGGCTATGACCACCTCCACCAAACGTAACATCCACATACACGCTATCTTCCTTAATATTAAGGCCGTCTACTGACTCTTTTAATAAAACCGGATTATGATATTGCATCTAAATCATCGTTTCCCATTACTTCTTCAGCCAATTCAGCAAAATCGTCTGAAGTTTCGTCAATGTTGTTTTCGTATTTATCTTTATCCCAGATCTCTATAATATTTACTGCTGAAGAAAGCACGATCTCTTTACTAATCCCGGCAAAAGCCACAAGATCTTTTGGAATTAAAAGTCTTCCATTAGAATCTACTTCCACCATCTTCACACCAGCCTGAAATTTCCTAATAAAATCGTTATTCTTCTTTTTGAAGCGGTTCAGTCCGTTAATTTTCTGCATTAAAACATTCCATTCCTGCATTGGATATAACTCCAAACAAGGCTGAAAAACCGAACGTTTTAGCACAAAACCATCCTGCAACATAGGCGCAAGCTGCTTTTTTAACGCCGAAGGGACCATTAACCGGCCCTTGGCATCTGCTTTACATTCGTATGTTCCTATGAGGTTTACCACTTCTATACTTTATAGAGTCAAATATATTGAAAATTTTACCACATTTTACCACTTTCTACCACTTTGTTGATAAGTTTCTCCACTGTATTTAGCTGAAAGACTATCAAATAGCGCTATTTGTTTAGGTTTCAGAGGCTTGGTTTTTATTGTGCTTTTAGTGTTAAAAAATTTAATTTTTGAGGTAGAAATGCATTTCTTAAATGGCTTTGCTATTTCTCAAAAATGATTATACTTGTAATGAAATCGCTATATTTGCGATTGCTAACCGCAAAGCCAATCAATGAAGAATAATTTAAGGCAAGAGGGAAAGTTTACGTACCTGGAGCAAGGAGAAGGAACCCCGATAGTTATTTTACACGGACTTATGGGCGGTTTAAGTAACTTTGATGGGGTTACAGAGTATTTTCCGAAGCATGGTTATAAAGTGGTAATTCCAGAACTACCCCTCTATTCCATGTCGCTACTTAAAACCAGCGTACAGACTTTTGCTAAATATTTAAAAGAATTTGTAGATTATAAAGGTTACGATAAAGTAATCCTGTTGGGAAACTCTCTTGGGGGGCATATTGCTTTACTGGCTACTAAATTATATCCTGAGATAGTTAAGGGGCTGGTGATTACCGGGAGCTCTGGACTTTATGAGAATTCTATGGGCGAGAGTTATCCGCGCCGTGGTGATTACGAATTTATAAAGAAAAAAGCACAGGATGTTTTTTACGATCCTGAAGTTGCAACAAAAGAAGTGGTAGACGAGGTTTACGAAACGGTAAGCGATCGTAACAAATTGGTAAAAACCCTTGCTATTGCAAAAAGCGCCATTAGACATAATATGGCCAAAGACTTACCAAAAATGAAAACTCCAACCTGTATAATTTGGGGAAAAGACGATAATGTTACTCCGCCCGAAGTTGCCGAAGATTTTCAGCGTTTACTTCCCGATGCCGATCTGTATTGGGTAGATAAATGCGGCCACGCTGCAATGATGGAACACCCTATTGTTTTTAACGAGTTGCTTCACGCCTGGCTGAAAAAACGGAATTTTAAATAAGAAAGTTTAAAGATTTAAAGCTTCTTTTTAGGTCTCTTTCAAATATTACTTATAAACATTTTAAGATGAAAATTAAGTCGGCTGAATTTGTGGTGAGCAATACGCGGGTAGATCAATGCCCTGATAGCAAACTGCCAGAATACGCTTTTATTGGCCGCAGTAACGTTGGGAAATCCTCTTTAATTAATATGCTTACCGGCAGGAAAGCACTTGCTAAAACCTCGGCAAAACCCGGGAAAACACAACTTATTAATCATTTTTTGATCAATAAGAACTGGCACCTTGTAGATTTACCTGGTTATGGTTATGCAAAAGTTTCTAAATCTACTAAAAGAACTTTTCAGAAATTCATCACCAAATATTTTGAGGATCGAGCGCAAATGATATGTGCTTTTGTGCTTATAGACAGCAGGCACGAACCTCAACCTATAGATATGGAATTTATGCAGTGGCTTGGCGAACACAACGTTCCCTTCTGTATAATTTTTACCAAAGCCGATAAAATGAAACCGAAAGCCCTGGAAAGAAACATTAATAATTACCAGGATAAAATGCTGGAAGTATGGGAAGAGATGCCTGAATTCTTTGTAAGCTCTGCTACTTCAAAATTGGGGCAGGATGAGATTTTAGATTATATTGAAGCAATAAATACCGAGTTGAATTCTTCTAATTCTCCTAAATAATCACTTAAAGCCTTTCTTCAACCAAATTAATTAGATCTTCTTCGTTTTGAATTCTTTCTAACTCTTCAGTAGAAATAAATATTCCCATTTCGCCTTCATCTTCCCACAAAACTATAGGAAACGTGTATTTATACCCGAATTTTGAAGCATATCGCTTCTGAAATTCGTCTATATGCAAAAACTCCATTTTTACTTCTGAAGCCAGCCTGTAATTTTTCCACCTTGAATTTTCAGAAAAAACGCCGTGGGTAACTTTGCAAATGCTGCAAGCATAAGTATTAGGCCTTATTAGTTTATGCAGCGCATCCAGCACCACGTGGCGGGTATCGGAATACGCGTTATATACAAAAATGAGTTTTTCCACTCGGTAATCCAGATTTAATGCACCGTCCCGGAAGTATTATTTCTATAAACTTCGTGAACTTGCTCCAAGGTAGTTTACTTTTGAGTGATTTCAAGCTTTTCAGCAAAATAATCGCAAAAATCTTTCATAGTCGCGGTCATTTTCTCATCCTGGGTGGCACGGTTAAAAGTATCACTCATAGAAACCAGGGTTTGGTGAAAGAATTTCTTCATTTCGTCTACCGGCATATCTTTGGTCCAAAGATCTATACGCAGTGTTTCCTGCGATTTGCTGTCCCAAACCGAAAGCATTAAAGCCTTGGCTTCTTCTTTATAAACGTTGCCATCTTCGGCACTCCAGGTAATTCCTTCTGGCACGCGATTTTCATCGGTAACTACTTCTATGTTTATTTCTGATTTTTTAAATTCTGACATTACTTTCTTGGTTTAAAATTCGCTTTATTAAATATCGTTTCGGCATCGGTTTTTATCATTTCCTTTAAAGATGCATCGGTTTTTTCCATATAACTACGCACAATTTGCCAGCCAATATACTGGCCAAGTCTGGAGGGAGATTCGGCATCAAGTTGCAGGTAGAATTTTGAAAAAGGTGCAGGATATAGAAACCGCGAATAAAGTTCGGTATCGGTATCAAAAAACAATTCATTTTCTACAAAATACCGCCACATTTGCGCTTCATTCTTTTGGGCCCAATTGAGCTCTTCTTCAGTATATCCTATTTTTTCAGCATCAGTTACTTCAGGAATAAACTTATCTTTTAAATACAATAACTTGCCATAATATACCATATGGGCAAGAAAAGTTCTGGAACGCGGCCTTTCTACATATTTTTCGGCATACGCATTGGCAACATCTGGGATTATCTGGTCTTTTCTAAAATTCTCCTTTAAAAATTCCTGGATCCCAATATAAAAATGATGCTCTTCCCCTAAATAAGTATCCAAAGAAATAAATAAATATTCATCTTGAAGAATCACCTTGTTTTTATAATCCACTTCAGAAGTTAGCGTAAACACTTTTGGTGTTTCAAACTCCGGGAAATAATATTTTATATGCTGAAAAAGACTGTGAAGTTCTGCCTTTTGATTTTCAAAAGAAGGAAAAGCCTTGCCTACTTCGGTATCTATTTCCTGCTGAATGGTATCGGTAAGTTTATCAATCCAAACGCTATCTGAAAACTGCTGTGGGAATAAGAACGGATATTCCTGCTTTAAATCCATAAGTTTTTGCGGCGTTGCTTCGGCAAATTGCCTGTCAAAACGCACCACTTCAAAATCTACCGGCACTTCTGCAATCTCTTTTTCAATTTTAGCATCCTCATTACAGGAAACAAAAATAATTGTACAAAGCAGGAAAATTATTTTCTTATACATAGGCATTCTTTATGAAGGCTTTAACGCCCTGCCCTTTTAATAATTATGTTTAAATAGTAGATTTGTGTGCAAAGGTATTATTTACAAACTTAATCACCCAAAATTATGCAAACTGAAAAAGTGGTAGATCACATAGTTAACTGGTTAAAAGAATATGCTACAAACGCCGGAATGAACGGGTTTGTACTTGGAATTAGCGGCGGGATAGACTCGGCAGTAACCTCAGCACTTTGCGCCAAAACCGGTTTGCGTACACTTTGTGTAGAAATGCCTATTCACCAACATACAGACCAGGTGACCAGGGCCCAAAAGCATATAGACTGGTTAAAGCAACATTATGCTAATGTCACCAACCTGGAAGTTGATCTAACGCCTGTTTTTGATGAATTTAAAAAAGCGGCTCCACAGGTTGAAGCTTCAGATACTCTAGATCTCACATTAGCAAATACCCGGGCAAGATTAAGAATGTCTACTTTATATTATTTTGCCGGCTTACATAGCTACCTGGTAGCAGGAACCGGGAATAAAGTAGAAGATTTTGGAGTGGGATTTTTTACAAAATACGGAGACGGCGGCGTAGACTTAAGTCCTATTGCCGACCTTATGAAAACTGAAGTTACTGAAATCGCTAAGTTTTTAGGAGTTACTCCTGAAATTGTAAATGCCACACCAACAGATGGACTTTTTGGGGACAGCCGTACCGACGAAGATCAAATTGGTGCATCTTATCCCGAACTGGAATGGGCGATGAAAGAAGCCGAAAACGGAAAAACCGCTGAAGATTTTGAAGGAAGAAAACAGGAAGTTTTTAAAATTTATAAAAGTAGGCATGGGGCTAATTTACACAAAATGAAACCTATACCGGTGTGCAATATTCCCGTTAATCTTAAAAAGTAATCTTTTTATCGATTATTGTACTCAAAAAACTGAAGTAGAGGGAAAATCGGTTATTTTTAATAGTATATACGCGCTTGTCCTACCCCGGCGTGTTTTTTAACCAACCTTTTATTATGAGTACAGTATTAATTGCAGATCACCACCCGGTGGTGCATGAGGGTATCAGGTGTATCCTTAGAAAAAACCCGGCGCTTGAGTTAGTAGGCAGCGTACATAGCGGGATGGAGCTGTACGGATTTTTAAGCGAAAGCCAACCAGATGTTTTAATTATAGAAATTGACCTTCCCGAAATAAACGGGATTAACGCGCTTCGCACCATTAAAACCGATTATTCAAAAGTAAAAATTCTCGTTTGTACCGGTCATCCTGAAGAAGTTTACGCGTTAAGCGCTATAAAAGCGGGAGCGGCAGGCTATATTTCTAAACTTGCAAAACCAGAAGAACTGGAAAAGGCCATTTACCAGGTAGCCAGAGGCGGAATTTATCTCAACAAAAAAATTACCGATAAACTAAACGCAGGGATGTCTCCCGGAAGAAATTTAATCGCAAAATTTAAGAAACTTTCTACACGCGAATCTGAAGTTTTAAACCTTATCGCTTCCGGAAAACGAAATAAAGACATTGCTGAGGCACTTTCTATTAATGAAAAAACGGTAAGCACTTATAAAACCAGGCTACTTAAAAAATTACAGGTAGACAATATTGCCGATCTTATTACCAGATCAAGATTATTACAAATAAATACTACATAACGCGATTAAGCTTCTCTGAGAGCACCTTCTTCAAACTAAGATAATCTTTTACGTCTTCAAGAACATGTTGGATGTCCTGCTCTTCAGCTGGAGTTTTTACCTTTTCTGAAAGTTCGTTTATTTTTTGATTGATTAAAAATCTGCGCAGCGAGAGGATGGTTTCACTAACGTGCCTTGAAATAGTTTCGGTTTTTGCTTTCACAAAAATGTTTTGCCGATCCCATTCATGCAATTTATATTGCTCTTCCTCCATTAAAATTGAAGTGATCTCAGAAGCCTGCTCCGGATCTATATCATTTATAAAATTCTTAACTTCAAATTTTTCTTCACTATTTAGCCGAGCCATTAATTCAGTATAAATATCCCTGAATTTAGGATTTGTAAAGGCAATTTCATCTTCCTGCAGGTCTAAAAATATTTTCTCAAAAACTCTTGTTCTTTGTATTTCCTTTTCTAAACCGAGCTCCCCGTCTTCTTTTTCTTTAAGCACCAGGTCTTCAAAATCTTCCTCTACAGTTCCATACTGAAGCAACAGACTAATAATTTTTTTCTCAAGCTCGTATTGCTCGTCTACTTTAGCTGTTTTTGGTTGCGGTTCTTCTTTAACGACATCAAAAGATTTCTTTTTCTGCTGTTGTTGAGGAGAAGTTCTTCCACTTTTCGCATTTAGCTGTGCAAGGCTGGAAAACAGTACATTTTCAGAAATATCCATAATTCGGGAACATTCCTGTAAATAAACTTCCTGCTGAATAGTATCTGGAATCTTCGAAATACTGTTCACTATATCCCGAATTAATTCTGCTTTCTTGACCGGATCTTTCTTCGCTTCTTCCATTAATAAGGAAGCTTTATAACTAATAAAATCCTGTGCGTTCTCCTGAAGATATTCAGCTAAAGCTTCATGTGAATTATTCCTGGCAAAACTATCGGGATCTTCACCTTCAGGGAAAGTACAAACCCGCACGTTCATTCCCTGCTCCAGGATTAAATCTATTCCGCGAAGTGAAGCTCTTATTCCAGCGGCATCACCATCAAAGAGTACAGTAATATTTTTGGTTAGTCTATTAATTAAGCGAATTTGTTCAGGAGTTAATGCCGTTCCTGAAGAGGAAACCACATTTTCAATCCCACTTTGATGAAACTGAATTACGTCAGTATAACCTTCAACTAAAAAACAATTATCTTCTTTGGCGATGGCCTGCTTTGCAAAATTTATCCCGTATAAAACCTTACTCTTATGGTAGATATCACTTTCGGGTGAATTCAGGTATTTTGCCGCCTTTTTTTCATTGGTAAGAATTCTTCCACCAAATCCTAATACCCTGCCAGACATAGAATGAATGGGGAACATCACTCTTCCCTTAAAGCGATCAAATTGCTTTTCGCCTTTTACAATGGTAAGTCCTGTCTTTTCAAGGTATTTAAGTTTATAGGCTTCAGCGAGCGCTTCTTTAGTAAAATCGTCCCATTCGTCTAAAGAATATCCTAGCTCAAACTTCTTGATCGTTTCTAAAGTGAATCCGCGTTCTTTAAAATAACTTAACCCAATAGCTTTCCCTAAATCGGTTTTATGCAGGTTTTTCTGAAAATGTTTATTGGCAAATTCTGAAACCAGGTACATACTTTCTCGCTCATCGGCTTGCTGTTTTTGCTCATCGCTTTGCTGGGTTTCTTCAATCTCAATTCCGTATTTTTTGGCGAGATATTTAATGGCTTCAGGATAGGTAAAATGTTCGTGTTCCATTAAAAAAGCCACGACGTTTCCACCCTTTCCACTAGAGAAATCTTTCCAGATTTGTTTTACGGGAGAAACCATAAAACTTGGCGTGCGCTCATCACTAAACGGACTCAAACCTTTAAAGTTCGAACCCGATTTTTTTAGCTGAACAAAATCACCAATAACCTCCTCTACACGGGCGGTTTCAAAAACATTGTCTATAGTGGATTTTGAGATCAAATTCTTTGTGGTTTAAGCATTTAAACCTCACAGATTTTAGAAAACTGTGAGGTTTGCGGGAGAACAAAATTACTAAATAAAAAGCGGCTAATTCTAATGTTTTATTAAGTAAAATTAGATTTGATCCCGCTCTTCAGCGGGATAATTCAACTTACCATATTTTATGCGCCAAGGGCTTTAAAATATGGTGTTTCATTTAATCAACATCAAACCGAAGTCCTAAAGAAAAGTTGTGTAATTCCCTGTTAGGATCCTGAAATATTGGATTTAGATCGTATTTCCCATAGAGCGTGGCGCCACCCCAGCCCAGGTAAGCACTTAATCCGTAAACCAAATCGTTGGTATTATAATTATTTTTAAGCTTCTCCTTCACTTTATCCCCATTCTCCTTATACTTCAATTTTTGACGTTCTCCAATATTGAAACCGGCATAACCACCAAATCCAATTTTTAGCATTTTATAGGTTGAAAAATGTAAACGGCTTTCAGTTTCTGTTTTTTTAGATGGTCCAATTTCAAAATGAACAGGAACAACAAGGTTGTCCATTCTAAACTTAGATTTATCGAGATCTAGCGCAAATTCCTGGAGATAGGTTTCATTTCCATCTTCTACAAAAACGCGATTCTCAGTAGGCTTTAAACCATTGAATTGAAAAGAAAGTCCGTAACGAACGCGCAGCCAGTTTGTTTCCTTAAACACCCGTGTTTTCCAGGCCCAGCCAATTTCAAAAAAGCGACTTCCAGCCAGTTTAAAATCTGAATTATTTAAAGACTGCCCTTTTTCTAAGGCGTTATTGAAACCGGCGGCAATTACCAGATCGCTTGTAGTGCGCTTATCATATTTTCGCTCACGCTCTTCGTTTACCCTAAAGGTTAATAATTTACCATCTTCCCCAATGCCAATATAACCCTGAACACCATCATTTCTATCCCTGAGTTCCATTTCGTTTTCCAAAATGGCTATTTTATTTTCAATATTTTTGGCGTGTTTTTCAGCGTATTCCTTTTTTTGTTTTTCGGCTTCTTCTTTAGTGATTTCACCTCTTTCCAGTTCTCCGTTTATACGCTCAATCTGGTATTTTAGTTTTGTTTTCTCCTTTTCAATAATTTCAGCTTTTTGCTTTTCAAAAAATTCTCTGGCTTTCTCATCTGAAGATATTTCTGTCTCTGCAGAAGCAACTTCTTGGGCAGAAACCTGCTGATGCGCAAAACTAAATACTAAAAGCGCGACGTAAAAAGTAAGTGTTTTCATAATAATTGATTTTGATGTTTGATGAATGACCCGTTGGTGGGATTTTGATGATTAATAGTTTCTATTGGCAACCGCAGTTTTAGCCTTGAGATATCCTTCTTTTAAAACTTCAAAAACTTTTGCTTTAAAAGATTGGTAAATCTCGTCTTCTACTTCGGCCAAAAGTGCATTGGCACTAATCTCGTTATTTGAATTGTAAAATTGCGACCTGTCTCTTTCCCTACTTATTTCTGAAGCCGCCTGGGCTAATAACGCGTCTACTTCATCTTCAGAGATTTTATCATTTTTGCTAGTGGCCGCAATCACTTCTTCAAGTTTAGATTGAATTAATTTTTCTTCTAAAATTGGAGGTTCCAAGCTTATTGGCTCTAAAACAACAGCTTCTTTATATCTATTTTCTTCGAAAATTGGCGTTTCAGCATTCTCTTCTTCTACTGAAATTTCAGGTACTACTACAATATCATTTTTCGTATTATTTTCAGTTGAAATTTCTTCCTCCTTTTTAATTTCTTCAGAAGCTATTTGTGTCTTATTTTCTTGCGTAAATTCTTGTTTTACTTCAGGTTTTTTTATGATCTCGTTTACCGGTTCTTCAACAACCTGCGGACTTTCGGAAAAATTGTTATTCCACATAAAAGTTCCTGCAATTAATAGCACTGCCACTGCAGCGGCAATATATTTCCAGGGGGTTGGAGAGGTTTTGTGTGCTTCAGCATCTAATTTAGCCTCCAACTTTTCCCAGCTTTGGGCAGAAGGCTTAATTTCCCTTTTTCCTAATATTTCCCTGGTGTTTTCTTCGAATTTATTTAATTCCATAATCCGATGTGTTTTGTGTATTTAACTGCTCCTGCAACATTTTTCTCGCTTTAGATAATTGCGATTTTGAAGTCCCTTCGGTTATCTTCAGCATTTTCGCAATCTCGGCGTGCTTATATCCTTCTACCGCATACATAACAAAAACCATCCTGTAGCCTTCCGGCAAATTGTCTATGAGGTTTTGAATATGTGCCACGTTTAGCTCTGTATTCATTTCTTCAGAAAAACCAGTGTCTGCGATTTCTTCGTTACTAAAAACAATTTTCTTTTGTGATCTTAAAAAAGAAATTGATTCCCTCACCATAATTTTTCTTATCCAGCCTTCAAAACTTCCTTTGGATTCAAAATCTTTAAGGTGGGTGAAAACTTTTAGAAATCCGTTAAGCATAACTTCTTCGGCGTGGTGCATATCCTTTATATACTGCCGGCAAACGCTAAGCATTTTTCCCGAATGCAACTCATATAATTCGCGCTGCGCCTTACGGTCTTTTTTAGCCGCACGCTTTATTAATTGAGTTTCGTTTTTAAAGAGTTGAATTACTTTCACCCGATTTTTCTAATTAAAAGGCCTTCTATTTACATAGACGCAGGAAAGTTACAAAAGGTTGCCTGTACCTTGATTATTTTTTAAAAAATTAGTTTCGCGGCGAATTCTTGTATCTTTGCAGCACAATCTTTTTTATGTCTGAACAGAAGCTTACCCGAATAAATAAATACTTAAGTGAAATAGGTTACTGCTCACGCCGCGCGGCTGATAAACTCATAGATCAGGGCCGGGTGACCATTAATGGAGCTGTACCCGAAATGGGCACCAAAATTGGTCCCGATGATGTGGTAAAAGTAGACGGGAAAACGGTTTCTGATGCAGAAAAAAAAGAACCAAATGTTTATATCGCCTTCAATAAACCGGTAGGCATTGTTTGCACCACCGATACCCGTGTGGAAAAAGACAATATTATTGATTATATAAATTATCCGAAAAGAATTTTTCCTATTGGCAGACTGGATAAACCCAGTGAAGGACTTATTTTTCTTACCAACGATGGGGATATTGTTAATAAGATTCTACGCGCCAGGAACAACCACGAGAAGGAATATATAGTTTCAGTCAATAAACCCATTACTCCAGATTTTATTAGAAGAATGGGCAATGGAGTACCTATTTTGGGAACCACCACTAAAAAATGCGAAGTAGAGAAATTAGGAAAGAATGATTTCAGAATTATACTTACCCAGGGACTAAACCGACAAATTCGTAGAATGTGTGAGTTTTTAGGTTATGAAGTTACCGCGCTTAAACGCATTAGAATTATGAATGTTAGCCTGGACGTCCCGGTGGGGCAATGGCGTGACCTTACCCAGGAAGAACTTAATACCATCAACCACATGGTAGACGAATCCAGCAAGACAGAAGAAGCTTCCCGTCTTAAAGCTTCTGCTTTAAAATCTAAAACAAAACTGCGATCTGGCAAAAGACCTCGTAAAGATTAAATCTTAACACATTATTAGCGCTGTGGCTTGCCCGCATGTTAAGATTACTTGTTAATTTTAATAGCGTATAATAATGTAATTCTATTAAGATTTATGAAGGTACAACCGTTTCATTTAGCAATCCCGGTATCAAATTTAGAAAAAGCCAGGAAATTTTATAAAGAAACCCTGGGTTGTGGCGAAGGCCGCAGCAGTGATCATTGGGTAGATTTTAATTTTTTCGGGCACCAATTGGTAATTCATTATAAACCGGCTAACGAAACCGAAAAAGCACATAGCAATCCTGTAGATGGTAAAGATGTGCCTGTACCGCATTTTGGAGTAGTTCTGGAATGGGAAGTATTTCAGGAATTTGCT
>Ga0207891_1000874_pt1 | contig 16516 bp, 15 predicted proteins | sample LinPmetageLP50_FD_184061 | JGI IMG/M metagenome (GOLD analysis project Ga0207891, IMG submission 184061) | Marine viral communities from the Pacific Ocean - LP-50 (SPAdes) | ecosystem: Environmental > Aquatic > Marine > Oceanic | place: Pacific Ocean | collected 2011-08-27 | reverse complement strand
GGGGAAATCACGATATGATCTATATCTTTGGCTAAACACAACTGTGTTATGGTCTGGGACAAAATTTTTGAAGAGAAATTCATGCATGCAAAGGTACAAACTAACCCGTTACTTTTAAAGCATGGGCTGAAGTACTTGCAGCATTGTTTGTAGTTTATTGTGGGTTTCTTCCCATTCTAATTCGGGTTTGGAATCTGAAGTAATTCCGCCACCAACATATAAAGTTGCTTTATTTTCTTCAATCTTCATACAACGTAAGTTTACATAAAGGTCTCCGGTATTATTTTCAGTATCGATGGTGCCAATAAACCCAGTATAAAACTCCCTATTATAGCCTTCATGTGTTTTGATAAAATTTTTGGCGATATACTCAGGCGTGCCACAGACCGCTGGAGTGGGGTGCAAAGCTATTGCTATATCTTTTAACGTTGCCTTACTCTTTTTAACAACCCCTTCAATATCAGTTCTTATGTGGACTAACGTACCTGCTTGATGCGAGTACGGTCTAGAAATTTTTACTACTTGTGTTATCTTTTCAAGACTTTCGGCAATTGCATTGGTGACGATTGATTGCTCCCTTTTTTCTTTATAACTCCAAATTGGCTTTCTATTCCCTATAATTTTTTGAGTACCCGCCAACGCCATCGTTTTAAACGATGTTCCTTTTGTAACCAATAGAATCTCTGGGGTTGCGCCACACCAAATTCCCGTTGAAGGGTGGTACCATAAATACCTAAATGCATCTGGATAAAGCCCAAAGACACGATGAATTATGGCTGAAAGATCTATCTTAGATAATGTGATCTCTTTTTTTCTGGAGGTGACTATTTTTTCAGTTTTAGGGTTTTCAGTTTCTTTTATTGCTGCGGAAACAAGCGCTGTGTATGTTGCTTTTTCATTTTTGTCTTCTGGAATTTCAACAGCAGCCTTTTCGATGTTTAAATTTGCAGGAAGAGATGTGTACAGGATTTCCGAATATTCTTTTGGAATACAGAACTCATTATCATCATACATAAAAGGTGCCATGATAACGCCATGATGACAGAAATCGACATTTTTATAGGTACTTAAATCATTTTGGAGATAGGTGGTAATCTCGTTGGCATGAGGAGAAGCATAGAGCATAAAAGGGAGTTCATTACTATGTTGCTCTTTTATGCGATCTATAAGCTGAGGAAGGTTGGTTTTCATACCCTTATATACGTAAAGTAAGCGTTGTTAGTTTTACCATGGACACTAATTGATTTTCTTCATTTGTGATCGCTATTTGCCATAACTGCATGGTGCGCCCTTTATGGATTATTTTAGCAGTCGCGAAAACATAGCCTTCCTTTACGCTTTTTACGTGATTTGCGGAAATCTCTATACCTCGAATGGCTACATTTTTATCATTTAAAAATATAAAAGCTCCGGCGCTGCCCACACTCTCGGCAAGTGCCACCGATGCGCCTCCATGCAAAACACCATCTGGTTGGTGCACCCGTGGCGTTACGGGCATTTTGGCCACAACCGAATCTTCTGTGATGTCGATAAATTCAATTTCTAATGTTTCCATTAATGTGTTTTTGCACATTTTACGGCAACCCTCTAGCATTTCTTCTTTAGTGTTCTTCATATCTTTAAATTACATTTGTAAAAATACAAAAGAGATGCTTAATGGCTGAAGAAAAAACAGTTTCCTACAGAACTACAAATACGTATTCAACACTCAACACTTTCTCAAAAGATACCAAAAATGTTTGGCTGGTTTTTCATGGTCTTGGGTATTTGAGCCGGTATTTTATTCGTTATTTTTCTGGACTGAACGCTGAAGAGAATTATATCATTGCATTACAAGCTCCTTCCAAATATTATCAAGGAACCGATTTTAAACACGTGGGCGCTTCTTGGCTAACTAAAGAAAACACTATTCAGGAAACTGAAAATGTATTAGCCTATATCGATTCAGTTTGGGACAAAGAAGCACATAATGATAAAACCAAGTTAATCGTTTTAGGCTATTCACAAGGAGTTTCAGTGGCTGCACGGTGGCTTTCAAGCAGAGAGATACAATGCGATCATTTAATACTTCATTCTGGGGGGATTCCTGTAGAATTAAAGCCGAATGATTTTCAGTATTTAAATAAAAACGCAAAAGTGACCTACCTTTATGGTGATCAGGACCCTTACATTACAGAAGCGCGTAAAACCGAAGAGCACTTAAAAGGGGACAAACTTTTTGGAGATCGACTAGAAGTTCAAGTTTTTAAAGGTGTACATGAGGTTAACACTGAATTTTTAAAGAAATTTTCAGAAGAATAAAAATTATTTTATGTAGTTCATCGAATATTTTTGCATTATACGGTATAATTTAGTTTATTTGATATATAATGTAAGAAAAATCTTAGCCTCTAAACGATGAAAAACATACTTATCACTTCCGCATTACTTTTATTCTGTGCTGTTTCCATAGCGCAAGTAAGCACGCTTGAAAAACAAGCACTCGTAGACTTATACGTAGCGACACAAGGTGAGAATTGGAACAACACTTGGGACTTAAACACACCTGTTGAAAATTGGCACGGTGTTACCGTTACTGATAATAAAGTTACAGTCATAAGTTTATTGTTCAATAATTTGGAAGGAGAAATTCCTCAAAGTTTTGGGAAACTCATACACTTAGAAAAAATAGAATTATCTTTTAATAATATCTCTGGGGAAATTCCTAGAGAACTTGCGAACCTCAAAAACCTCCGATTGATCGCTTTTAATGGAAACAACCTAACAGGAAATATCCCAGAATTTTTGGGCACTTTGAAGTCTTTAGAAGCCTTACACTTGAGCAGTAATAATTTTGAAGGTGAGCTTCCAAAATCTTTAGGAGATCTTAGTAAACTGGAAGTTTTAAATGTTTTTGATAATAATCTGGAAGGAATTATACCGGCGGAGTTGATGCTCAATTCAAACTTAAAACAACTGATCATTGCTGAAAATAACATTGAGAGAACCGAAAAATACACAGGTATTTTGATGTTCAAGAATGAAGAAGGCTATTCAAAATTTAAAAGACCAAGTGTAACAACACAAGCTAGAACAGTTATTGCAATTGAAACAAACGACGACGAAAATTAGATTAATTTTTTATTGATGTTTTAAAAGCGGCTTTCATTTTATGAAAGCCGCTTTTTGTTTTAGATCCATATCTGTTATTGGTAGTACTCATACATATTTGTATCTTACCCCTTTATAACTAAATTTCTGCTCTAATGAAAAAGCAAGACCTCCTATACTTAAGTTTTATTTTGGTTTTATTGGCTACCCCTTATAAAGGAAATGCACAGTTAAAAAGTACCAGTCAAGCCCCTACCCCAATAACAGCTAGTATATCCTATCAAGGATATGACGAGACACAGGCTTATTTTGGGCAAGGTGAATATGAAATTTTCTTAGACAATGTAAACGGGGTTCTGGATAAACCGATTATTATTTTGGATGGTTTTGACCCAGGTGATCAAAGAGATGTTACGGGACTGTATCAAAGCCTATCTTTTGATGGCGATAATATAGCAGACATTGTACGTGATGAAGGATTTGATATCGTAATCCTCAATGCGCCTCAATACACTACAGAAGGGCTAGACATAGATGGCGGTGCCGATTATATTCAGCGTAATGCCATGGTACTTATCGCTTTGATCGATTTTATTAATGAGCAGAAAGAAGGAGAAGAAGAGTTGGTCATTTTAGGTCCAAGCATGGGAGGCCTCATCGCCCGTTACGGCCTCGCCTTTATGGAACAAAACAACATGCCGCACGAAACCCGTTTGTACATCTCTTTTGACTCACCACATCGCGGTGCAAATATTCCCATAAGTCTTCAATATTTAATTAATTACCTGGCACAACAGTTTGACAATGCTGAAGCAATGGCCATCGTAGATCAAGTTTTAAATTCTTCAGCAGCAAAAGAAATGTTATACGATCATTTATTGGGGCATCTCGCGCAAGGATCGCTTGTAGATCAAGACCCAACCAAACTATTGCCCGTTGGAGCTCCCGATTTTAGGGATGCGTTTCAAGCAGAGTTGGATGCCCTGGGTTTTCCTCAAAACGTTCGCAATGTTGCCATGATCAATGGTAGTGGAATTGGGACCACTACGGGGACGCCAGGCATGCAAATTATAGATACCACACTTGATATAACACCAGGTGTTACTGGCGATGTACGCTTAAACTTTGCTCCCATGGCCGATGAAACCATAGAAGTAAGCTTTTTTGAAACCTTTGTCGCAGGGATATCGGTCGATACTTTTATGGCAGACGCACAATCACTTCCTCAAATTGATGGAGTTGATGCCGCGCCTGGCGGCACTTCCAATATTTCGAATGCACTGGGAGATGGTTCGGGAAATCCTGTTATTCAAGATTTCGTGGATGCATTGGATCAAGATGCCTTCTCTTTTATACCTACTATAAGCGCATTGGCACTAGAAAATGAAGAGGATTGGTTTGTAACACCAGATATTGGCGGTACACACTCCTCTCCTTTTGTAAATGTCTTTATCCCTTCGCAAAATGAGCGGCATGTTTCGGTTACTGCCGAGAGTGCACAATTTGCGCTTAACGAAATTAGAAATGGTACGTTAGGTGTGGCTTCTGAAATAATTCAGAGTAGATATACTCTAACACAAAATCCTGTTTCTTCAACCATTGCACTTCGCCTCGATCCATCTCAAATATATACCGAAACTCAGTTGAGAGTTTTCAATTTACTCGGGCAAGAAATCATACAACAAACTATAACTAACCCAAAACTAGAAATAGTCATTCCACATTCACTTACAACAGGAACCTACATCTTGAACATTACAGATGAGTTTGGTTCGTTACCTTTAAAACTCTTAGTAGAATAATACTTGAGCCATTCTTAGTTTTTGAAAATAGGAAATGAAATGCACGCAGTTATGCTGCTTCGCCTTGCTTATTAAACCAGTAAATAAGAACGCCACCCGTTACAAACATTAGGAGACTATAAACGGCTGGTGCAATCGCAAAAGTTGTGTTTTCTAATAGCACGACGGCTATTGTAATAGCCAAGGTACCATTTTGTATACCCGACTCAATGGCAATAGAGCGTGACGCTTTTCTTTTAAGTCCGAAGAGTTTCGCAGAAAAGTAACCTACGCCCATCGTAATCACGTTGAGCAGCAATGTTGCGATTCCGGCTTGCTCAAAATAAACAACAAAATTAGCACGTTCCTTTACTACTAAGCCTACAATAATTAACCCTAGCACAATGCCTGAAGCGATACGCACAGGCTTGCCCATCTTATCTGCAAAGACAGGGCGAAATTTTCTAACGAGCATACCAATAATTATAGGGATCACGACGATGATAAAAATCTGTGCAATGGTGGACAGTACATTCAACTCGATGAACTCGCCGGCACCTAAAAATTTTTCCATTGCAAAATTTACAATAAAGGGTATCGTTAAAATGGTAATCAAGCTGCTCAATGCCGTGAGCGTGACAGATAATGCTAAATCTGCCTTGGCCAAATGTGAAATTAAATTGGAAGTAGGCCCGCCAGGACAGGCAGACAAGATCATAATACCAATTGCAATTTCGGGTTGCATCGGGAAAACCAGAGCAATAGCTAATCCTATGAGTGGCAGTATTATCAACTGATTGGTCAAGCCTACAAAAATGGCTTTTGGGTATAAAAAAATCCTTTTAAAATCTGTTGTTTGCAAGCTTAGTCCCATACCGAGCATGATAATAACGAGCGCGCCGGCTAGGATGATGGTAGAAAGAGAATCCATTGATAACTAATATTAGTTGGTAAGCAATCTTCGAATCTATAACAACCATATTGAAAGTAGGTGCAAAAACAGAATTATTTTTGATCCGGCAATAGTAGGAATCAAAAAATCCCAATCGGTTAAGATTGGGATTTTATATATTTCCGTGATTTCGTGATAAGCGATACGTAACGTTTCGCTTTTAGCTCAACCAACGGTCTGCTTACTTCACCTCTTCGAAATCTACATCTTCAACATCGCTGCTTTCTTCTGAAGAACCTTCAGTAGCATCTTGTTGCGCTCCAGCACCTCCAGTAGGATCTCCTCCTTGACCATCGGCCTGTGCTTTATACATTTCTTCGGAAGCTACTTTCCAAGCTTCGTTGATTTTATCCAACGCTGGTTGAATGTTTTCAACCTCTTTGGTTTCGTAAGCTTTCTTCAATTCTTCTAAAGCATCTTCGATTGGTTTTTTCTTATCATCAGATAATTTATCACCAAATTCTTTCAGTTGCTTTTCAGTTTGAAAAACCATAGCATCTGCTTCATTGATTTTATCAACCTTTTCTTTCACAGCTTTATCGGCATCCGCATTAGCTTCAGCTTCCTGCTTCATCTTTTTGATTTCCTCTTCGGTTAATCCAGAAGAAGCTTCAATTCTAATATCTTGCTTCTTACCAGTTGCTTTATCCTCAGCGCTTACTTTAATGATACCATTGGCATCAATATCAAAGATTACCTCAATTTGTGGTACTCCGCGTTGCGATGGTGGAATTCCGTCTAGGTGAAAACGACCAATTGTCTTATTGTCGTTTGCCATAGGACGCTCTCCTTGCAATACGTGAATTTCTACAGAAGGTTGATTATCTGCCGCTGTTGAGAATACCTGACTTTTCTTTGTAGGAATAGTCGTATTTGCCTCAATCAACTTTGTCATCACACTTCCCATAGTTTCAATACCTAGAGACAATGGTGTAACGTCCAATAAAAGTACATCTTTAACATCTCCCGTTAATACACCCCCTTGAATTGCGGCTCCAACGGCTACAACTTCATCAGGGTTCACTCCTTTACTAGGCGATTTTCCGAAGAATTTTTCTACCGCTTCCTGTACTGCAGGAATACGTGTAGAACCACCTACTAAGATGATCTCGTCGATATCACTTTTAGAAAGACCTGCAGCTTTTAAAGCTTTTTCGCAAGGCTTTATTGTTCTTTTGATCAAATCGTCAATTAATTGCTCAAACTTAGCACGCGTTAATGTTTTAACTAAGTGCTTAGGTCCGCTAGCAGTAGCGGTTACGTACGGCAAGTTAATTTCGGTCTGTGCAGAAGAAGATAATTCTATCTTCGCTTTCTCTGCAGCTTCTTTAAGTCGTTGTAAAGCCATTGGGTCTTTTCTAAGATCCATGTCTTCCGCCGCCTGAAACTCGTCTGCCAACCAATCGATTATTTTTTCGTCTACATCATCACCACCTAAGTGTGTATCACCATCGGTAGATAATACTTCAAAAACACCATCACCCAATTCTAGGATAGAAACATCATGTGTTCCACCACCAAAATCAAATACTACGATTTTTTGATCAGTATCTTTTTTATCAAGTCCGTACGCCAATGCAGCCGCTGTTGGCTCATTAATGATACGTTCTACTTTTAATCCAGCGATCTCACCTGCTTCTTTCGTGGCGTGACGTTGACTGTCATTAAAGTACGCTGGTACAGTAATTACTGCACGCGTTACTTCTTGTCCTAAGTAATCTTCGGCAGTTTTCTTCATTTTCTGAAGAATCATTGCACTCAATTCTTGAGGTGTATACATTCTACCATCGATATCCACACGAGCCGTATCATTGTCCCCTTTTACTACTTTGTAGGCAGCACGATTGGCTTCTTTGCTAGATTCTGAATATTTATTACCCATAAAACGCTTAATTGAAGCAACCGTTTTTGTAGGGTTTGTTACGGCTTGTCTCTTAGCAGGATCTCCTACTTTGATTTCTCCACCTTCCACAAATGCTATTACTGAAGGTGTTGTTCTTTTTCCTTCCGCGTTAGGAATAACCGTTGGCTCGCTACCTTCCATTACGGCAACGCAGGAGTTGGTTGTACCTAAGTCAATTCCAATTATTTTACTCATATTATTAGTGTTATATTTTTAAACTGAATATTTATTTACACTCTCTATAAGTCAAGGAATGTGCCAAGAGAAAATGACTGACATGCTGGCAGATTTTTGAAAAATCTTAAACTTTTGTAAATGAGACATATATAAACACTATATTTATAACTAACTTAAAACCAAATAACCATGAAAACTTTAAAAACAATTTTATGCCTTTTAGTATGTACGTTTTGCCTTTCTGTAACCGCACAGGATAAAGGAGTCACCCTTGACTTTGATACCTATGATTCCAATATGGCACTATTGAAGGAGTACGTTACACACATGAATGCTGGTGATGCAGCAAAATTAAATGCTCTTTTTAACGATGATGCTATGATAGTAGGATTAAATGGCACTTCGGATACTATTTCCAAAAAACAACATTTAGACAATTATACCGCGAATTTTAAAGAGAATACGCTTGCTATTACAGGAGATGTTTATCTATCTGTTAAGACCGATGAGAATGCAGCAGTAGCTCCTGGTGAATATGGCTTTAGTTGGGGAACTGTAAAATCTACCAATAAAGCTACCAAAAAAACAGCGATGGCAAGTTATCATGTTGTAGCCCTTATCAATGGTGGAAAACTATCTTTTTTAGGACACTACTACGATACCATGCCATTTGCTTTAAGAGATGGTGCGATGCTTACAGCGTCCAAGAAATAGGTAGATTCATTACTCTTTTGACAACAAAAGACACAGAACCTTTTAATAAGGTATCGTGTCTTTTTTTACTGAAAAAAAGTAGTAAAAACACAGACAAACGCTTAGAATAACTATATTTTTCACGAAGGCTACTTTAACGTTCCTTTACAATAAATAGGATATGGTTCTTTGTATCTTAAGAAGGTTAAAAAAACTCAAACTATGAAAGCAGCACAAATAAAAGAAGCCGGTGGAGATTTTCATCTTGTAGAAATAGATAAACCTACCCCAAAAGAAAATGAAGTATTAATAAAAGTAGAAGCGTGCGGCATTTGCCACAGTGATAATTTTGTTAAACAAGGTGGCTTTCCAGGATTAGAATATCCCCGAACGCCAGGCCATGAGGTTGTAGGAATTATTGAAAGTGTAGGTGACAAAGTTACAAAATGGAAAAAAGGGCAGCGTGTTGGTGTCGGATGGCACGGTGGCCACTGTTTTACCTGCGAACCATGCCGAAGAGGCATGTTTATTAACTGCGAGAATGCTAAGGTTTGTGGGATATCTTATAATGGCGGTTATGCCGAATTTATGACAGCTCCGCAAGAAGCTGTAGCCACAATCCCAGATGAATTATCTAGTGAAGAAGCTGCACCATTACTATGCGCAGGAATTACTGTATATAATGCCATGCGAAACAGCCATATACGTTCTGGAGATGTAGTTGCCGTCCAAGGCATTGGCGGTCTGGGGCATTTAGCTATTCAATATGCAAATAAAATGGGCATGAAAACAGTTGCACTTTCCCATTCTAGTAGTAAAAAAGCGCTTGCTAAAGATTTAGGTGCCCATCATTTTATAAATACGAAGGATGAAGATGCCGTTAAAGAACTTCAAAAATTGGGAGGTGCAGACCTTATAGTAGCCACAGCACCACACGCAGATGCCATTACATCTGTTATTGATGGTCTTGGAATTGATGGTCAACTCATTTGTATTGGAGCTACTGGTGATGCCATAGAAGTATCTCCCATGCAATTATTACAAGCGCGAAAGTCGATTAGCGGCTGGCCAAGTGGTACTGCTATCGATAGTGAGGATACACTAAACTTTAGTGCACTAACTAACACAAAGCCGATGATAGAAGTTTACAAATTAGAAGATGTAAAAGAGGCTTATGATAAAATGATGAATAACAAAGCTCGGTTTAGAGTGGTATTAACACCTTAAGACCGCTCTGTTTTAAAATCAAAAAACCCATAATGAAACATTATGGGTTTTTTGATTTAATGCTATTTCTGTTTACTCAAACTCTTTTAGCGTTTTTATAATGATTGCAATACACTCTCTTAGTTGTGCTTCAGTCATTACGAGTGGTGGCGCAAAACGAATGATATTGCCATGCGTAGGCTTTGCCAAAAGACCATTATCTCGTAAACGCAAGCAGATATTCCATGCCGTGTCACTGTCTTCATCATCATTTATTACAATTGCGTTTAAAAGGCCTTTTCCTCTAACTAATACTACGGTATCGGTCGTTTCAATATATTTATTTAATTCTGCTCTAAAAATGCGACCTAGATTATCAGCATTTTCAGCTAAATCCTCGTCTTTAACCACTTTTAAAGCTGCCATTGCGACTGCCGCTGCAATTGGATTACCACCAAAAGTGGAACCATGGGTTCCTGGTTGGATGACATTCATAATGTCATTATTCGCCAAAACGGCAGACACAGGGTACGCACCACCACTTAAAGCTTTTCCTAAAATTAAAATATCTGGTTTTACATCTGGTGTCCCACTACATAACTTATCGGTACAAGAACAGGATCCACAGGTGGCTAATAATCTTCCTGTTCGCGCAATCCCCGTCTGTACTTCATCCGCTATAAACAATACATTATGTTTTTCACAGAGTGCTTTTGCCTCACTTAAATAATTTTCTGAAGGAACAAATACTCCAGCTTCTCCTTGAATAGGCTCTACTAAAAAGCCTGCAATATTTTTATTGCGCTCCAGAACTTCCTTTAAGGCAGCAATATTGTCGTATTCAATTTTAATGAAACCTTCTGTGTAAGGTCCAAAGTTTTTTCGGGCAACAGCATCGTTAGAAAAGGAAATGATGGTGGTTGTTCTTCCGTGGAAATTATTTTCACAAACAATGATTTCAGCTTCATTTTCATGAAGTCCTTTTTTCTCATACGCCCATTTACGACAGATTTTAAGCGCCGTCTCCACAGCCTCTGCGCCCGTATTCATAGGCAGTAATTTGTCAAAATTAAAATAGTCGGCAGCGTATTTTTCATACTTACCTAAAATATCGTTATGAAATGCTCTAGAAGTTAGCGATAGCGTTCTCGCCTGCTCCGACATCGCATCTACGATTGCTGGATGACAATGCCCTTGGTTTACCGCAGAATAGGCAGAAAGAAAATCGTAATATTTTTTTCCTTCAACATCCCACACATAAACGCCCTCTCCTTTGTTTAGAACTACGGGTAATGGATGGTAATTATGAGCACCGTACTTGTTCTCTAAATCGATCGCTTTTTGCGAAGCTGTTTTTTCTGTAACTGACATATCGTTAAGTTTTTAAAATGATAAAATATAAAATTCCTTCTATACCTTTATTTTTTCGAGAACTCGAAAATTCAGCGGAGGAGAGAAATCACCCTTGATTTACAAAATTACAAATTTATAGCTACAATATTTTGAAGCGAGGGACCAAATTAAACGCGTATTTTATTCTATTTTTGCGCCTATGGGAAGAAAACGTACAAATAGGGTCATTCTTGAGGATTTAGAAGTTTTTGATGCAGGAGCTAAAGGCAAGGCCGTTGCAAAAGCAGCCGATGGTCGTGTTGTTTTTATAGATAATGCGGTACCTGGTGATGTGGCAACCGTTCAAACTACAAAGAAACGAAAGTCCTATTACGAAGGAAAAGCCATCTCTTTTTCAAAACTTTCTGATAAACGTGTTGAACCCAAATGTCAACATTTTGGGACGTGTGGTGGTTGTAAATGGCAGGATTTAGGCTATGAGCACCAGTTGTTTTATAAACAAAAAGAAATTGAAAATAATCTCAAACGTTTAGGGAAAATTGAAATACCAGCACTCCTTCCTATTCTTGGTAGTGCAGAACAGTATTTTTATAGAAATAAAATGGAGTTTTCCTTCAGTAACAATAAATGGTTGACCTTAGACCAAATTAAAAGTGACGAAGTTATTGAAAACAAAAATGCATTAGGCTTTCATATTCCTGGGATGTGGGATAAAATCCTGGATCTAGAAAAGTGCTATTTACAAAAAGACCCGAGCAATGCTATAAGGGATTTTGTCAAAGAAAAAGCACAAGAGCTCGATCTTGCCTTTTTCAATACGCGGGATCAAGAAGGTTTTTTACGTACTTTGATGCTACGTACTTCTTCTACTGGAGATGTTATGGTACTTCTTCAGTTTTTTCATGAAGATGTGAAGAATAGAAAAGCACTCCTAGATGCGATTGCTTTACAATTTCCAGAGATTACTTCTTTATTGTATGTTATAAATTCTAAAGGAAATGATACCCTTTATGATCAGGAAGTGATTTGTCATAGCGGCGAAGATCATATTTTTGAAGAAATGGAAGGACTTAAGTTTAAAATAAACGCAAAGTCCTTTTATCAAACCAACAGTGCGCAAGCCTATGAGTTATATAAGATCACACGTGATTTTGCCGGACTTACCGGAGATGAAGTGGTGTATGATCTCTATACAGGAACAGGTACTATTGCACAATTTGTGGCCAATAAAGCTAAGAAAGTCATAGGAGTTGAAGCGGTACCAGACGCCATAGAAGCAGCAAAACAAAATGCAAAATTAAACGGTATTGAAAACGTTGAATTTTACGTGGGAGACATGAAGAAAGTTTTTAATAAAGATTTTATAAAACAACATGGAACTCCAGACGTTGTAATAACAGATCCACCAAGGGATGGTATGCATAAAGATGTAGTTCAGCAATTGTTTGAACTCGCTGCGCCAAAGATCGTTTACGTGAGTTGTAACAGTGCTACTCAAGCAAGGGATCTTGCACTGCTCGACACACAGTATCAAGTGGCAAAGGTGCAACCTGTGGATATGTTTCCGCAAACACACCATGTTGAAAATGTTGTACTTTTGGAAAAAAGAAAGAATTTAAAAGAAACAAATGCTTAAAAAAATTGCTGGTCTAGTTGCTTTCTTCATCTTAATCACTGCTGGGTGCTCAAAGGATGATATATGCTCACAAGACACCCCAACCACGCCCCTTTTAATCATTACGTTTAATGATATAAATAATCCTACGCAGCGCAAAACAGTTCCAGGACTTACGGTAAGAGCGACCAGTAATAATCAAAATATCGTGAATGCTGCATCAACCGACTCAATCGCGATACCCTTACCCACCGGAGCAGATATAACGGAATACAGATTTATAAGAAGTACCAATTCAGAACCTGTTTCAGACTTTTACACCTTTAACTACGTAAGGGAAGATGTTTACGTAAATAGAGCCTGTGCCTTTAAAACAACGTATACAAACCTTACTGCCGCAGGGGATGGAACAGCCGATTGGATTTTTAGAGTTGAAGTAAATAATCAAACCATAGAAGATGAGACACAAGCACACCTTACGTTTTTTCATTAGTCTCTTTTTCGTAACTGCCTTCGCTCAAAGCCAAGAAGAAGTAGCGACTGATACGCTTTCGAAAAAAACGAAATATGGCCTGAGAATTGGTGCAGATATTTCGAAGCCGCTACGTTCCCTTCTTGAAGATGACTATACAGGTTTTGAGGTGGTGGCTGATTTCCGCCTTACTGAAAAGTTCTATGCTGCTGCCGAGGTTGGTAATGAACAAAAAGATTTTTTTGAACCCAACTTGAACGCAACCACATCTGGTAGTTATGCTAAAATTGGTGTCGATTTAAATGCCCATAATAACTGGCTAGGTCTCAATAATGCCATATTTGGTGGGCTGCGCTACGGGTTTGCAAGCTTCAAGCAAGAATTGCTCGCGTATTCTATTTACACTAACAATACTATTTTTCCTCCTTCTGTTAGGATTGAACCCAGAGAATTTAATGGCCTTACAGCCCATTGGGTAGAATTAGTCTTAGGCGTTAAAACCGAAGTTTTAAACAATCTTTATCTTTCGATAAATGTTCAGTTAAAAAGAAAATTGAGTGAAAGTGAATTAGATAATTTTGATAATATCTTTATCCCCGGTTTTAATAGCACCAATGATTTTAGCGAGTTTGGTGCTGGTTATGGTTATTCAATATCCTATTTAATCCCCTTGTTCCAAAAGTAAAGGCGCTATTGCAAACTGCTACTGATTACTGTGTACTAGTTGCTGCCTACTGAAATTATTGCTTACTCGCTTTACGGCTTCCTTCATAGATTTCATAACGGGCCAATCTGCTTTCCAGCTTTCCGTTATAGAGCTTAATCTTTTTTGAAGGCTTCAAGCCTACGTATTTTAGAGCTTCCATGTTTGATGTAATCATCCATGCCTGTGTTCCAGGATACCCTCGTTTTAAGGTGTTGCCAATGTTTCCGTAAAATTTTTCGATATTATCTATCGAAATACGCTCGTCATACGGCGGGTTAAACACCATATACAAAGGTTTTTCCGTTTGTTTTTCTGAAGTGAAAAAATCTTGATGCTTCAGTTCAATAAACTCGGAAAGGTTGGCACTTTTCACATTTTCTTTGGCCTTATCTAGGACATATTTGTCGCTATCACTTCCGTAGATTTTAAAATGAAAATCCTTTATTTTTTTTAACGCGGCTTCCTCAATAACTTCATATAAATCCACATCAAAATCCGGCCAAGTCTCAAATCCGAATTCCTCTCTATTCAGATTAGGCGGGATATTGCAGGCAATCATAGCGGCTTCGGTTAAAATAGTACCGCCACCACACATAGGGTCCATAAAATCACATTGCCCGGTCCAACCTGTAAGCATGATCATTCCAGCTGCTAGGACTTCATTTATAGGGGCTATGGTGTTTTCTACTTTGTAGCCACGTTTATGTAGCGACTGTCCAGAACTATCTAAAGAGATGGTACAAATATTTCTATCGATATGCACATTAATACGCAAGGTTGGATGATCTAGATCCACATCGGGTCTAACCCCTTCTTGGTCTCTAAAACGATCCACGATAGCATCTTTCGTTTTTAAAGCGATGTATTGAGAATGTGTAAATTGTTCTGAAAAAACAGTAGCATCTACGGCAAGACTGCCCTTTGCGCTCATGTAATTTTCCCATTTAATGTCGTATACTTTTTTATACAGGTCTTCTTCCGTAAAAACATTAAACCCAGTGATGGGTTTTAAGACTTTAATCGCTGTCCTACTACATAAATTTACCTTGTACATGAAGCCTGTGTCTCCTTCAAAAGCGACATTACGCGTTCCAATTTCAATATTTGACGCTCCTAACTGTCTTAACTCTTGCGATAATAACTCTTCCATTCCGTAGAGAGTCTTAGCGATCATTTTAAAATTTTTTCCCATATCGTAAACCGTGCATTTGCTACAAAAATACAGTATTTTAGCCGTGCAAATAAGAGAGAATGCAAAAAGAAAATGATAATTGGTATGCCTCGTGGTTTAACACCCCTTACTATCACATTTTATATAAAGATAGAAACTACGATGAAGCGGCCGATTTTATGAAAAATCTTACCCGATTTTTAAACCTAAAAAAAGGGGATAAAATTCTGGATCTTGCTTGTGGCAAAGGCCGACATTCTAAGTATCTGAACAAATTAGGCTATGATGTGACCGGAGTAGACTTATCGCCCAACAGCATTGCCTACGCTAAGAAGTATGAAAACACATCCTTATCCTTCGCCGTACACGACATGTGTTTACCGTATCCGGATAGATTTGATGCCGTCTTGAACCTATTTACCAGTTTTGGTTATTTTGAAACTGAAAATGATAACATAAGAACCATCAAAGCTATTAAGGAGGAGCTAAAACCCAATGGATTTGGTGTGATCGATTTTTTAAATAGCAGTTATTTAAAAAATCATCTTGTAAAGGAAAATACGAAGACGGTTGAAGGCATTACCTTTCATATAAAAAGAAAGATTGAAAACGGTTATATCGTTAAAACAATCTCTTTTAAAGATGCCGATAAAAACTATGAGTTTGCTGAAAAAGTAAAAGCGCTGACTCTAGAAGATTTTAAAGCCTATTTTGAAAGTGCAAACGTGCAATTGACCCATTGTTTTGGAGATTACAACCTAAATAAATTTGACGAAAACAACTCACAGCGTTTAATCCTTATCTTTAGATGATGGTATATCTATTTTTATTTCTAGCGGTCGCGATCGGCTACGGAATTGCCTGGTTTCTAAAAACAAAAGAAATTAGCCACCTTTCGCTGTATTTGGCATTTAGTGGTGCTTTTTTATTAGCTATTACTGTGTTTGAATTACTGCCCGAAGTTTTTAAAAACCCTTCAAAGTCCATCGGGTTATTTATCATGGTCGGGATTCTATTACAGATATTCCTGGAGTTTTTCTCAAAAGGGGCAGAACATGGACATGTACACCTGCATGTAACGGAGAAAAAATTTCCTTGGTTGCTTTTTATAAGTCTATCCATCCATGCGTTATTAGAAGGCTTACCTATATCAAATGACAATAATCTTTTAATTGGTCTCATCATCCATAAAATCCCAGTGGCTATCATCCTTTCTCTATTCTTTCTGAAAGCTGGGTATTCTAGAAGGGTGATTTTTTTGTTTCTATTCCTGTTTGCCTTAATGACTCCTCTGGGAAAATTTCTGATTGATAGCTTCCCGGTTTTATCCAATTATGAAACACAAATAAATGCCGTTGTAATTGGTATTTTTCTTCATGTATCCACTACGATTTTAT
>Ga0207891_1000873_pt1 | contig 16530 bp, 20 predicted proteins | sample LinPmetageLP50_FD_184061 | JGI IMG/M metagenome (GOLD analysis project Ga0207891, IMG submission 184061) | Marine viral communities from the Pacific Ocean - LP-50 (SPAdes) | ecosystem: Environmental > Aquatic > Marine > Oceanic | place: Pacific Ocean | collected 2011-08-27 | reverse complement strand
GGCTGCCTCTTTAATTTGTTTTAAAGCTTTATCGGTGCCAAGCTGTTTACTTATTGCTAATTCCTTTGCTTCTTTCGCGTTCATAATGTAGAATTTAGATTACTTCTTCTTAAGCAGTTCTTTTACATACTCCAACTGCCAGGTGTAGTTTTCTACTGCGGCCTCGTATTCAGCTTTCTTTTCGGCATCTTCTGCTTCTTCGGCTTTTTTACCGTTGGTAGAAATGTTTTTGCGAAGGGCGTTGTACTTTTTACTAAGTTCTTCCCCACTTAAGGCTTCCAGATCTTCCTTGATCTTGCGCTCTTCAAAAATGGGATGCTCACCTAATAACTGACCGGTTTCTGCATAATGCTCCAGTTCGGCAAAAGCTTGTTTGTTTTCAATAAAATTATCTACAATATCGGCTGCAAGTATGGCTTCCTCTTCCTGCTTCATAGAATCAAACAGCTTTTCACGGCCTGCCTTGTAGTTTTCGTAAGCGGTAATAAGATCGTTTACCAAAAGCTTTAAAACTTCCGGACAATCTTTCTGGCGAAGAAATGGAAACTGCTCCCTGATCTTAATCGACTGCTTTACTTGCGGCGGAACTTCTTTTGCAAGTTCTGCAATGGCGGTTTCTCTTTCCTGCTGAATAAAACTTAATAAAGCTTCTTTGGTTCTGCCATCGGCCTTGCGCTCGGTTTCTTCTGAAACATCTGCAGCAAAAGATTTTATTTCTGGCCATTCTGCTTTTTCAGCATCAAAAGCCAGGAGTTTATCTGTAAGGCTTTCTTCTTTTGGTCCCAGATTAACCACCTTAGTTTCTTTTTTGGTTTTGGCGGGAGTGACTTTGTTTTGCCAAAGCGCAAGCATTTGGCGCTCCGGGATGCCCACGGCTTTACATAACTGGTAGGTTACCTGCTTAATATTGGCTTCGGTAGCACGTAGCCTGTTGATACTGGCTAAAAAGGAAAGTGATTTGTTGGGCAGGGAGTTGTAAATGTTCCTGGCACCGGTGAGAGTACGATCGTGTTTAATGTAATCGAGAACTTTTTGCTTATTGCTCATAACGCTTGTGTTTGTTGATTTTTGAAGTCTATCAAACTTAAGCGGTAACACGGTGTAACAAAAGGACAGCAGCCCCCCAGCCCCCAAAGGGGGAGTTATTAACCGTCACCCTGAACTGGTTTCAGTGTCTAATATGTTGGGTATTTAAAACAAGAATAAGAGGGCTTGTGAATAATTGGGTAAAAAACCGTGCTTTCGTGCGTTGGGGTCTTAAATTGGCTTGAAAAGCCTTTGTATAAAGGGATTTGCTGCGCACGGCAAAACGCACGGGTTGCACGATTTGCATTCTCTGCGCACGATTTTATTTATCGTGTTAAACCAGAAATTGCAACTCGAAGTGATTTTTTAGCTTCAATTGGATCTTTAGTTAAAAGATCTTCGGCATCTTTAAGGTATCTTAAGATAACTTCCATATCAGATTCACGATAAGCATATATTGAAGATTGATAATTTACTTTCGTGAAATCTAAATCATTCTCTGGAGCTTTCTCTATTGTATTGAATTCAATTAATGGATAAACAATTTTTGCAAGGCTGTAGGAACCATCGTGTTTCGCGTGTTCCAAAGTCTTATCATTATTTTGATATTTCGGTATTGAAAAGTCAACATTATATTTCATAACACTTTTTAAAAAATTGCCTATCCCAAATATAACAAAAAAACCCGCTCCAATTAAGGAACGGGTTTCAACTAACCAACCAATAATAACCTTGCTATTCGCTGCGGCTATGTTCAAAGAATACAAAACTTCCTGCGCCCTGGTCGTAGGCTTTAAGCGTAATACGCGAGCCTGCCAGTCCCTGCCAGTCGGTTGCACCGGCAAGTATAAAGTCTCCTGCTGCTGTAATGGTTGCAGGGTTAGTGCCACCGCTACCAAGTAGCGTGTAAGTACCACCGTGTACTGCGTTCTCCAATGTAGTGATCTCGGTTGCTACCGTGTTATCCTGTAACTGGTATTCACCGTCTCCATTAGCAACATCTACAGTAGTTTCATCTGCAACAACTACAGTGGCTTCGTCAAAAGTGAACGTGCCATAATAACGGCCCGGTAAATTCTTAGATCTTCTAAACTGCTGGAATCGCATAAGATCCATAACACCTTCATTGTTATTCTGGCCTTCTGCCATTAAACTAAGAGGGTTACATTTACTTCCGTAAATTTTATAATGCGGTTCTCCATCTCCATCACAATCACCAACTCTAACAGCCACACCAAGTGGGCGGTTTGTCATATTGGCAATAAATTCTTCAATTTCTACCGGTGATCCAGGGTGGTTAAACTCTGGTAAGGCTGTAAATCCTACACTATCTTCTTCTCCTTCTGGAGTTCGAGGTAGAGAAATAGAACTTGAAGTACCATACATTTTAATGGCATACTTTCCGTCTTTAAACTGGAAGCTTCCTTCCATTTTAACTTTACGACTATCTCTTTTAGGAGAAGTTTTCACTTCATCCCAATCCCATATTATGATATCTGTATCAATGCTTTGGGCTGTACCAGCTCCATCACGGCTTCTGGGTATATTTACTTTTACAAAACTCATTTTAAATAAGTATTAGGTTAAAGAAAAGCCGTCCCAAACTTAATCGGGACGGCATTTATACTATCCTCGGGCAAATTCTACGAACTTGGTTCCGTTAAATTCTACTGTAAGGAATGAACCTTCGTTAAGGGTCATTGCTGCAGTTAAGAAGAACTTACCAGCGTTGGCAACTGTAGTTGCATTGGTAGAGCTTCCACCTTCTATGGTGTACTTCTCACCCGCCAGGGCGTTCTCAATATCGGTAAGTGCTGTAGCCTGCGTGTTAGCAGAAGTTACAAACACATTTCCTTCGCTGGCATCTGCCGTAGTAGCATCAGCTGCAAGAAGTACTTTCTCAATTTCTTCTTCGGTTCCGGCTGCAGTTCTTGAAATCTCAATCACTTTTCCGTCAGCAAGGCCACGAAGTTTTATAAGATCTCCGGTACCAAGTACAAAATCTCCACCATCTAAAAGAATATCGGCATTAGATTTCACGGTAGATTTATTGGTTTCAGAATCACCAAATAAATACACATACTGGCCTTCTTCTACATCGTCTATCTTCGTGATGTTTACCGGTGCAGTATTGGCGCTTCCAATAATCAACGCATTGTGATCTTGTACACTTGGCGTTGCATCGTTAGCAGCTGCAGGTACATAAACGTCCTGAAGCACTTCCACATCGTTAGAGAATAACACCTGGTGATCGTAACCCATTGGCGTTTTACCATCGTTTCCTTTGGTAGCTCCAAGAGCCTTAACGAATACACCCAATTTATAATCCGCGTAAGCATCAATATTACGCTTGCGCTTCTCCATAGTGATCATAGACTCTTCACCCGGCTTATTGATCATCACCCCAAGGTTCTGGTCAAAGTAGATGTACATAAAGTCCTGGCCTTCTAATTGCGCTACCGGTGAGAAAACAATGTTAGAATATTGCTCTACATAGCTCTCGTTTCTCTGGTAATCGTTATTAGTACCTTTTGCACGCTCTCTGGCGTTATGGTAAGCTTTATGCCAGTAATCTGAAAGCTCTAAAACCAATGGCTGTACTCTTACATCATAAGGTAAAGACTTCACCCAGTTGTTAATGTAATCGTAGATATTCTCATCAGTCGGTTTCCCAAGCTTGTGAGACTTGTAAACTTTATCTCTATAGCTTACAAGGGTTTTCACCATACCGTCCATTTTGTTAATGAACCTTCCTGGAGTTGTCGCGTTCTCCGGAGTTTCATAATACACACCTTTAAATAGTGCGATCTTATCTTCCTTACGCGCTTTTCTAATAAGCTCTTTCATTAAGAAGGCCACAAAGTCTTCTTTAAATGGAGAAGATGTTTTTGCGAAATACTGCTGAAGGTAGCTTCTCTCAATCGCTTTTAACTGCGTAACCGTCCAGGTAGCATCTATCTGGATATCAAAGATCTTGTTTTTAATAGGCTCAAAACGCTGGTTGTTTTTAGGTAACCATTGAGATTTGAAACCCTGAGTAATATCCCCGGTTACAATTTGCAGCATAATCGCTTCATCTGTAATTCCGGAAACTAAGCCCCAATGCGAAGGAATTTCCAAACCATCCATTAACAGGCTAAAGATATCTTCGGCATTCTTACGGGCGTAAGCGCCAAGATCTTCGTTTATCCTGGAAATATCGGCAGGACCCCAAGAGGTGTCTGCAGAAAGTTTTCCTTCTTTTACGGCCTGGTTCCACGGGCGGCCTTCAAAAGCATTCCACGAAGCTTCATTCTTTCCGAATAAATGCGTTTTAGAATGCGCAATCTTATTATTGTTCATAGCACCGGCTTTAATTTTTTCTACTCCCTCGTCACCTTCCGGAAGGCCCGCGAGTTTCTCGTTGTCTTCGGTTAATTGTTTTACCGTGCCTTCCAGCTTAGCTGTACGACTCAATAATCTCTTAACCATAGAAGAAGCTGATTTCTCGGTATTACCTTCTTCAGCTTGTGCCCCTTCGCCATCTTCATTGGCTTCTGCACCTTCTTCGTTTTCTCCGCCTTCGTTAGAAGACTGCATATAAGCTTCAATTGCCGCGATGGCTTCGGCATTGTCTCCACCGGCTTTTAGCTCGGTATTAAACTCTTTCATAAACTTTTCAGCAAAACCTTCAATCTTCGCCGCAGCGTCTAATTTAGATTTCTGTTCGTCTGAAAGTTCCAGTTCTTCATTGTTCTTCACATTGTCTTCCAGTTTGATATCCAGGAAGGCAAAAATGAATGGGAACATCTTGGCTAACTTTTTCATTTTTTAGAATTAGGGTTAATTAAACATAAAGGATCTCGCACCTGCGAGGAATTTCACCTGGTCTACGGCTTCTTCAAAATCAATAATGCCGTCAATCATACCGTGTTGTAAAGCTTCATCTGCATAAAAGCAGTAGCCTTCTATTATTCCCTCTACGTCTGTCTTAAGTTTTGGGCGGTTTGATTTAACGAATTCCTGAAATCGAATGGCTACAGGGTTCAAGTGTTCTTTTCTAAAAGCCTCGTAATTCTTCTCTCCTTTAAGAGCTTCGTTCTGGCTTTTGTGTTTGTATGAGGACTGGGAAGCATAGATCATATGCTCTTTAATACCCAGGTCTTTTAAATATTTGGTGAAGTCTATAATGGTGGCCACCACGCCAATGCTTCCAAACATTGCCGAAATATTATTGCGGGCAAAAAGTTTATCGGCAGCACAACCGGTATAATAAGCGGCACTCGCGCAAGTATCGGAAAGAGCCACAACAGGCTTAGATTTACGCTTTAGAAATTCGTGGTAAGGTGCAATAGCATTAATACCACCGCCACCGGAATCTATTAACCAAACCTGGCCTATTATATTAGGATCTCTTTCAAAATCTTCAGCAAACCGAATTAACTCATCGGTTCCCCAGGCATACCAGTTACCATATTTTACCATAGGCCCGGCAATTAAAACCACGCCTATACTATTTTGTGGTGTGTGCGGATGCTCGTTTCTATTAACCATTTCGCCATTCTGGTCTACGACAAAACGGCGAAGTTCTACTTGCGCAGCTTTTTGGGTAACGGCTTCGGCTGTGGGTTGAGTTTTTCCTTTTAAGATATTTGCAACCATTAATAGCCAGGCTTGCGAATGTTGGAAGCTTAAGCCCCAGGGCCCGGAAATGATTTCAGATTCTGAATTGGTGAACATTGCTGTATAATTTTGGCATTTCCGCGAAGTCGGAAATCCTAACCATACAATGTTAAGGCGATGGGCCTTATTACAAAAGGACAAGTTTAGATGAACTTTTTTATAAGTAGAGTGAAAAATGCGGAAAAATCAACTTAACTTATTGGTTTTCAGTATTTTAAGGTTGAAAAATACCTGAAATTTGCAGGACAAAACTTGGATAAGTTACGTGAGCCTTTGTAGTTGCTGGCGTCGCGCCTTCTTCTCACGCTGATAATGCTTTACAAAAGCGCTAAATTTGGTTTTTGAGTCGCTAATTTTGTAAAATTCCATAAACTCGGTAATACTCGCGTGAATAATTCCCTTGCTCTTGCCATTGAATTTATGCGCAAAAACAGCACCGTCTATAAAATGGACCAGGCAGGTTTTAAACCAGGAATCAAAAACCGAAATAATTTCTTTGATTTCTTCAGCCTGGAGTTCTAAATATGAATAACGGCCACAAGCTACTTTTTTATCATTATTTGCGGAAAAATTTGAAACCGCGATATACATGGTAAAACCTTCTTTAGCAAAAGCGGGTTTATTAGATTTTCTAAGGCAACGGTGAATGAGTTTTCCAAATTCTGAATTTCTTTTAATGTGCAGCGCTTTAGCCTTAGAACCATCGTCCAGTAATTGTACCGGCGTGTTCATTTGAGAAACCACAAATTCGGAAAGATGCTCGGGAAGCGGGAAAGGTATTATTTGCTTATTCACAGGCCTTAGGGGGTTTTAACGAATTTAAAACAAAATGTTAATAGCACCAAATGTTTGTTAAAGTAATACTTTAAGTATTATCGTCTTTCACGTCACCCTGAACTGGTTTCAGGGTCTAGGTTCTTTTATGTTAGATCCTGAAATAAATTCAGGATGACGTATAAAGTAAAAATCAAAACACCGCTCCAATAAAATAACCAGCTAGGAAAGCGCTTATAGAACCCAGCAACCAGCCAAACCAGTTAGATTTAGGTTTGGTAAGTTTTTCGGCTTCGTAGAGCCCTTCCATAATTTCAAAAGAACGTTTCCAGGTTTGGGCTTCCAGCTTGTTTTCTTTGGCGGTACGCTCAAACTTATCGGCAGCCGATTTATATTTCTCGATAATCAAATCGTTAAGCTTACTTTCTGCGCGGCAGGTTTCCAGCTTTCTTAAAAAGAAATCTACATCCTGAAGGTATTCAAGGCTTACCGTAGTAGAATCAGTTGCCTTTAAGCTTTTCGATTCTTCTTGCGATAACATCCCGAAGGGAATCAGCATTAGTAAAAGTATAAGGCTCGTTTTCATAATCGGTATTTTTAAGATCTTCTTTTTGTTCTTCCAGTTCCCCGGCGGCATCATAATCTACCTGGGCAGCTTCGCGCCATTGGTCGGCTACTTTGGCGATGCTGTCTATCTCTATTTTATAGGAATTTACTTCAGATTCCTTTTCGGTTTTTAAAGACTCCAGCGCATTCTCATTCGCATTATTTTCTGAAGTAACCTGGTAGGCATAAATACCTATAACGGTAATGGCTACAATTAGAATGATATTGATGTTTTGGGCGGTGAGTTTCATCTAAAAGAAGTTCGCTATCATAGCAATTAAACCGGCTCCAAAAACTATCCCGGCAAATATTAACCACCATTTAGGAATAATTACCATTTCCCGAAGTTCTTTGTTTATTTCGGTAAGTCTGGCCGCTGAATTCTCTGGGCTATAATAGAATCTTTCTTCTAGTTCTTTAAGTCGTTTTTTCATCATATCAAATTTTAAAAGTTATTAAATACAATCCTGCCATAGCCGAAGCAAAAACAGCCAGTGCGCAGATAAGAATAAATATTTTAAGTTCTGTTTTCAGTGTTCATAGCTGGGGGTGACTATGGTTAATTATCTATTTGCCGGTAACTCCTGTATTGAACCGGTAGCGCCATAAACGCCGTTATATTCGCCTTTTGCATCAAACGAAGGGCAGTCTTTGATACGCTCGTAGGGTTCAATAATGTTATTGCGGTTTTGATCTTTAGAGAAATCCCGGTGGCCCAGGATCATTAGGTCTTCGGTAATATCTTTCTCGTTTTCTTCCAGCCATTTAATAGCATCTATAATGCATTTTTGTATTGACTTATTTTGCGCTAGTGTTCGAGTGTCTTTAGGGATGTTAAAGTTTTTTATTTCCACACCGCCTACATAAGAAATATGAATGGACTGTGAGTTAAAGCCGCGAACGCCGTTGGTGATCTGTTCAAAGGGGTACATTTGTTTAATGGTCCCATCTTTTTCTATTATAATGTGATAACCGCCGGTATTCCAACCACGGCCGTCTTCATATTTTGGGCGAAGAAAGTAATCCTGTACTTTTTCTGCCGACTGGTGGCCTGCAGTACAATGGATCACGATATACTTAATGTTTTTAGCTCGTACTTTCATTCTTTACTACTGGTGAAAATTATATAAACTACCACCATACCGGTTAAGGAAATTAATAGGCTAAGTAAAATCGCTAAGGAGTTTAAATGCTCATATACACCTTCGGTATAAAGTTTCCCGCCCTCGTTATAGAAGAATAGCCCTATTGCCAGGAATAGCGAACTAAAGCCAAAGCGGGGTTTTCGGGTTAATTTCTTATTGATCAAAGTCAAAAAGAAGTAAATCAAGTAGAGTGTTCCGGCTAAAAAATAGCTAAACACCACTAAGCTAGTCTTGTCTGCCAGGAGTGTTTCCATCGTTGTTGTTATTTGAATTGTTACTGTTCATAAAATTTCTAATCATATTTAAAATGCCTTTCCAGAAGCCTTCAGCAAATGCCTTCTGCGCTTCTTCTGAAACTATAAAGACAATTAGCCTATAACTCACTAAACTAAATAATATGGTGACCCCCATTCTAAGTCCTAAATTTGCCCACTTGGCCACAAAGAAATAAGCGATGGTCCCGCCAATAATGCTGGATAAAAAACCAAGGACCCAGTCTGAAGGCTTAACGTGTGTTTTAGGATCTCTCACTTGTATCATCATTGCCACTAAGTAGGTTAAAAGAAAAAGCCCTATTAAAATTTTATGATGTAGATCGAGGTCTATCGTAATTTGTTCTTCCATTCGGGGGGACTTTATTTAAAAAATCGGTTTCATTCTAAATTTGTATTCGGTGCCACCGGCTCCAAACCAAATTTCTTTTCTATGGTTTGCCCAGCTCCACCGGAAATACACTTTACCACCTTCAAAAACTCGAAATAGCGTGTAATTCTTCCCGGTTAATTCGCCGCGCTTGCACCATAGAAGCGTGTCTTTTTTGTTGGTGGTGTTAATCCTTACATCTTCTTCAAATACTTCAGCACCGGGGCGGAAATCGGGCAGGAACTTTCGGTATAGATTCCAGTTAAAATTGCGGGAGTACCACCATAGAAAAAGAAACTCACTGCTTTTATCTTCGTAGTTCTTTTTATCTATCTCTACAGGATCGCCAAAATCACCATCTACCGTATCGTTTAGCAACCATAGATCTTTTACGCCAAAAACGTATTTTAAAATCATTGCTATTGGAATGCTGAAAGCTAATAGCAGAAAAAACCAGTGGCCATACTTTACAAACAAAAAACACGGCACCACCGGGAAGGTAAAAGCTGCCAGGCTAAACCTTGCGGTATGGATTAGAAGCAATTCTAACCACGCGCCGTATTCTTCTGTTTTGGTTATAGCCATTTAACTGAAGATCCAAACCAATACTAAAGGCACAATTACCAATAGAAAAGGAATGAATTTTTGAGTTTTTGCGAGTCGGGTTGCTTCCCAGGTTACGCCCATTTCAAAGCGCCATTTATTCTTTAGAAAACTGAGTTTTTCTATTTCGGGACCGGTAAGGTTTCCCATTCTGTACTGCGGATTGCTTAAAATAACAAGCTGGGTTTTCCAGTAACTGTCTGGCAGATCCAAAACCTGAATTTTAGGTGCGTAATATTTATATATCTGGAAAGCTATTCCCAGGAGAAACGGACCAAAGAAAAGCAGGTCTACAAACTGCAAACCAGTGATTCCTTCTTTGCCTTCGTGTACAATTCTAATGGCAGCAAGTCCGGCCGCTAAAACCATATATAAAAAAAGGGTTTCAAACATTAAGAATTTGCCGTTATTAAGCTTAACAAACCAGGCAGGGAAAATTAATTTGTTTAAGAATTTCATATTATTTTGTTCTTAAGGGTTTGTATTCTTCGAGGATTTTGATCAGGGTTTTGATATCGGCTTTTTTTGATCTACGGAATTTATAGGTGGCTTCATTTCCAGGATCTATTTGCTCACTCAACACGTGAAGTCTATCGCTGTTTATAGTTTGAAGACTATAGTATTTTCCCACCAGGTACAGGAAATTAAGCCGGTACAGGTTTGGATAATCGGCGTAGTAAGAATTTAAGATGATAGTTTGGCCAGAAAGTTTCCCGCGAATATTCCTGCGCATTGGGCGGGCGGTAAGCTTCTCTATTTCGGGAAATTGCTCAAAATCGAAAGCCGATTGTTTGCGGTAGTATTTAAACTCTTGTAGATGCTTTTCTAGTGAATCCTGACTTTTCGGTATAAGCACCATTCCATCCTGGGAGTAGGATGCAAAGCTTATGAATAAGAATAAAAAGAATATCTTCATAGCACTTTTAAGTAGTTATCTCAAAAGTGCTGATTGTTGGTGGGTTAAAAAAGGACAGGATGAGGGTAGGCGGAAAAGCTTATGAGTGCTATTAGTATTAGAAGTTTTTTCATAGCTATAATGTTATTCCGTTTCCGTTATTATATTCATCTGAAAAATAAGCAGCGTTAGGTACAGTGTCGCCTATCCAAAATCTTAATTCATCCATTTTTCCTAGAAATGGCGAAGAATTCCAAACCGATAGACCCATGGTTAAATCAGTATTTGTAATATTTAGAGTTTTTCTCGTTCCTGTAACAGTTCCAGCCTTTATTACATTATTGATTTTAAATTCAATAGTTCCCCCTATTAATCTGGCTGCTAAATGATACTTTGTTCCTGTGATAAAACCTGGATTAAAAGACCATTCAAATGTTGTTCCGTCAGTGTTGAAGAAAGTTAATTTTAAAAAACCATTGGCGTAATAAAGCTGGTACTCGTAGCTTGTTCCTGCTCTTTTATTAAATAAAGCTGTGTTATTTATGGAATTCCATATAATCCAAGTGGAGAAGGCGAAATCATTTTCACCGATATTTAAAAGTTCATCATGAGGCACAACTACTTTACCGCCGTCAAAGTCAAAACAATTTCCAATTAAAGCAGTACTACCTCTTATGACTGTACCTGATATTTTTCCGTTATTTCCTTGTGCTAAATCAAATACAGATCCCGTCAATTCTTCAAAAGACATGGAGAATTTCAAGTCCGTTGTTTCCACTAATGTGGTAGTGGTAGAAGCTGAAATTTGATTGCTGGCACTCTTATTGAAATTTTTATCTACTGCTGTAGCTTGAATTGAATATGAGGTGTTTTCATCTAACCCTGTTATATACCCGTTTACTGGCACATTTTTATACGCTATTCCGTTGACTTCTACACTCTCGTAGTAATCTATCGGATTTACGCTTGTGCCATCATCTACTAACTGAATAGCTGTGGCATACTTATTTCCTACACTAAGATCACTAATTGGATTCGGCGAAGTGAAATTATCCACATAACTAACCTCTGCACCATTAGTAGCAGCATATTGCAAATCCCCATCTGGCGCACCTCCATTGTTTGTAGCCAATGATGAATCTACATATATATAAGCCTCTTGCGAAGTGTTTACAAAAACTGAATTATATAAAGCAGAACCTCCCAAGTCTGTGCATCTTGGAATATAAATAGCTTCAACCGACATGGCGGCGTTGCTGGATAAGGCATTAGCAGCACATGATGTTAAATTTGGAAATATCAAATCTTTTAGACTTGATTGATTAAAAGGTCTATATCCTGAAATTCTAATTAGACCATTTAGCTCTAAAGAAGTCATTGATGTTAATTCAAAAACAGCCGATGCCGCTATTTCTTTACAATGACTACTATCTTCAAAATTGGTACAACTTGCAAAAGCTGAACTTGAAGTTATTTTATAATCTGAAGATATATAACATTCAATATCATTCCCCACAATAGTAAAGCCATAAATATCACTAGCTGAAAAAGCCTGCCCGGTTGAATAGTGAGTTAGTTTTCCAGCGAGAGTTGCAGCATCAGGAATCGAAGAAGCTAAACCCCCAATAAAGGTGTTAGCAGATATACTTCCCTGTTGAATAAATCTTCTTCTATGTGCTGTCTTTAAACTCATAACTCTAAAAAGAAATATCTTACTGTTGCGTTTTTCACTTCTACAACCATTTCCATATCTATATTTGACTGAAATACTGCCCCTGGAATTTTATTAGCTCCTGTCACTGTTGGCTCTGAAGCAGCCTTAATTAAACAGGAAACATACCCTCCCTCAACTTTGTTTATAAAAGTATAAGTAGTTGCACTTAAAGGCGTGGTGAAATTATAAGTAGTTCCTTTACCCCCTAGATTTAGAATCGTACCTGTAAGATTTTCAGCATCGTGTTTCTTATGAATAGAAGCATTTTGAAGGGTGATGTCTCCGTAAGTACTTGATTTAGTTTCAATCTCGCCATTAATAATAGTTAAAGGAAAAGCAAGAGTTGAATTTTCTATAATAAGCTTCCCCCCATCTAGTTCTACAGCTTTAGAAGCAGTTCCATACTGAAACATCGAGTTTCTTATATTATGTCTTGCTGCTGCATTTCCTTGAATTGAAAAAATAGTTCCATAATTAAATTCACCCCAACACCCATCCAAGACAATACCTACACCTTCTGCATTAGGAGCAACATTAGTTGCTTTAATTACTCCTGTTGTTAAATCTCCCTCAGTTCCGCAATATTCAAAATCACAACCTCCTAAAAATTGTATAAGAGCTGCTTTATCCCATTGAACAGACCATGTAGGTATTCTTAAAAAAATACAATTTCTGAATGTTACTAAATTTGATTGTAAACTTCCAAGGCTTGAAGTAGTAGCTTTTATACCTTTTATACCCCCGTTGCATCTTACAATATGAACATCATCAAACTGCCCTACTAAAACTCCCTCACATTCAATAGCATCGGAATTAAAATACTCTATGTGCAGATTTCTAAAAACGAAACCTGAAGTCCGTTTCAAAACAAGTGCATTAGTGCCTATCCTATTAGTGTCTGTTCCTCCTTGGAGAGTCATATCGGTAATTTCAGCATTAGCGTAGTATGTATCCCCTGTATATTGGATAAGGGGTTCAGCTGCTGTGCTGATAATGGTTGTCGCTCTTTTCCCTGCACCTTTTAATTTTACTTTTGGGTTCCAATTCCATGTTCTTGAATTGAACACTCCAGCCGGGATTATTACTGCGCCATTCACAGAAGTTGCTTCAGTTATTGCCGCATTAATCAAATCTGCATTTTGTTGAGCCGTATATTCTTCCTTTACTTCTGGACGCCATACGTTACCTTCGTATAAAGATGTAGTTGAAGAATCTTTATAAGGAAGATCATTCCAAGCCGTAACTCCATCTCCTACTTTCTCTTTTCCAGTATCTTTTTCAAGTGCAGGTTCTCCATCTGCAAGAATGGGATTGTTAGCAGTCCAATTAGCTGCTGTATCTCTTCTAAGTTGAATTATTGTTGCCATATTATTGTGAATTACCTCCGTCTATTTTTTGTGTTGCTGTATATATTGAATTTGATACTCCGCCATCTATGTTGAAATGAGAACCTCCTGAGCCTAAATTTGCGTTGTGATAAGCTTCCATTTCTTCCCTGGTTACAAAATCATCTGAGATTGGGGCTTCTTCCCCACCTATAAGCTGTACATCGTCCAGCCAAAAGCCCCAGGGATTATCATTGAATAAAACACGAAAATTGATATAAGAGATCTCGGCCATATTTGCAGGCATAGAAAAGGGGACCGCTATTTTCTGCGTATTCAGGTTTTCGCTGTCGTAGCCATATATATCTACTTCCTCCAGGTAGGCAATTACATTGCTTCCGTTGCTTTTCTTTCCGTAGATCTGGATGCGGTGTGTAGGATAATCGGGCGTGGTTACGGCTGTTTTGTTCTTGATCTTATAGGCAAAGCCGGTGAACGCTTCAAAAGTTTCCCTGGTAATGGGCGCATCGGGCGTAAAGCGAACGGTATCATTATACTCATTATTGGTCCCTTCAATACTTATGCTGCCGGAAATAGGTGTATTGGCACTCGCTAAATTCAACCTGGCGGCCCCGCTTGGAGTACTGGTATTGAATTCCCCGGCTGTACCTTCTGCAAAAACAGTGGTAGCGGTTTGATTAACCGGCGTGGTAGCATTGGCGCCTACAAAAATTATCGTTCCGCGAATTTGGGTATCGAGATCTATGCTTGGCTCTTCGGGATTTGCAGAGGGTACGCCTTCAATTACTTGAAAGTTTCCCTGGTCGTTGGCCACGATCATATCTATTCGATCATAAGTGGCATCGCCTGGAGAAAGTGTTAGGTTTTGTACTATTGGATTCTGCTTGCTTCCAAAAGTGGCATCGGGAAATGAAAAATAACCGGTTACGCGATAATCGAGATCTTTTTGGTGTGCTGCGTAAAAGGAATGAATGGTTGGTGATGTGCTACCACCAGAAAAGGAATCGGTGTAGGCTTTGGCTGCGGCTAAAGTTTCAGCATCACCATCATCTACATAGGTTTTTGAAACCACACTTTCTACGGCAAATTCAAACCACTGCTGGTCGTCTTCGTCCCAAAGGGCTTCTTTATCATTGCCACCGGTAACTCTAAGAATTGCCCTTGCACCGGGAATGGAAGTAGGATGAGCGGCGGTTAATTTTTCTAAAGCGGTTTGTCCGTCTCCTGCCGAGTAATAACCTTTAAAATAAGTTGATTCACCACCACCACCTTCATTCGTAACCCATCCAATAGTTACACATCTATAATGGCTACCGTCTTTTAAATAGGCAAAAGCACCCACCGGCGGATTCGGAAATGCGGCTTGTAATGCCGCAAGATTATCGTGCACATCGTGAAAAAGCGCATTTTTATTGACTTTTTCTTTTATATGGTTGGCATTCTCGGCACTCCATTGCCCGTCTGGCTCAATTATGGGCCGTAGGTTATATTTTTCGGGGTATGATACTTTTTCGGGGTAGGCCATTTATCCTAAATTGAAAGTTAAATTATACGGGAAGCCCAGCGGCTCTTCTTCTTCTACAGTATTGCCCAGGTATTTTACCGGCTCTATGGCGGTATGCCTAAAAGTGATCTCGGTGCGGCCATCGTTAAAGCTGGTTTCTACCTTCATTGGGTTTTCTTCGCCCGCGATCTCGTAGCGCTCCCCTTCTTCGGTAGCCACGCGAACGTGGTATAAACCGCGAAGAAACTTATCTATATCTGCAAACTGATCTTTTGAAAGCCCGGGATAATTGCAAACCAATCTATTGCTATAGGTAAGTCCGCCGTCACCGGTACCGGAATCTGAAGTAAACCTTATCCTGGATAGCGTGGTGTAGATCTGGGCCATTGCCGGAAATACATTTCCCCAGGCGCTTTGCAGCTGCACTTCGCAAATATTTACTAAAAGCTGACTGTTTTTCTGAAGCATATACAAGTTTAAGCCGAAGTAGCTGCTTGTAAAAGGACACAGCCCCCCGGCCCCCAATGGGGGAGAAATATTCTTTCTTAATATGAAAAATCCCCCCTTTGTGGGTTAGGTAGCTTTCGATGAAGCGCACAAAACAAGGGTTAAATTGTTAATTTATTCTTAATTTGTGCAAATCGTGCGGAATCGTGCGTAAATCGTGCGCAAGTTTTTTTAGGTTTTACAGGGGTTTAGAAAGGGTTTGCACGAAAGCACAGTTTCTAACTACTTTTTATACAAGTGTTTTAAAAATAAAGAGTATTATATATGTGTTTTCGCACGAAAGCACTAATAATTCTTTATTGTAAATGGGGGTGCAGGGGGAAAGCAGAAGCGTCGAAGCCGCTCAATACATTAAAGAGTACGTGTATAAAGGAAGTCTTTGCATTATCGCTATCGCGATAAGATAATCTGCAATGGTTTAGCAGAAGATGCAGGAGAAGGGCTTATTTGGAGTTGGCGGTTAGGAGTTATCGGTTAAATAAGAAGCCCCGGATCTCTCCAGGGCTTCTTTCTACTTGCTCATAGCAGGCGTATTTGAAAAACGCCTGGAGCTTATGCTGAATAGCGCGAAGAATCACGCTTCATCTTTTAAATTTACTTCAAGTAAAGGTTTAAGAGTTGCATTTATATACATGTTGTGCTTCATTAAAACGAAAGCACAACATGCAATATAAAACATGCTTAGTGCTGTGCTTCGTTTCAAGGTCTGTGCTAATCCAAAGGAATTTAAAAGCAAAGCCTACGCACTATGTATATCCACCTCTAAGTAGATATACTTGCCTAAGTAACTTCTTATTTCTTCAAGTAAATCGTGTCCACCTACGTTCAACTCTTCATCAGTCCACAGGTATCCAGTTATTTCACTGTAAGCATCGCTATACTTAGCATCAACATCGCCAAACAATTTTCTAAGCACACTTTCTTGCAGTTCTTTTTTTGTTTTTTCTTTATCAGAAGTCCAATACCTTACTGTTACTTGTTTGGCTTCAAAGTCCTCTTCAAAGATTTCTGCTATTGGTTGGCTACCTTCCCCAATAAACAAAGCATCCCAGTTTTCACCGTAGTTACCTTCTCTTACTATTCCTTTATAAACCTTAGTTTCCATC
>Ga0207891_1000871_pt1 | contig 16553 bp, 17 predicted proteins | sample LinPmetageLP50_FD_184061 | JGI IMG/M metagenome (GOLD analysis project Ga0207891, IMG submission 184061) | Marine viral communities from the Pacific Ocean - LP-50 (SPAdes) | ecosystem: Environmental > Aquatic > Marine > Oceanic | place: Pacific Ocean | collected 2011-08-27 | reverse complement strand
AGATCGTCGTAAATTTCGTTGTTATTCTTATATACTTCAAAGTCCTTTTTAAGAACATCGTTGGCTTTTTTACCTAAAGTATAAAGTGAAACATTTTTAGACTGGTAATCGTTTTTGGTTTTATACCTAACGCCTTTTACAATATTAGTATTAAAAGCACCTGCAAGACCTTTGTTAGATGAAATAGCAACAACCAATACGTTTTTTACCTCACGGTCTTCGGCGTATTTACTGCTGGTGTCATCATCCAGGGTTGCACTTAAATCCTGTAACAGCTGGGTTAATTTTTCAGAATAAGGTCTCATTTGCGTAATTGCATCCTGAGCCCTACTCAACTTTGCCGCCGACACCATTTTCATGGCGCTGGTGATTTGCATCGTTGAAGATACTGAAGTAATCCTGCTACGTAATTCTTTTAAGTTTGCCATTTTATTTAGTATTGAGTATCGAGTATTTAGATTTTAGACAAAATACCCGATACCTATAATTTATTTAAAGTTTAAATATGAACTTAAGTTTCTAACTACTCCAAGCTCAATACTCAATACTATTTTTTATACTTAGCTGAAAGCTCTTTTGCTACTGAAACTAAAGTATCTGTAACTTCATCGGTTAATTTACCGGCCTTTAGCGTATCTAAAACATCTCTATGCTTAGTATCTAAAAACTGTAAATAATCTCTTTCAAATTCTTTTACTTTCTCTACCGGCACATCCTTTAGCAAGTTTTTAGAACCTGCATAAATAATTGCGATTTGGTCTTCTACCGGGTAAGGATCGTTTTCTGCCTGTTTAAGGATTTCTACGTTACGCTTACCTTTTTGAATTACTCTTAAAGTTGTAGGATCAAGGTCTGAACCGAACTTAGCAAAAGCTTCTAATTCACGGTATTGTGCCTGGTCTAATTTTAAAGTACCGGCAACTTTTTTCATCGATTTAATTTGTGCTGAACCACCTACACGAGATACAGAAATACCAACATCAATCGCAGGACGAACCCCCGAGTTAAATAAATCTGAAGTAAGGAAAATCTGACCATCGGTAATCGAAATTACGTTGGTTGGGATATATGCTGAAACGTCTCCTGCCTGAGTTTCAATAATTGGAAGCGCGGTTAAAGAACCTCCTCCTTTTATTTTTCCTTTAAGAGAATCAGGAAGATCGTTCATATTTTGTGCAATATCATCATCATCAATAACCTTTGCTGCACGCTCTAATAATCTTGAGTGTAAAAAGAAAACGTCTCCAGGATATGCTTCACGACCCGGTGGGCGACGTAAAAGCAAAGATACCTCACGGTAAGCAACGGCTTGTTTAGAAAGATCATCGTAGATAATCAAAGCCGGGCGACCGGTATCTCTAAAATATTCCCCAATAGCTGCACCGGCAAATGGAGCATACACCTGCATTGGAGCAGGATCTGATGCGTTTGCAGCAACAATGGTAGTATAAGCTAAAGCTCCTTTATCTTCAAGTACTTTGGCAATACCTGCAACGGTTGATGCTTTTTGGCCAATCGCTACATATATACAATGTACAGGTTCTCCTGCATCGTAAAATTCTTTCTGATTAAGAATAGTGTCAATACAAACAGTAGTTTTACCGGTTTGACGGTCACCAATTACAAGCTCACGCTGCCCTCTACCTACCGGTACCATTGCATCAATAGACTTGATTCCTGTTTGTAAAGGTTCTGTTACCGGCTGACGGTAAATTACACCAGGCGCTTTACGCTCTAATGGCATTTGAAAAGTTTCCCCTTCAATATCACCTTTACCATCTATAGGTTGCCCTAAAGTATCTACTACACGACCAACAATACCTTCACCTACATTAATAGAAGCAATTCTTTCGGTTCTTTTTACTACAGATCCTTCTCTAACATCTTTAGAAGGTCCTAATAAAACCACACCTACATTGTCTTCCTCAAGGTTTAGTACCATTCCTTCAAGGCCGCTTTCAAATTGAACCAATTCTCCGTATTGCGCGTTGGCTAAACCATACACATTGGCGATACCATCACCAACCGTAAGTACAGTTCCCACCTCGTCTAAAGAGGCTCCGCTTTCAAAACCTGATAATTGTTTCTTTAATATTGCTGATACTTCAGCAGGATTTACTTCTGCCATAATTATTTAAGATAAAATGCCACTATAATCTCGTGACTGTTTTTATTAAATTTTTCAAAGCCCATTATGGGCATTTTATAAATAAGACCAAAAAAGATTCGAAACTGCTTTTGGCCGACAAATTTTATATAGTAGAACTATATGAATTATCTTTTAATTCTCTTTTTAACCTATTGAGGTTTCGGGATACGCTGGCGTCATATTGTAAATCGCCAATTCTTAAAACAAAACCTCCTATAATATCTTTATTGATAACATTCTTAATCTTAGCACCGGCTCCGGTTAATTCTTTTACCTTGGCTAAAATTTTTTCTTCCAGCTCTGCTGTTAATGGAACTACAGTAGTCACTATAGCTTCCTGAGACTTATTCAAGGTATTGTAACGTACTATATAATTTCTTGCTACAAGATCAAGAAGATTAATTCTTCCATTTTCAATAAGTACATCAAAACTGCCATGAGTAATTTCATCGGCATCTTTAAAGATTTCCTTTAAACTAGCCTTTTTAACCGATGAGTTTACAACCGGACTTTTAAGCATATCGGCAAGATCTGGACTACTTGCAATGGTTTGAGAAATTTGCTGCATATCTGTAAAAACAGTATCTGCTGTATTTCTCTCTTTTGCCAAGTCCAAAATTGCTTTGGCGTAACGTTGTGCTGCCCTAGTTCCTTTCATCACATCTTAGTTTAAGGTAGCGTCTTTCAACATCTTATCTATCATTTGATGTTGTTTCTCTTCGGTAGATAATTCTTTCCCAATTACTTTTTCAGCAATCTCTATAGAAAGTGTAGCTACCTGGTTTTTAATATCGGCCATTGCTGCACGCTTCTCCATCTCGATGTTTTCTTTAGCTTTGGCTACAATTTTATCTGCCTTTTCCTGGGCATCGCCTTCAGCTTCAGCAATCATCTTCTCCTTCAACTGGCGTGCTTCTTTAAGCATTTCATCTCTTTCGGCACGAGCTTCCTGCAATAACTTTTCGTTATCTGCTTTAAGATTTTGCATCTCTTTACGCGCATCTTCAGCAGAAGCAAGGGCTTCGTTAATAGATTCTTCACGGGTTCTTACCGCACCAAGAATTGGCTTCCAGGCGAATTTGGCAAGAATAAGCATCAGCACTAAAAATACGATGGTTTGCCAAAATATTAAACCAACTTCTGGAGTAATTAAATCCATAATTCTTTATTTATATAATACCGTTAACATCATTTTTTAAAAAAAGCCCATTCGCAACCAACCGTTACGAATGGGTTTTTGAAATCTTCTTAGGTAGTCAATACACCTAAAAGCGCAGCTACAACTCCAAAAAGAGCAACACCCTCTACAAGTGCAGCAGCAATAATCATTGCAGTCTGGATTTTTCCAGAAGCTTCTGGTTGACGGGCAATAGCGTCCATTGCGGCACCGCCAATTTTACCAACGCCAATAGCGGCTCCAACAACTGCTAATCCAGCTCCTAAAGCTGCAAGACCTACGTGTAATAATTCCATAGTATAAAAATTAAAAATTAAAATTAATGATGTTCATGTTCCGCAACCGCCATCCCAATAAACAGGGCCGACAGCATTGTAAAAATAAACGCTTGAAGGAATGCTACTAACAATTCCAGTATTGTGATGAAAAGGGCAAAAGGAACCGAAATCCCGGCAACTCCAGCGCTTTCCAATATAAATATCAATCCAATTAAACTCAATATAATAATGTGACCCGCGGTAATATTCGCAAATAAACGAATCATAAGTGCTACCGGCTTAATGATTAAACCAAGCACTTCTACCACCGCCAAAATTGGCTTCACAAAAGTAGGTATTCCCGGCATCCACAAAGTATGTTGCCAAAAATCTTTATTTCCGTTAATTAAAATTAAAGCAAGGGTAAAAAGACCTAAAGAAACGGTTACCGCGATATTTCCTGTTACGTTGGCTGCACCTGGCAACAAACCTAAAAGGTTAGTGATCCAAATAAAGAAGAACACTGTTAATAAAAACGGCATAAACTTCATATACTTCTTATCACCAATTTGAGGTTTTGCGATCTCATCGCGAACAAAAAGCACTAATGTCTCTAATATATTATTGAAACCAGCAGGAGCTTTTTTATTCTTTTTGTGGTGACCGGCCAAACCGAAGAAGAAAATCAACATTAAAATAACGGTTAAGAACATAGCAGCTACGTTCTTGGTTATAGAAAAATCCCAGGGTTTACTGGCATTTAACACGTTATGTTCTTCATCAAACTCAACAGTTTCTGCACCTGCGTCTAATTTGTAAATATCTTCGTGATAATTCACAAAACGCATCCCATCTTTTTCTACCACGTGATGTCCTTCGGTATCGTGATGAAATTCACTAGACATAAAAGTCACAAAACCACCTTCTTCAGTAAAAAGAATTACCGGTAATGGCAATGTAAAAGAACTATCTCCTTCTCCAAAGAAATGCCAGCCGTGAGAATCACCAATGTGGTGCATAATCATATCGGTAGGATTAAATTCTTTAGATTCTTCTGCCTCAGGATCTGCTTTGGCAAAAGCGTTAAAAGGAAGTAAGGCTAAGGCTAGTGTAAACGTCACTATAATCTTTAAAGATTTATGTGCTATCATAGTACCTGGTCTGCTTAAAATTATGGGCTCTAAATTCGGCTGCAAAGGTATACTTTTAATTTTTATTTGAAAGCACCCCAACTAAAATTTTAGCAAAAGCGTTATTTTTATCATTATAACTGATAAACAGGATTTTAAGTCTTGTTTATTAGTTTCACTGCGTACAGGGTCTCAAAGACCAAAAACAAAAAGTAAGGAATAAAAAAAGCAAGAACATTTACAAAGACTGCATTTACCTCACTCAAGACTAATGGCAGCAAAAAAATTACCGCTGCTACCATCTTAAATAAGCTTAATCCCATAAATGCAAACCCGGTTTTATCGGTGAAATTCTTATAAACAAAAACCAGGCTTAAATAAATTAGAAATGTGGCCAGAAAATGAAAAAGATAAATACTAAAACTACTATAGTAAAATTCTACTTCAAATACATACTGCTGTAATAGAAATTGAATAAGCCATAGTAAAATACTAAAAGGAAGCAATCTTTTTAGGAAAGCCAATAAATCATTTTTCATTTTTTTCGTCTTCTTCGCTCATTTTAATTACACTTCTATAAACCTGGTAAAGCGCTATAAAAACACCCAACAAGGATAAGGAGATAGTAAATGCCGAATATTTATTCGGAAATTTCCCGTCTAACCAGATCCCTAATAATATACCACCGGCGATAATAATTCCCATCTGGAAAGCTATATTCACAAAACCGAGGTATTTATTTAAATTATCGTTTTTCATAATTTAAGCTGAAAAAATCTTAATTGATCGGTTGTGGGTATTCTTCTAAATTCTTTTGAATTTGTATAATCCTATAATTCTCTGAGGAAATAGGCATTGATTTTTTTTCAACTAAATAATCTTCATTTATTTGAAGTAATTCAGCAAAACCTTCTGCACGATTAAGATCTTCAAGGCCGTGTACCATTACAAACATCTCCTCTGGATTATAAACATCTATAGAAACTGAAAGATGATCGTATTTAATTTCTGAAATCGCTGTCTCTATCTTTTCTTTTAAAGCTGAAGCTGCTTCCTGTTCTGAAATATCAAACCTGTAAAGTAGTTTATAATTCTGCTGAAGACTATCGGTATTAAACTCCAAACCACTTAACTGGGGAATTGTTTTATTTAAAATTCCCTGGGCTTTTTTTCCTTCCTGGGTTTGCGGATAGGTTAAAGCCACGTGATTTAATGCATTTTTATAAGCTTCCAAACCTAAAAGTCTTCCGCTGGCCTGGGCTTTTAAAAGCTCAAGCTTTGCAACAATGGGATCTCCGGCAAATTCTGAAATATAGCGGTTTGTTTCCGCAATAACATTTTCAAAATTCTGTGCCTCAAAATTTCGGTAAAGTTCTGTATAAATTGCTTCAGGCGAATTTTCGTCTTCACTAATACTTTGGGGGTTCAAAATATAAGCAGCATAGCGAGAATCAGGATAATTCTGCAAAATTTCCTGCTTCATTTCTTCAGCCCTAAAACCTTGATTTGTGGCCTGGTAAATCTGGTATAGATTATACATAGAAGGCAAAATAAGGCGTTCGTCTGAAGACATTTCCAGCACCGCCTCCAACCTCGCCTGCGCCATTTTATATTCCCTGAAATTCTCTTTATAAATTATTCCGAGTTGATAATACGCAAAATCCCTGTCGCGGGTTATGGTATCTAAAACGGCCAGATCGGTCGGGATTTGATCGATGTAGGTATAAGGATCCAGCCTTGGATCGTTATCTAAAACCTGCTGTGAAAGCCCGGCATCTTCTGCCACTGCATCTTCTCTTTCAAAACTAACTTCTGCCCAGCGCCAATTATCGGCTAGCGGCCTATCTCCCCACTGATTCAAAAATTCCTGTCTCCCCTGTTGAACCCTCGCTTCACTATAAAAATAAAAAGTACGCGCAGAAGCTGGTGGCTGCCTGCTTTCTATGGCCGGTAAATTTACAGGCATAGCAGCTGCACTATTATCGGCTTCTAATTGAGCTCGTAAATCTGTGGTGTAATTTTTAAAATAATCCAGTTGTTCAGCCGGCATCATTTGGCTTAATCGCAAGATGCTATCGTTTTTATAAGCTACATCTTCATACCTTATAACATCTTCCAGGTTATCCCTTTTCTTTTTTATAGTTCTAAATTCCCTTAGTTGCGGATCCATTTCTGCCAGCGTACTATCAAAATATTTACTGGCGGCCAGGTAATTGCTTCGATCAAAATTGATATTGGCCAGGATTTCATAATTAATGGAACGTAAATAACTATCACTCGCAGGTTCACGCAGCGATTTTTTGTAATATTCTACCGCAGTATCTATAGAATCTAAACGGTTATAATATTCACCAATTTGGAAATAAATTTTATCTAAAAATGGTCGATTTTCGCGGTCTTCTTCCAATTCACGAAGCATTTCCCGCAATTGGTAATTATTGCCCTGCCCCATCTCAGAATTCCGGGCTTTTTGCACATAGGCATTAATCATATAAATTCGAGGGGATTTCCTGTTCAAGTCTATCACTTCATCAAAAGCAGCGTTTGCTTTAGAAGTTTCTCCCAAACGGTTATGAAGCTGGCCAAGAATATAAAAATAGCGTCCTTTTTCCTCGTTATTTCCGGTAAATTCTGCTGCATTCTTTAACGGAACTACCGCACTGTCTAAATGCCGCAGATTAATATAAGCCTGGGCCATAGTTGCACTGGCATCAGCAATATCCTGTTCTTCAAGATGCTCTAAATCCAGTACTTTTTTGAGATTATTTACAGCAAGACGGTTATTATCCAGGCGCATATGGGTTTTTTCTCGCCAAACCCGGGCGTGAATAATATTGTTGCTGGCAGGATAACGCCTTAAAATATAATTGAAAGCTTCTAGCGCAGGAATAAAACGTTGATCGAAATACCTGGCTTTTCCCAGCAACAAATAGGCTTCATCAATTTGCGGATTTCTTTCTTTTCCTTCTATCAGCATCGAGTGCCGCTGAATTGCTTTTACCGCTTTTTCTTCGGCGTAGCCAAAATTCTGATTTCTGATGCTATCTGACAAAACGATATTCTCATCAATTTGCATACGCTCAATGGGTAGAATATCCCAGTAATTATCGGCGTAGTTTTGGTTGAGTTCCTCCTTACCTTGCTCCAGGCCTAAATTACCGTTATAGAGCGTATTATACTCTGTAGTAACGGCGTGCCAGTTTCGGTTTACGAAGGTGTTATTTTTGCGTGAACAGCCAGCGATGCTCCCAACTAGGAGCAACAATAAAGTAAGTTTGGTAATTGTATTCAAAATTAACCGGTTCTCGATGGCTTTATAACTAAAAATCAGTTTGTTTAGTGTGCAAAAATACGCTTCTTTTTACAAACGCAAACCAATTTGCTACAGTTCTTCAGCCTGAGCCGCGCCTACTTCACCAGAAAAATAACTTTCTAATTCGCTTAAAGTAGCCTCAGAAGTTTTAATGTCTTTTACCGGTACACCTTTATCTAAAACCACGATGCGTTCACAAACTTCGGTCACGTGAATAAGATCGTGGCTGGAAATCAATACAGTGGTTTCACGATTTTCGGTAAGATCTTTAATAATCTTTTTTAATCGAATTTGAGTTGTTGGATCTAAATTGGCAAAAGGCTCATCTAAAATCACCACTTTGGGATTTCCAATAAGCGCAGCAACAATCCCCACTTTTTTCTGATTCCCTTTAGAAAGGTCTCGTAAATATTTTCTACGTCCAATAATTTCTCCGTGAAAAAAATCTTCAAAATTGGCTAAGAAAGCATCGATATCAGCTTTATTGGCGCCGCGTAAATCCCCTACGAAATAAAAATATTCTTCGGGAGTTAAATAGCCAATAAGGAAGCTTTCATCTATAAAAGAAGCGGTAAAAGGTTTCCAGTCTTCACTCTGGCTTACGGTGATCTCGTTATTAAAAATATTTCCGTGGTTGGCTGAATTAAATCCAACAATAAACTGAAAAAAGTGGTTTTACCGGCACCATTGTTCCCAACCAGGCCAAAACTTTCTCCTGTTGGAATATCAAGATGATCTATATTTAGAACTTTTGTGCCGCCGTATATTTTACTAAGGTTTGTAGCAGTTATCATATTTATAAATTTTATTCGCCGGTTTGTTTAAAACCATTAATCATCGCGTATTTTCTTTTTTGGTAAACTCCGGCAATGTATTTCATTAAACTAGATCGCAATAGCAGACCCAGCACTCCCAAACCGGAAAGGCCAATTAAACCGGCTTCAAATCCTATGAAATAATCCAGAAGCCAGAAAATTAAAATTGGTAAAAACATTAAGGGTAGGCCAACTATCCATTGAGCTGCACCCGTGCCCTGATAATTCATAAACGGACTTTTATCCAGGTCTATTCTCTTTTTATTAAAAGAGCCTGAATACAGCAAAATAGGAACATTTACGCCAATATTATATAAAGCGGCCACCATATTTATCAATAAAATATTCCAGCCAAAATAAATATAAGGCGTGCTTAAAATAGCCAGTATTATTACGCTAAAGCTAATTAACATCGCTTTGGAAGACAGGTAATCTTTCAGCGGGATGTTTTGCGACATAATCATTGGGTAATAAGATGCATCCCACGAGGGCACAAATTGACCAAAATTGATCATAAAAATTCCGGTCATAAAAATACCTACAAAAACGTAAATAGCCATATGCTCGTACATATCGCTGGGATACACAAACAAACCGTAGCACAACAAAAGCAATGACATATAAATTGTTGTTTTTGGCCTTTTATTTCTCCAAATTAGTTTTAAATCTAATTGAAGGAAAGGCGCAAGGGCTCCAAATTTTTTAGTCCAAACAAAATCTTTTGTATCGGCATCTTTTTGTTTTTCCTTTAAACCGGCATCGAGATAAAACTTGCTTTCCAGGTTAAGTTGGTTCCATTTATAAAAAGCAATTACCAAAATTATAGGTACAATAGCCAGGTAAGGGTTTAAAACCAGGTAATCCATCATTTTACCAAACCAGAAACTTATCTCAAAAACTTCAAAATATTCCAGTGCGCCCAAAATCACTACTAAAAGAATGGCGGGAATTAATGCTTTTAGATTATCGGTAAATTTCTTTTTAATAATAAAATTCAGAAAATTTATGCATTGGGTAATGGCAATCATCGCTACCATCCAACCCAGAATATTCCAGGTTCCATAATCACCTTTATAAATGCAAAAAATTCCGAAGGGAATAATTATAAATAATGGCAAAAAGTTAAAAAAGGAATACATAGACTTAAGCAATACAAAATTCACCGCTTTTCGCCGTAGAATTGGCAAATTTAAAAGTGGTTTTATATCTAAAACCGGCAGTGTTTGCAGCATAAACCTAAAACCGAGTTCAAAAACCAGCCATAGTAAAACAAAACGGTTTACCATTTGTAAAGGATCCTGGTCTGGAAAAGTTTCCTGCAGCAAAGGATAAAGACCAATTCCCAAAGCGAGAAATGCGACAGAAAAATATAAAGCCAGGAAAATAAGCAGAACTTTTAATCCAATACTCTTCCCCACACTTGCAGAACGGAAAAAAGATTTCCATTCTAACCATAAAAACCGTTTAAACATAATTTAATAATTTAACCCATTACCGGGATTAAAAATGCTAACCCAAAATGATTAAATACCCGAAATAAACCACCAGTTTAATCAGGTTACGGGCATATTTACCTTACATGTATAGAAATTTAGGTATTTGTTACACTCTTTAATTTCACATACTTTGTATTTTTGCCAAAAATAAATTTTTGATGAGTCAGTTTTTTCCGTTAGAAATAAAAGAAGTTATTAGGGAAACCCCGCAGGCAGTGAGCTTGTCTTTTAATATTCCAGAGAACTTAAAAGAAGAGTTTAAGTTTGACGCGGGCCAATATATTACGATAAAAATAAAATTAGGCGACGAAGAATTAAGACGTGCTTATTCGCTTTGCTCGGCACCAAATTCGGGAGAATTCAAGGTTACTGTGAAAGAAGTTGAAGGGGGTAAATTTTCGGTAATTGCCAATAATAAACTTAATGCCGGTGATGTTCTGGAGGTTCACCCGCCAGAAGGGAAATTTATTTTAAAACCTACCGGTGAAGCTAGAAATTATGCAGCCTTTGCAGCAGGAAGCGGGATTACCCCGGTGCTTTCTATTATAAAAACTGTTTTAGCCGAAGAACCTAAAAGTCGGTTTGTACTTACCTATGGAAATAAATCTCCAGAAGAAACTATATTTTTCAAGGAATTGCTGGAACTTCAGGCTAAATTCCCCGATAGACTTTTTATTGAATTTGTATATAGTCGTACCAGGGAAGACAATTCACATTTTGGAAGAATTGAAACCAGCACCGTGAATTTTGTGGTGAAAAACAAGTTTAAAGATCACGCCTTTGATGCATTTTACCTCTGTGGACCTGAAGAAATGATTAACCAGGTAAGGAATGTTTTAAAAGAAAACGGAGTTACCGAAGACAAAATTCTTTACGAACTTTTTACTTCTGAAGAAACGGAAGCTATAGAAACCAATGTAGAAGGTCAAACCGAACTTACCATTATGGTAGACGATGAGGAAACCACTTTCTCCATGGATACCAAAGAAACGGTTTTAGACGCCGCTTTGGAGCACGATTTAGATGTGCCTTATTCCTGCCAGGGCGGGATTTGCAGCAGCTGTATTGCGAGGATTGTAGAAGGAAAAGCCGAAATGCGTAAAAATCAAATCCTTACCGACGATGAAATTGCAGAAGGCTTGATTCTTACCTGCCAGGCGCAACCGCTTACCCCAAAACTAAAGGTAGATTACGACGATGTATAGTTTCTTACCGGGAAAGTCTGAAAAGCTTACCTTGTAGGAACAAAAAATATTTATGCTGAAACTCAAAAATGTCTCCTTTGCCTATGCTGAAGAACCGGTTTTAAAGAATATCGGTTTTACACTGGAAAAAGGAGAAAACCTCTCTGTAATTGGGGAAAGCGGCTGTGGAAAAAGTACGTTACTAAAAATTATTTACGGCCTGCTGCATACCGATGGCAAGATTTTTTGGGGAGAAAAAGAACTTTTAGGCCCTAATTTCAACCTTGTGCCAGGCGAGCCGTTTATAAAATATCTTGCGCAGGATTTTGATTTAATGCTTCCTTTAAGTGTTGCTGATAATATTGGAAAATATCTCAGCAATCAATATCCACAGAAAAAGAAGAAGCGTATAAAAGAGTTACTGGAAGTTGTTGAAATGACGGAGCTAGCCAATAAAAAAGCAAAACTCTTAAGCGGTGGCCAACAACAGCGCGTAGCTTTGGCAAGAGCACTGGCCAATGAACCCGAATTGCTTTTACTGGACGAACCTTTTAGCCATATAGATCATTTTAGAAAAAATAATTTACGCCGCAGACTTTTTGATTATTTAAAGGAAAATAATATCGCCTGCATTGTCGCCACCCACGATAGTACCGATGCACTTTCTTTTGCCGATAAAACCATTGTTTTAAAAAACGCAAAAATTTACGCTGAAAATTCTCCGGCAGAATTATATCAAAATCCGCCTAATAAATATGTAGCGTCCCTTTTTGGTGATGTAAATGAGATAATGCTAAAGGAGCTGACTGAAGATGAAAACAGCCGAAAAAAAGTAATTCTTTACCCTGAAGAAATAAAACTTTCCAAAACTTCCGGAATAGAAGCAACAGTAAAAAAATCCTGGTTTAAAGGCGAAACCTGGTTAATTGAAGCCAATTTAAACGGGAAAATCATTTATTTTAATCATTCGAAAGCTTTAAAGGAAGGGAAAAAGATAAGTCTAAAAGTTTCCGAAAAATTAATTAAATCAAGGTTGAAGTAGTTTAAGCTTCGCCACAAATACACGATTTTTTTCTGTTCTTTTTTCCTTACTCTTTTGCTTTACTATCGTCATTACGAGCGACGCAGGAGCGCGGTAATCTTTTGAATGAGAGTTTGAGAGTTTCAGTTGAGCAGATTGCTTCAGTCGTGCCTTCTTCCTTTAGACTTGCATTATTATATTTATTGGAAGTTTAATTAAGAAAAGAGAGCTGAACTTAGGTAAACTATTCCTTCTCAGAATTAAAAATTCATAGTGCGATTTAGACCTAAGTTCAGACTTTCATCAACAATCTCTAATAGAAATTCGGGATTTAAAGCCCATTATCAAGGAGTTGAGTTATTGATGAAATTCCCTCTTTCACTAAAGCATTACGAAGTTATGAAAAGTATTTATGTTGGTATTGATGTGAGTAAAAGAACTCTGGATGTTTGTGTAAAAAGTGCTGAGCAAGAACAGTTTTTTAAAATTGAGAACAAATCCAATAGTATTAAAAAACTATTTAAGGAATTAAGAAAAGTTGATAGTTGTGTTGTGATAGCTATGGAAAACACTGGGTATTACAACCACCAGCTTTATAAAGTCCTACCCAATTTCAATTTTACTGTATATGTAGTAGACCCCAAACATATCAAGAGAAGTATTGGGTTAGTTCGGGGAAAAAATGACAAAGTGGATGCCAAGCGAATTGCGACATTTATTGAGAGAAATAATGAAGATCTGAACCCATGGGAACCTCTCTCGGAAAGCGTCTATTCTTTAAAGGTTCTATTAACTGAACGAAAAGCAGAGGTTGCTAGAATAAGATCTTTAAAACAAAGAATAGAAAGTCTTAATCAACAAAAATCAGTCAGTTCTGTTCCAAAACTTATCACCAGGAACAAAAAAGAGATACAGAGAATCCAAAAAAGGGTCAAGGAAATCGAGAAAATGATAAGGGAAGAAATTGCTAAGGAAATTTCATTAAAAAGAGAAATAGACCGAATCAAAACTGTTCCAGGAATAGGAGATATTACGGCTTGGATGATCGCTGCCAAGACCCATGGCTTCAAACGATTGCTCGACCCAAGAAAGCTAGCCTGCTTTGCCGGAGTAGTGCCCTTTGAGCAACAGAGTGGCAGTAGTTTAAAAACAAAACCCAGAGTATCCAAAATGGCAGATCGCTCATTAAAAACTGTACTACAAATGGCTGCAATGAGATCAGTAAGAATGAATAATGAATTACAGAGCTACTATCAACGTAAGGTAGAAGAAGGCAAAAACAAAATGAGTGTATTAAATGCAGTAAGAAACAAATTGATCCATATTGTAATGGCTTTAATTAAAAATAAAACCTATTATCAAAATCCCTTGGAATTGTCATAGAAATCGCAATGACACATTGTTTTAGTGTCAACCACCCCGTTCTTCAGCTGTGCTGAATTCATTCCCCTCCTTTGAAAGTTGGGGAGCTATTTTATAGAATATTTGTGCATTCGTGGCTAATCATTTTAATTTAAAAGACTTCAAGGATTTTAGCTGTTTTCCCGTTGAAAATAATTTCTTCACCGACTTTTTTATGAAGCAATAATTGCGCAATCGGGGAATTGGCGCCAATGGCAAAATATTCATCGCCATCTACAATAATACGATCTGCCGGAATCGCAATAAAATAATTAGCCATATTGGTCTTTACCGCAGCTCCCAATTGAGCGGAACCGTTGTTAGTTCTGCTTTTTGCAATATTAATCGTATTTCTAAGATTTTTAAATTGCTGTAGCTGTTCGGCCAGTTTATTCCATTCCAGGTTTATCATTTCCCGCCCGGTTTCATACTTATCGCCAGCGCTGCTTTTTGTTTCGTTTTCCAGATCGCTTTCAAGTCCGGTCATAGCAGCTTCAATACGCTTTATGCGTTCTTCCACATAAGCTTCACAGGCTCTATAAAGTTTTTCTTTTATTGAATTCATAAATTATTCTCTTTTTGAAATATGAGAAGTTTGTAGAATCGTCATCCTGAATTTATTTCAAGAGCTTACTCCGATATTTGTTCGGAGATCTAAGTGATTAATAATACTCACAAATTAGAATCTGAAACAAGTTGAGATTGACGGTAATTTTTTTACTGATTTACTCTAAACTAAACTTCCCGTAATTCTGCATTTGCCTTACAATCCAGTTCTTTCTTTGATTTATATAATTACTGGCAGGATTTGCCCGGTATTCTCTAGGATTTGGTAAAACAGCGGCAATAGCAGCAGCTTCGTAGACAGAAAGATTTGCCGCCGATTTGTTAAACCAATGCTGTGCAGTAGCTTCTGCGCCATAAATACCGCGGCCCATTTCAATACTATTTAGATAAACTTCTAAAATTCTTTCTTTACTCCAAAAAGTTTCGATCAAAAAAGTGAAATACACCTCCAGGCCTTTTCTTAACCAATTTCTCCCCGGCCATAAAAATACATTCTTTGCGGTTTGTTGGGAAATTGTGCTGGCGCCGCGTACCCGCTTTCCTTTTTGATTATCTTCAATGGCCTTTTCTATAGCTTCAATATCAAAACCATTATGTTTTACGAAATTTTGATCTTCACTGGCAATTACGCCGAGTTGCAAATGCCGGGAAATATCTTGCCGTGGCACCCAGGAATGCTGAATTTTCTCCTCAGGATTTTCAAAATATCGAATAGCCATTAACGGCGTAAACGGTACCGGAACCCATTTAAACAGCAATACAATTAAAAGCGAAAACAGGAGTAAAATTCCTGCAAGTTTCAATAGAAATTTGAATATTTTTTTAATCATTTTATCAATTCTGAAAGTTCTTTCCCTACTAAACTGCCAATAGCAACCCCCATTCCGCCAAGGCGAACTCCGCAATAAACATTATCTGAAATTTGTTTAACGACCGGATTTTTCTGCTTTCCAACGCCCATAATACCGCTCCAGCGTTCATCGACTTCAAAAGCAGTTTCAGTCAAAATGGTGGTTTTAAGCAATTCTTCCAGTTTCTGCTGAATAAGTTCGGTTTGAGCGATTTCGGTAGTTTCTTCGGTTTTCAAATCCAGGTTTCTTCCGCCGCCAAAAAGAATACGATCGTCAATATTTCTGAAATAATAATAACCCTTATCCAAATGAAATGTACCCTTAATTTCCAGGTTTTTAATCGGTTTGGTAATCAACACCTGGGCGCGGGCGGGTTTTACTTCAGGAATTCCCAGTTGTGAAGCAAATCCGTTGGTAGCGATCAATAATTTATTTGCTGAAAATTCTAATTTATCGGTTTTAATCTTTACAGAATCTTTGGTCTCGATGAATTCTTCTACCGTAATATTATCCAAGATTTTTATACCGGCTTTTTGAACTTTATATAGTAAGGTTTCCATCATCCTGCCGGTATTTAATTGCCCTTCAAATTGATTAAAAATGAGTTTTTTCTGAATATTTTTAAATCCAAAACTGTCTTTTTGAACGCTAAAAACGGCGTCTCCAAATATTGGTTTCAGCATGTTATTAAGTTGGGGTAAAGCCGACCTACATTCTTCAAAAAGAGCTATATCCTCACTGGTAAAAAGTTCGTAACCGCCATATTCTTTATAGCGAATATTTTGATCTCCAAGATTCTTCCGAAGCAATTTTAAACCTTTTAAGCGTTTTTGTACTAGCTGCAGCACTTCCTCTTCAGAATGTGAATTTAGATCGTCAAGAATCTCTGAAACACTTCCAAAACAGGCAAAACCGGCATTTTTAGTACTCGCGCCATTCGGTAGAATTCCGCGCTCCAAAATTAGAATTTTAGATTTTGGAAATCTTTCTTTTAGGCCAAGCGCACAGTTTAAACCGGTGAGTCCGCTGCCTATAATACAAAAATCTATATTTGAAAACCAGGTTTTGGTTTCCCAGTAAGAAAGGTTCATTGAAAGGATTAATTTTCAATGAAAATACGAAATTAAAAAAGAGCCTGTCTGGGAAATTCTAATCAATCTAATTTGCGTTGGAAACATTTTTAGATTTACAA
>Ga0207891_1000860_pt1 | contig 16686 bp, 16 predicted proteins | sample LinPmetageLP50_FD_184061 | JGI IMG/M metagenome (GOLD analysis project Ga0207891, IMG submission 184061) | Marine viral communities from the Pacific Ocean - LP-50 (SPAdes) | ecosystem: Environmental > Aquatic > Marine > Oceanic | place: Pacific Ocean | collected 2011-08-27 | reverse complement strand
TAGAATGAAAATCTACACTAAGAAATCAGTCCAAAAACTTCCTATCAGCCTGGAGAAGGCCTGGGAATTTCTCTCCAGTCCCGGAAATCTAAAGACAATAACGCCAGATTATATGGGATTTAATATCATCTCTGGAGCCGATCGCCCAATGTACCCGGGACAAATTATTCAGTATATAGTAACTCCAATTGCGGGAATTAAAACCAAATGGGTAACCGAAATCACTCACGTAAAAGACAAAGAATACTTTGTAGATGAACAGCGTTTTGGGCCCTACGCCCTCTGGCACCACAAGCATTTCTTAAAAGAAATTCCTGGCGGTGTAGAAATGGAAGATATTGTAGATTATAAATTACCCTTCGGGATTCTGGGTCAAATGGCTCATCCCTTCCTCGTAGCTCCTAAACTGAAAGAAATTTTTGATTACAGACAGAAAAAACTCGTAGAACTTTTTGGTGAATTTGATGAAAGTAAAACCAAAAATTCAACTCTCAAACAGGACATTTTAGCGTAATCCAAAAAAATAAATTATGAAAAAGAATATTTTACTAATTGGTGGTTCTACAGGAATAGGACTTGAAATTGCCAATCAACTGGTTACTGAAAATAATGTAATTGTTGCCTCTAGAAATAAGGGTGAATTAAACGATGATATTAAACATTTAGAATTTGATGTTTTAAAAGATAATATTGAAGATCTTGATTTGCCGGAAAAAATACACGGCCTGGTTTATTGTCCCGGCAGTATAAACCTGAAACCTTTTAAAATGCTAAAGCATAAAGATTTTGAGGAAGAAATGAACTTAAATTTCTTAAGTTTAGTAAAGGTGGTCCAGGGCGTAATGCCGAAATTAAAGAAAGCCGAAAATGCAAGTTTGGTATTTTTTAGCACTGTGGCTGTTAAAGTTGGAATGCCCTTCCATACCAGCGTTGCTGCGGCAAAAGGTGCGATTGAAGGTTTTGCAAAATCCCTGGCAGCAGAGTATGCTCCCAGCCTTCGTGTAAATGTGATCGCTCCATCTTTAACCGATACTCCGCTAGCTGAAAAATTATTGTCTAATGATTCTAAGAAAGAGAAAATGAGTGAAAGGCATCCCCTTAAAAGGGTTGGAACCGCAAAAGATATCGCCAACGCATCTACCTTTTTATTAAGTGATGAAAACAGCTGGATTACCGGACAAATACTTGGGGTAGACGGCGGACTTTCAACTTTAAATATTTCGTAAATGAGTAAAGAGGTGAATATTTTTTGGTTTAGACGTGATTTAAGATTAGATGATAATGTAGGTTTTCTCGAAGCTTTAAAATCTGATAAACTGGTTTTACCAATTTTTATTTTTGATACAGAAATCCTTGATAATTTACCTAAAAACGATGCTCGTGTAACTTTTATACACGAGCAGCTTCAAGAAATGCGAAAAGAACTGCAAGATGATTTTAGCAGCTCTATCGCGATGTATCACGGCAAACCAGAAGAAATTTTTCAGCAGTTAATTAAGGAATATCAAATTGCTGAAGTATTTACTAATCATGATTATGAACCTTACGCAACCCAAAGAGACAAGGAAATAGCCGAGCTGCTTTCTGAAAATAATATTGAATTTCACACTTTTAAAGACCAGGTTATCTTTGAAAAAGATGAAGTGGTAAAGAAAGATGGCGATCCTTATGTGGTGTACACCCCTTACATGAGGGCCTGGAAAGAGCACTTCAAATCCCTGGATCTTAAAATTCATTATACGAGTCAATATCTGGATAATCTTATTCAAAATACCAGGTTACCTAATTTAAGCTTAAGTGATATTGGATTCAAAAATTCAGAAATTAAAGTACCGGATTATGATGTTACGTCTACTTTAATTCAGCAATACGAAAACACCAGAAATATTCCCGGAAAAGATGGTACTTCTAGATTAGGCGCCCATATTAGGTTTGGTACTGTGAGTATTAGAAAAATGGTAAAAAAAGCTAATGCCGAAACAAATAAAACCTTTTTAAATGAATTGATCTGGAGGGAGTTTTTTATGCAGGTGTTATATCACAATTCTGATACTGTAACAGAATCTTTTAAGAAAAAATATGACCGTATTGAATGGCGCAATAACGAAGAGGAATTTGAAAAGTGGAAAACAGGAAACACAGGTTATCCACTGGTAGATGCCGGAATGCGCCAATTAAACAAAACTGGATTTATGCATAATCGCGTAAGAATGCTGGTAGGGAGCTTTCTCTGTAAGCATTTGCTCATAGAATGGCGCTGGGGTGAAGCCTATTTTGCCGAAAAACTACTGGACTACGAGATGTCTTCTAATGTAGGAAACTGGCAATGGGTAGCCGGAAGTGGTGTTGATGCTGCACCTTATTTTAGAATTTTTAATCCAACAACACAAATTGATAAATTTGATAAGGATAAAAAATATATCAAAAAATGGGTAGAAGAATTTGAAACCGATGATTATCCTGAAAAAATGGTAGACCATAAAGAAGCCCGCGAACGGGCTCTAAAAGTTTATAAAGAAGGCATAAACAAATAGATTATTCTGCGTTAACTCACATAAAGAATTTGAATATGTAATTTTCGTATACAGGACCTATACATTTAAATCTAAATTATTGAGCAGCAATATTTTGAATATTAATAATTATTAGGTAATTTTAGTTAATATATTATTTTTTTAACATTTTAATTAATTAATTTAAAATTATCGCAATGAAAAATTATCTTTTTTGTTTAAAATGTTCAAAAGCTAAAATTGGACTTCTATTTATCCTGTTTATTTTTTCTTCCTGTCTTTCAGATAAAAAAGATAAAACCAGCACCACCACTTCAGCGGAAGAAGTATCAAAAACTGAAATAAAATCAGAAATCAACCAAAAAGTTACTATAACCACCAATACCATGGATTTTAATGGCCCTCGCGAGTTGAACTCAGGATGGAACACCTTTGAATATAAGAATAAATCTTCCGATGTTCATTTTTTTGTAATTGAGAAAATGCCTGATAATAAAACTATAGAAAACAGTAAAAAAGAGGTAGTTCCTGTATTCCAGCAAGGAATGGATTTCTTTAATGATGGTAAAATACAAAAAGGCATAGATGCTTTTGGAAAACTTCCTGAATGGTATAGCGAAGTAGTTTTTATGGGAGGACCCGGCCTAACTTCCCCCGGTAAATCTTCAACCAATACGGTGTACTTAGAGCCCGGTTATTACGTTTATGAATGTTATGTAAAAATGCCTAACGGCCAGTTCCACTCTACCGCCGGAATGATTGATTTTTTTGAAGTAAAAAGTAATAAAACCAATATTGAGGAACCTAAAAACACTATTGAACTGGTTATTTCTTCAGAAAATGGTTTTACTATTAAAGATTCTCTTTCCAAGGGAATACAAAACTTTAAAGTAATATTCAGGGAACAGCAAACCTATGAAAACTTTTTGGGGCACGATGTTCACCTTGTTCAGCTAGATGAAAGCGCCAACCTGGAAAAATTAGAAGAATGGATGAACTGGACTAATCCAGAAGGATTTATCACTCCTTCTCCAGAAGGGGTTACATTTTTAGGCGAAACTCAGGAGATGCCCGCCGGTGAAACTTCATACTTTAGTGCTGAACTAAAACCCGGAGACTATGCTTTTATTGCCGAAATACCCAATTCTTCAGAAAAGGGTATGCTTCACCAATTTCGTATAGAATAGTAGATTTAAGGTCAATAAAATTAAGAAAATTGCTTCCTGGCTTTTTCAAGATCTTCAGGAGTATCTATACCAATGGTTTGCATTTCAGTTTCAACCATTTTTATGTTCTTCCCATATTCCAGGAATCGAATTGCTTCAATTTTTTCAGCAGATTCCAAAGAAAGCATTGGTAAATTGTAAAAATCTATAATTGCTTGTTTTCTAAAAGCATAAATCCCTATATGCTTAAAATAAGTGACATGAGCATCGGTATTTCTTGGATAAGGAATTGGAAACCTTGAAAAATACATCGCGAAATCATTCTTATTGGTAATTACCTTTACATTATTTGCATTGGTAATCTCATCACTTTCTGAAAGGGCAGTTTTTAACGAAGCAAGATCTATGACAGACGCATCATCTTCCCGAAAAACAAGTAGCAATTTAGCCAAACTGTCTTTATCAATAAATGGTTCATCTCCCTGTACATTTACAACAATATCTACATCCATATCCTGCACCGCTTCAGCAATACGGTCGCTTCCGCATTCATGTTCTTTCTTGCTTTTTATCGCGTTGCCACCGTTTTTATTAATTTCAGCATAAATTTTATCGCTATCGGTTACCACATAAACTTCGTCAAAAAGCCCGGTGTTTTTTGCAGCTTCGTATGTTCTGGTGATTACCGTTTTTCCGTTTAGGTCTTTTAAAAGTTTCCCCGGAAAACGAGAGGCCTCATAACGGGCAGGAATCATAGCGATTATTTTAAGCGGATTATTCATTGGAAATTATTAATTTTTGGAGGTTAAATTTAGGTTTTAAAATTTGAATTAATGCAAGTGGAAAAGTTATTTATTTACGAAAAAATCATCTTTAAACCCTATGAGGTAAAGTTTATTGGTTGCTCTTGTTACCGCGGTATAAAGCCATCTTAAATATTCTTTGCCAACGCCTTCTGGTAGGTAAGGTTGTTCTATAAAGACGGTGTTCCATTGCCCACCCTGAGATTTATGACAGGTCATCGCGTAAGAAAATTTGATTTGTAAGGCATTAAAGAACTTATTGTTCTTCACCTTCATAAACTTCTTGTATTTAGAAGTTTCATCTTCATAATCTTTCATTACTTCCTGGTACAGCTGGTTAGATTCTTCATAAGAAAGTGATGGCGTATTGCTGGTTAGCGTATCTAACATCACCACGGTTTCAAAAGGGCGCATTTTAGGATAATCTACCATTTGCACCTGTACTTCGGCAAACCGGAACCCGTAAAGCTCTTTTATTCCGAAAATTTCCAGGACTTTTACAATATCTCCGTTAGCTATGAACCCGGCTTCAGAATTTGGCTTTATCCAGAAATAATTATTTTTTACCACCATAAGATAATCTCCGGCTGAAATTTCTTCTTCCTGGAACAAAATTCTAGACCTTATTTGTTGGTTATACAAATTCGCCCTTTTATTAGATCTTACAATAAGACTGGTTTCCTCGTTTCCTAATTCATTATAACTTTCCTCAATAGCGTTCATAATTTCGTAACCATCCTGTAATCTAACTACATCTGCCTTGGGAGTGATTTCAAACTGAAAGCTATCATAAAAACCGTCTTGTAAACTTTGCCTAATTTTAGTGGCATTTAGCAAAATATCACTTTCTTCAGCCTGTCTCACCACTTCGTCTAGCTCAATATGATGCACTTCTTTATTATAGGAAAACTGAAGTTTTTCAGCTTCAAGGGCCGGGCTAATTTCCATCTTTACAGGTGGAAGCTGTGCAGTATCCCCAATTAAGATAAGCTGGCAATTATGCCCTGAATATACAAACTGAATAAGATCGTCTAACAAGCTACCATTTTCCATTAATTTGGAATTTGTAGGCGTATCAGAGATCATTGAAGCTTCATCTACAATAAAAATACTGTTTTTGTGTTTATTGGGTTGAAGCACAAATTGTACTCCGCTCCCGCCACTTTTCTTCGGAAAATAGATCTTTTTGTGAATGGTAAATGCTTCTTTTTTAGAATAATTAGAGATCACTTTCGCCGCTCTTCCCGTAGGTGCCAATAAAACTCCAGATTTTTTAATTTGCCAGAGATTTTTTACCAAGGTACTGATAATCGTGGTTTTACCGGTACCGGCAAAGCCTTTCAATACAAAAAGTTCATCTTTATTATTGTTTAAAACAAACCGGGAAAGTTGTTGTAAAGCAAGATCCTGTCCTGCTTTAGCTGTAAAACCCAGATCGCTTAAAAGAAGTTTATAAAATTTGGAAGCATCAAGATTTTCCATAGAAGATTTATCAAAAATCAAAGATAGGAATGGATTTTTACGGAAGAAACTTTTACGAATAAAAAAAAATTGTAGATTTGTCGTGAAACACTAGTAATTTTAAAACAAAATTTAGAAAGCATGAGACTTGCAATTCAATTACTTCTTTGGGTGGTTATTATTGGTTTAGCCTACCTTACCTTTAATGCTGTTTACGAACCAATTCAGTTTAATAAAATTAAAGAAAAGCGTTATGCCAAAGTAGTTGAAAACTTAAAGGATATTCGTAATGCAGAATTAGCTCACAAAGAAATTGTGGGGACTTTCCAGGATGATTTTGATAAATTAGTAGGATTTTTAGATACTGCAGAATTTGCAATTACCCAACGTCGTGATACTACTGTATTAGATGAGGAATACAGAAAGCAGTATGGTGTAGACGAATATATTGAAAAAGTAATTGTTGATACGCTTGGTTTTGTTTCTGTAAAAGATTCATTATTTAAAGGAAATAAAGAGCGTTATACCAATATGATAAATGTACCGGTTGATGATGTAGATGCTAAATTTGAGCTGGATGCAGGTACAATTACAAAAGGAAATTCAGAGATTCCTGTTTTTAGAGCAAGAGTAGCTAAAAGTGTTGTATTGCAAGGTTTAGATAAAGAGCTTATTTTGCAACAAAACCAGGTACAATCTGTAGACGATATTAACGGTCGTTACATTAACGTTGGCTCTCTGGAAGAGGTTAACACAAAAGGAAACTGGCCAACCCAATATGGCGACGAATAACAGCAAAAAACAAATAAATTTAGAACTGTCCATTCAGGTTTCCCTGGATGGACTTTCTTTTTGTACCCTAAATTCTGCTGAAAATAAAGTGGTACAATACAAGAAAATTCGTTTTTCGCAACAGGTAGACCCTGTGAAACTGCTTGAAGAAATTCAAAAAATATATGCTGAAGAAAAAAGCATTGCTGAAGCCACACAAGTAAAACTTATTTTTGATAATGCACTATCCACTTTGGTTCCTGCAACTTTATTTAAAGAAGAGAATGCTTCAGATTATTTAAAATTCAACACCAAAATTCTTAAAACCGATTTCATTGCCCACGAGGAAATTGGGGATACAGGGATTATTAATGTTTATATTCCATATACCAATATCATTAATTTCTTTTTTGAGAAATTTGGAGAATTTGAGTACCAACATCTCAATACGGTTTTAGTCGAAAATTTATTGAAATTACCAAAAGTAGAAAAACCACTAATATTCGCACATATAAAAAATAAGCAGTTTGAGCTGGTGGTAATAGAAAATAGTGAACTTTTGTTATGTAATTCTTTCAGTTTTACTGAAAAAGAAGATTTTTTATATTATATTCTCTTCACTGCTGAACAACTTAATTTAGATCCGGAGAAATTCAGGTTAATTTTGTTAGGAGCTATTAGCAAAGCTTCTCCCCTGTTTAAAATTGCGTTTAACTACATTAAGCACGTTGAACTTTTAGAAACCGATTTCAGTTTAGATTTAGAGGAAGAGTTTACCGGTTTGAATCAGTTAGAAGAATATGTATTATTAAAGTCATTTAAATGAGAATAATTTCAGGATCACATAAAGGAAAAAGATTAATGGCTCCCAAAAAACTACCGGTACGCCCTACAACCGATATGTCTAAGGAAGCACTTTTCAACATCCTGAATAATAATTTTCAGTTCTCACAATTAAGCGTTCTCGATCTTTTTTCGGGAACCGGCAATATTGCTTATGAATTTGCTTCGCGGGGAAGCCAGGAAGTAACCGCCGTAGATGCCAATTTTGATTGTGTGAAATTTATAAAAAAAACAGCCCAGGAATTAGATTTAAATATTACCACCATTAAAAGTGATGTCTTTAAGTTTCTTGAAAAGGCATTTGTAAAGGCCGATATTATTTTTGCCGACCCACCTTATGATTTTGAAAAAGAAAAATTTTTAAAAATCCCACAATTAGTCTTTGAACACAACCTACTTAATCCAAATGGTCAATTAATTATTGAACATTCTAAACACACCAATCTTTCTGATCTTCCTAACTTTATAGAAGGGAGACGTTATGGAGGTTCGGTTTTTAGTTTTTTTGAGAATGCAGAATAATTTCTGCTGAAAAAAAGCAGCCCGACTGGGCTAATAAACTCCATGGTATGACAGCTAGGATAAAAAGGATTGAGCTTATTGATGTTATTTTGAGTTTCTATGAAGGGATAGTTATTTCTGAAGTAAAAGACGATGTAGTTTTTGAAATTGAACACGTAGAACAAATTCTAAAAATATGCAATGAGGTTTATGAAGGTGCAGATTTTGTTTATGTATCAGACCGGAAGAATAATTACAATGTAAATCCAACGATTTATTTTGAATTAAAAGACGTGAAAAATTTATTGGGAATAGCTATAGTAAGTCAGCGATATGAAGCCTTACAGGTGGCTAATTTTGAAAAACAATTTTCTCCGGTTCCTTTTGATATCTTTTCCCATATGGACGAAGCCCGGGCGTGGGCAAAGACATTATTATAAAAAAGCAGGCCTGTAATCCGGATTCTGTTCCTCCCGTTAACCGGGGTTCCCCTTATCATTTATCTCCGGTTTTTGTTGCCAAAAACCTTTAGCTGCCTACCCTCCGGTAGCAAGCGAGCCGCTTGCAAACACCGGTTTACATGGCATTGCACCGCATAGAGTTTACCTGATTTCACTACAGCATTACCTGTACATTCTTTCTGTTGCACTAGTCCTGATCCCGCCTCGGAAAACCGAAACGGAACCGATGGGTGTTACCCACTATGCCGCCCTTTGGTGTCCGGAATTTCCTCCATCGAATAAATTCGTTGGCGATAAGGCGGCCTGCTTGGTGCAAAGGTAGTTTTTTAGAAAGTTTCGTGATTAAAAAAATGTTGATTTCTTAGCTTTAATTGTTTAAAAATATAAGCGATTGCCTTAGAACTTATGGAGGCTATTTTTATATTTGTAGTTCAATAAATTTCAATGGAACATTTTATAGTATCAGCTCGTAAGTACCGCCCACAAACTTTTAAAGATGTGGTAGGGCAACAAGCCATCACAAATACCTTAAAGAATGCCATTGAACATAATCACCTCGCCCAGGCACTTCTTTTTACTGGACCCCGTGGTGTGGGAAAAACAACCTGCGCACGTATCCTGGCAAAAATGATTAACCACGATGGTACCCAAAGCCCAGATGAAGACTTTGCTTTTAATATTTTTGAACTCGATGCCGCTTCTAACAACTCGGTAGACGATATTAGGAATTTAATAGACCAGGTTAGGATTCCACCTCAAGTTGGGCAGTATAAAGTGTATATTATAGATGAGGTGCATATGCTCTCTCAATCGGCTTTTAATGCATTTTTAAAAACATTGGAAGAGCCGCCACAGCACGCTATTTTTATTCTGGCTACTACTGAAAAACATAAAATAATCCCCACCATACTTTCTCGTTGCCAGATCTTCGATTTTAAAAGAATCACGGTAAGCGATGCTAAAAATTATTTGGGATATATAGCGCAACAGGAAGGTGTAAATGCCGAGGAAGACGCATTAAATATTATTGCGCAAAAAGCCGATGGTGCAATGCGGGATGCTCTTTCTATTTACGACAGGGTTGTTAGTTTTAGCGGAAAAGACCTAACCCGGCAGGCAGTTACAGAAAACCTTAATGTACTGGATTATGATACCTACATTAAGGTAACCGATCTTATTTTAAGTAATAATATTCCGCAATTGCTGCTAAGTTATAACGAAATTCTTTCCAGCGGATTTGACGGCCATCATTTTATTAGTGGACTGGCTTCGCATTTCAGGGATCTTTTGGTTTGTAAAGATCAAAAAACCATACAGCTTCTGGAAGTTGGGGAACAAACTAAAGCCCGTTATTTTGAACAGGCATCAAAAACCAATCACCAGTTTTTAATCAAAGCCATAGACCTGGCTAATGAATGCGACCTCAAGTATAAAACAAGCCAAAACCAACGTTTATTGGTTGAACTTTCTCTAATGCAGCTTGCCTCTATCACTTTTGATGGAGAAAAAAAAAAGTTTGATCAGTCAATAATTCCCGCTTCGGTTTTTGAAAAACAACCTAACGCGCTTTCTTCAGAAGAAAAAAGTATAGTGCGCGAGAATGAACACGGAGAAACTGCAACTGAAGCCCCAAAGGAAAGTCAGTTACCTTCAGGAGAAAATAAAACTCCAGATAGCCACTGTGCCGATGATAAAGAGGACAATTATCATTCAGATGAGACAATGGTGCCAAAGGCCAAAGAAGAGCAGGAAAAACCGGCTACACCTTCCCCAGAGCCAAAACCGGTAACCGATCCTAAAATAAAAAAGGAAAAGGTTTCAGGACTTTCTTTAAAAAGTATTCAGAAAAAAAGGGAAATAGAAGCGCGGCAACAGGAAGCTGCTCCAACAAAAAACGTGGTGCTCAATAATGAATTCAGCGAAACGCAATTGCAGGCCACCTGGAATGACTATGTAAAACGAATAAAAAAACAGGGCTCGAAAATTCTCGCATCAATTCTTGAAACCGATTTACCCAAGCTCAAGGAAGACAATCAAATTGTTATAGAATTACCCAACGAAACGATGAAGATTAACCTAGAGCGGGAACAAAACAAATTGATGTCTTACCTGAAGCAAAAACTTCAGAATACCGAAATAAGGTTGGTAATTAACGTTAATGAGCAGTCGGCAAAAAAATATGCCTTCACTCCTATTGAAAAATACAATAAACTAAAGGAGAAAAATCCTTTAATAGATAAACTTAGAAGTACATTTGATTTAGACGTATAGATATGCTAGGACTAAAACTTCCCACAGACCCGCGCTGGGCAAATATAGCCGAAAAAAATATTGAAGATATTCTTGTAGACCACGCTTATTGCGAACAAAAAGCAGCTTCAACAGCAATTTCCTTAATTGTTTCTTTCCCAGAATATACCGAATTGGTAGATGAAATGATCGCTTTATCCAGGGAAGAAATGGGCCATTTTAAAATGGTACACGAGCAGTTGCTAAAACGCGGATTTGTTTTAGGAAGAGATAGAAAAGATGAATATGTAATTAAACTACTTAGTTTTTTTCCAAAAGGCGGTAGCAGAACCACGCAGTTAATTCACAGGCTTTTAATCGCAGGATTAATTGAAGCCAGAAGCTGTGAACGTTTCAGGTTGCTTTCAGAAGAATTAAAAGATGAGGAACTCGCTGAATTTTATCATAAATTAATGATTAGTGAAGCCAACCATTATACAATGTTTTTAAAGTTTGCCAGAAAATATGGGGAGCGAGCAGAAGTAGATAAAAAATGGGAAGAATTACTCGATTTTGAAGCTGAAATAATGAAAGACCTCAGTAAAGATAAAACCATTCACGGTTAATTGAAAAAATAAAAAACCCGGATAAGTAAAGATTTATCCGGGTTTAATTTTAAGGTATTTAATTATTGTTACCGTTGTAAAGGGATTTTATAATCCCATCGGCCAGACCTATTTTTGGCACAAAAATATTATCTGCTCTTGCCCATTTCATAGAATTTAGATAAATTTTTGATGCTGGAATAATTACATCGGCACGGTCACTTTTAAGCTGAAGGTCCATAATTCGTTCCTCGTAGCTTAAAGAGTTCAACAATTCATTGTATTTTTTAATGTACGCAAGGCTTAAGGGTTTTCCTTCTTTCTTTCCGCTGGTTTTAAAAATATTATTAATGTTTCCACCAGAACCAATAAGATCTATATCTTTATAAGGCTTTGTTGTTTCCCTAACCCATTTTTCCATCTCTTCCCACGTGCCATCTTCAACTAAATTATTTAAAAGGCGTACAGTACCAATTTTGAAAGATCTTGAAGCCACGGTTTTTCCGCCACTATAGAGCGTATATTCTGTGCTCCCGCCACCTACATCAACATATAAATAATTACAATCGTTTTTAATAAGTTCATGTAAATCTGTAGCAGCAATTATTGCAGCTTCGTGGTTACCGTCAATAATTTCAATTTCTACCCCGGTTTTTGCTTTTATTTTTTCAACAACCTCTGCTCCATTTCTAGCTTCCCGCATAGCCGAGGTAGCACAGGCTTTATATTTTTCAATTCCGTGAGATTGCATTAGAAGATTAAAAGCTTGCATGGTATCTACCATTCGTTCTATATTCTTCTCAGAAATAATACTTTCTTTAAATACATCTTCTCCTAGTCTAATAGGAACTCTTACCAGAGAGGTTTTTCTAAAATCGGTTTCGTCCCTACCTTTTTGTTCTGTAATGGTAGAAACCAGTAGCCTAACGGCGTTGGAACCTATATCTATAGCTGCGTAGTTTTTTTGTGTAATCACGAGATAAAATTTTTCTATTTTCTCACCAGGTGAGGTTTATAAAGATTTGAGGCTGAGGCTAATTATCTATTTTCTTTTTATTCTTTTCTGGTTTGGTGCCGGGTAATTTTTTTAAATAATAATCGTAAAGTTCAAACTGGGAACGCAGTTTTTTTGTACTGCTGTTTCTATAGACATTATCGTGCTTAGAGGTAATCGTCCTTGCTTTAACATTATCGTTCCAGCTAATATCAAAAGTTTCAATAATTTCCTGTTTAATTTCTTCGTCATAAATTGGGCAGGAAATCTCCACCCGAAGGTCCAGGTTTCTGGTCATCCAATCTGCAGAAGAAATGTAAACCTTAGAATTGCCGCCATTTTTAAATATAAATACCCGCGGATGCTCCAGGAATTTATCTACAATACTTATCGCTTCAATATTCTCGCTTAAACCTTCTACACCTGGAATAAGACAACAAACCCCACGTACAATAAGCTTGATCTTTACCCCGGCCTGGCTGGCCTGGTACAGTTTATCTATCATAGGATAATCTGAAAGACTATTAAGCTTAAGCGCAATACCAGAAGGTTTTCCTTCCCGGGCATTTTCAATCTCCTTTTGAATAAGGCCTACAAAAGTATTCCTGCTGTAATGCGGAGAAACTATTAAATGTTTGTATTTATTTACTTTATAATTGATCTCGAAGAAGTCGAAAACTTTATTCACTTCTTTCAAAATTTCGGGATGAGCGGTGAATAAGGTATAATCAGTATAAATGCGAGAAGTAGATTCGTTAAAATTACCGGTACTAATAAAGCCATAGCGCTTTGTTTTCCCTTCTTCTTCCCGCTCTATTACACAGGCTTTACAATGAACTTTAAGACCCGGTACGCCAAAAATAAGCTGAACCCCTTCTGCTTGCATTTGTTCAGCATAGCGAATATTGGCAACTTCATCAAAACGGGCCCTTAATTCGATTTGCACAATTACCTTTTTGCCATTTTTTACAGCATTAATCAAAGAGCTGGCAATGTGAGATATTTTGGCAAGTCTATAAATAGTGATTTTTATAGTTTTCACCTTGGGATCTAAGGCGGCTTCCCGTAAAAACTTAACGGTATAGGCAAAACTTTGGTAGGGAGCATACAATAGATAATCTTTCCTGGCAATACTTCCAAACAAACTGGTTTGTAATATAAGCCCAGGAATTGGCAAAGGCTCTATAGGTTTATAGAGTAAATCTTCGCGGCCAAGACTGGGAAAATTCATATAATCCCGCCTATTATGGTAACGCCCACCGGGAATAATACTATCGGTAGATTCTATGCCCATTTTATTCATTAAATAAGACAAAGTATCCTCGGCAATGTTCATATCGTAAACAAATCTTACCGGTTCCCCCTTAATTCTATCTTTAACACTACTGGAAATCTTTTCAATAAAACTCTTACTCAGGTCACTGTCAATATCCAGTTCGGCATCCCGGGTAATTTTTATCATATGTGCCGAAATACTTTCATATTCAAAAATATTAAAAATTGTACCCAGGTTATAACGAATTAAATCGTCTAACAGGATTATATACTGCTTCCCATTTTCTTCCGGAAGCACTACAAAACGTTCTATGCTTCGAGGAATTTCAATTAGAACATATTTGCGGTCTTTTTCGGTTTTATCCAGCAATTTTGAAATTCCTTTTTGAGGTTTTTCCTCTTTCATCACCATTTTTACGGCTAAATAGGCTGCGCTGTCTTTTAAACTTGGAATTTCAGGAAGATCGTTAAGAATTATAGTTACAAGGGCCGGACTTACTTTTGAAAGGAAAAAGTTTTTAATGAATTTTTGCTGGGCAGCAGAAACCTGTTTCTCATTAATAATATGAATATTATAATCTTTTAACTGATGCTGAATATCGTCTAAAATCTTCAGGCTTTCGGCTTGTTGTTCAATTACAATTTGGGTAATTTCTTCAAGTAGTTTGCTGGCCTTAATTCCGCCCAGAACGCTTTTTCCTGCTTTTCCTGCCAGGTCAATTCTTTTTACGGTAGCATACCTTACTTTAAAAAATTCGTCTAAATTATTAGAGAAAATTCCCAGAAATCTTAATCGTTCTATAAGTGGAACAGTTTCATCTTCAGCTTCCTGTAATACCCGGGCATTAAATTGTAACCAGCTGAGTTCCCTGTTTAAATATTTTCTTTGCGGCATAAATTAGCGTAAGTTTTTGGGGAATAATTGTAGTAAAGTTTTACCGGTTTTAATGTCTTTCCAGGAATTTAAATCGAAAGCTATTACACAAAGTCCTGTAGTAGGTAAATTGTCTATAGGTTTATCGCCTAACCGATTAACCAAACCCGTCATTGCGGGATTATGACCAAATACCATGAGTTTTTCTACATTATCGGGGCAGGTTTTAATTACAGAGAGTAATTGACTTTCATCAAAAGTATAAAGTTCTTTTTTTACGGTGAATCTATCATCGGGTATTTCCAGTTCGTCTTTAAAAAGATTTGCCGTGGTATTTGCCCTAACTGCATGACTGCTCCATAAAGTTAAATTTCCACTTTGAAATTCCTTAAAGGTTTTCAAAACTACCTCAGCATCGTTATAAGCACGTTTCTTAAGCAGTCTTTTTTCATCTGGTAAATTATTTGCCCAGGACGATTTGCCGTGTCTCACTAGAATTAATCGTTTCATAATTTAAATTTTAAGGTGCTAAACGGTTACGTTCCCAGGTATCCTGTTCTATAAATTCATAGATTATTCTATCGTGCAAGCGGTTATTTCTACCCTGCCAGAATTCAAAACTTCTGGGGGTTACCAGATAACCGCCCCAGTGAGGTGGTTTATCTACATCTTTATTTTGATATCTTTCTTCAATTTCTTTTAATTGTTCTTCCAGTTCTTCGCGGGAGCTTAAAACATTACTTTGGTTAGAAGCCCAGGCGCCTAATTGACTTCCCCGAGGTCTGGAACCAAAATAAGCTGCAGATTCTTCTTCGGTAGTTTTCATTGCAACACCTTTAATAATTACCTGCCGTTCTAATGGTGGCCAGAAAAAGGATAAACAAACTCTTGGGTTTTCTTCAATATCCCGGGCTTTTTCAGAATTATAATTAGTATAAAAACTGAAACCCATTTCGCCAAAAGACTTTAAAAGTACTATACGATTTTTTGGAAATCCTTCTATTCCACAGGTGGCGAGGCTCATAGCATTTACTTCTGCTATTTCAGGATGCTCTTCCGCCTCCTCAAACCAGGCGGTAAAAAGCGGCAGTGGAAAAGACGGGATATTATTTTCTAAAAGTTCGCATTTCCCATAGCTTTTTCGGTAATCATCAAGGCTCTTTTGCATTGTGTTTTGCTTTGCTGCAATTTACAAGTTTTAGGCTGAAGCCGGAAAAATTTTGAGATAAGATTCTGTTTTTATAGTTGAAATGCAAATAGAAAAAAGAACAAAATATAGACGAACAGCACTCATTTCTATGTTCTGCAGATAAGTTCGACCAAAAACACCGACGAAATGCATCTCATTACATTTTATCTAATAATAATGCGATATAACTAAAAACATTGATAATAATATATATAAAGAGTGATATCGCTTAATTTTGTTCAAAACATTTAACTAATCGCCATTATTAAATTGAACTAAAATTAAATTGCAAATGAATTTTTATAAGAATTTTTTCCAATTTAAAAATCAAATACTCATTAAAGCTTCTATTATTATTCTTGCTATAAGTTTAGGAAGCTGTACCGCTGGAATGACAAATCCAGATAGCTATACCAGAAATCACGTAGTTTATGCCGTAGATTTTAACCCTCAAAATTTGAGTGAACTTCAAATTTCAAAAATGGATGAAGGGAATTGGATAGATCAAAAAACCAGTAAAAACGGTAAAAGCGCCCGTTATACTATAGAAATTGAAGACGACTTTTTAACGGTTATCTCTAATAAAAATAAAATGGATGTCCCTACTTACCAAACCTGGATAGATTATGCAAGACAGGAATTAGGTTATACGGTACAGGACGAATATGATATTTTTACAACTATAGAAGAAGGTTTTATTTATGAAATAGACCTGCAAGAACACCCTTTAATAGAAGGTGAACAACATAGAATTTTAATGTACGAACAAAACTAATTAATTACCTCAACTTTTTTTATAATTAACCACCTTATAGGGTGGTTTTTTTATGTTTAAACTTAAAGGTTTCCCGGCAGTTGTAAATTCTTTTAAACAATGGCTAAAAACGTTTATTTGAAATATTAACCACCTGATTTCCCGTATTTTTTACTTCAATATTACCATTCACCGAAAATAAATAGGCTTTAATCTAAAAAAAAGACAATTTGGTCTTTTAAAGATT
>Ga0207891_1000858_pt1 | contig 16773 bp, 15 predicted proteins | sample LinPmetageLP50_FD_184061 | JGI IMG/M metagenome (GOLD analysis project Ga0207891, IMG submission 184061) | Marine viral communities from the Pacific Ocean - LP-50 (SPAdes) | ecosystem: Environmental > Aquatic > Marine > Oceanic | place: Pacific Ocean | collected 2011-08-27 | reverse complement strand
ATATAAATATTCTCCCCACTATAATTTAATACTTTGCTTGTACTTTCCATAACTTGAGTCTTTTAAGTTTTGATCAGGTAATTTAATAACTGTTCTTGACTTATGGATTACAAACATAAGGGCTATTCAAAAAGCAATAAACACTTTTTCAAAGAGTAAGGAAAAGAAAAAATTGCGAGAAGGATTTGTAAATAGAAAAATATCAACAAAGGGATTTAATTACAAATTTAAGAAATTGAAAAATAGATATTTAAAGCTTCAACTTTATATTGGAATCCCCCTACTGTTGATAAGTGGGGTAATAATATTAATAGGAGAAAACTTTTTGGGAAAATCATTCAATGGAATTCAATTGATATTCTTGAAAATGATTCTATCTCTGAGTATTGCAACGGTTGGTTCTACTATAATTGAAGGTAATGCTGATGCAAAATGGAGTTTGAATATAGGTTTAACGGTGAGAGCGGTGGGCTGGTTAGCTGTGTTTTTAATACTTTATTTCTTTAACCCTGCAAATCCAGGTGATGTATACTAAAAAGTTTCTAAACACAATATAAAAAATATGCTCAAACCTGTTTCAATTCCAACCGTCTGTACTAACTGGCCTACCGGATTTGTTCCGCGAAAAATTTTGCAGGTCTAGTCGCACTGGTTTAACGGGACGGTGAAAATAAATATTAAATAAATTACTGAATGACCTATGAGTAAAAATGAAATTTTAGAAAAGCTAATTAAGGAAGGGGAGCAATTAACTAATACAATTTATTACGTTGAATCCCCACCGAATGTCATTAGGTTTAATTCAGTTTATAGATCAAAAGAAAAAGAAAAATATCAAGATTGGCAATCTGCAGTTCAAAGATTTATTAAAACCTATTTTCCCAGCGACTTGGAAGAAATAAAGGTTGCTACAAAAGCAATAAGTCCAACAAATCATCAAAAAATTATGGGAACCCTTCGAGCAATAAAATTATTGCCAGAAGAACCCAAGAAGCCGGAAAGAACCCATCCAGCCGGAACAAATATTACAATTAATAACACTCAGCAAATAGTTTTAAATCTATTCGTAGATGCCATAAAAGATGAAATAACAGGCAAAGAATATAAAGCCTTAAAGGATATTTTGAAAAACTACGAGCGAGAGCCGGAAAAAACAGAAATAAAATTAAAAGATAAATTGAAGAATTTAGGAGGAGATGTTCTTTCCAATATTATTTCAAACATTCTGACTAATCCAAATATTTATGGTGGCTTATTTTAATAAAACTGTGATGTATATCCAATAAGCAAATGATGGAAAGTTCAAAATATATTAAAAACTTGATTTATAACTGGTGTATTGAAGAGGATAGATACGGGTTAACATTACCAAACATAATAGGTGCAGTAAGATTAAAGACTAATTATGAGAATTATTCTATAAAGGAGTTTTTTAATGAACTCCCAGAAGTTCAATTAGATATAAAAATAAGTTCTTGTGGTGATTTGGAAGAATTGGTTTTTGGCACTTTTAAAAGGGAAGATGCGCCAAAACATTATTACAATAAAATTAATTCTATTTATTACTCAAAAAATGAAATTGAGGTCAATAACTACGAGGAATTAATATCTCTTTTTAATGCTCAATATTCTGATATAATTGATCAAGGTTTTTATTCGAAAAATTATTACACAAAAGAATGGAATAATTTTAATGATGAGGAAATTAAATATTTGAATAGCATTAAAAATGGAGCTTAACAGAGATTTTTATCTGCTCCATCCCTCACTGCGATTATACGGGACGTTAAAAAAAATAAACAACAATTAATGCCAGAGAATTGGAAAACATATAAACTTGGAGACATTGCAGATGTTCAAAATGGTTACGCTTTTAAATCAAAAGAGTTAGGTGAAAATGGAATACCTGTGATTAAGATCAAGAATATTATACCTCCAAATGTGGTATTGGAAGGTGCAGGGTATTACACAGGAAAATTAAATTCCAAATTGGAAAAGTATATTCTTAAAAAGAATGACTTTTTAATTTCAATGACTGGCTCTACAGTAAATGTAATGAGTTCTGCTGTTGGAAAAATGGGAAGGTACCGTATAGATGATATAGCTTTATTAAACCAAAGAGCTGGAAAAATCTATATTACAGATAAGGGAAAAGCCGACTTTGATTATTTATGTCATTTTCTCAACAGATATGAAGTTCATTATAATCTAGCCTTAAATGCCACTGGAAGTGCTAACCAAGCTAATATTTCTCCGGCCCAAATAAAAGATATTGAGGTTTTATTACCTCCTCTCCAAGAACAAAAATCCATCGCATCCATCCTCTCCGCTTTAGACGATAAGATCGAGCTCAACCTCCAGATGAACAAAACCCTGGAAGAAATGGCAATGGCTTTATACAAGCACTGGTTTGTGGATTTTGGGCCTTTTCAGGATGGGGAATTTGTAGATTCTGAATTGGGGGAAATTCCGAAGGGATGGGAAGTGAAAGAATTACAACAATTAGCTCTTTTTAAAAATGGGAAGGGATTAAAACGTGAATTTTTTGATGATAACGGAGCCTACAATGTATTTGGTTCTAATGGAAAAATAGGTAGAACCCACAAGGAAATGTTTAAAAAACCAGTGATTGCTATTGGTCGAGTAGGTGCAAATTATGGAGAAGTTCATTATTCAGTTGAGCCTTGTTGGATTTCAGATAACGCGGTAACAGTTCAGCCTATAAATAAAAATAATTTTTGGTGGTTGTTGCAATCACTAAGGGGTATTGATTACAAAAATTTTGTTGGTGGTTCTGCTCAACCACTTATTACTCAAGGTGCTATAAAACAAGTAAAGTTTGCTGTTCCAAATACATCCTATTTAACGGATTGTTCTATTAAATTGAGCCTATTATTCGATCAAATTGAAAATAATAATATAGAAAATCAAACACTAACCCAACTCCGCGATACCTTACTACCAAAACTCATCAGCGGGGAAGTCCGCGTGAAAGATGTGGAAAAAACCTTATCTGAAGTCTTATGACACAAATGATCGAGATCACGGTGCAAAAGGCTGCCATAGAGTGCCTTCAGGAGTTGGGGTACACCTATAAAGAAGGCAATTCCCTGCAGCGGGACCTCAAGAAGGTGGTGCTGGAGGAGGATCTTCGGGAGTTTTTAGTGAGCTCCAATCCCGGCGTACCTGGCACCGCCATTAACGAAGCACTTTCAGCTTTTACGCAGCACCAGGGAATGGATCTCGATCACCGCAACCGCGATTTTCATCTTAAGATGACCCAGGGGGTTTCCATTACCTGGAAAGATGCTGCGGGCAAGGAACAGGCCCGGCACCTCTACCCTATCAATTACAAGGAACCGGAGAAAAATACCTTTGTGTGTGCAGATGAAGTAAAGATCATTGGCAAGAACAGCCGCCGCACAGATCTGCTCGTTTTCATCAACGGACTTCCGCTCATTGTTTTTGAATTCAAGAATATGTTTGATCCCGAGGTGGGCGTGGAAAACGCGCATCGGCAAATTGGGCATTACTTTCAGGATATTCCGCAGCTGTTTGATTACAATGCCATCACGGTAGTTTCAGATGGGCTGGAAACCCTGCACGGGATGTACAACTCCTCCCTAAAGTGGTTTGCTCCGTGGAAAAGTGTACACGGGGATGACCTTCAGCAGAAACAGGAACTGCAACTGGAGACCTTGCTGAAGGGATTATTTCCGAAGAAAACCTTATTAAACTACCTCCAAAACTTCATTTTCCACGAAGATCACAACGGGAAAATAATCAAGAAAGGCGCAAAATATCACCAGTACTGGGGCATCAAAAAAGCGGTGGACAGTGCGGTAGAAAATATAAAACCCAACGGTGACGGCCGGCTGGGAGTGATATGGCACACGCAGGGATCTGGCAAAAGCATTTCGATGGCCATCCTTACCGGAATCCTGAGGCAAATGCCCGAAATGAAAAATCCCACCATCCTTATCCAGGTAGACCGCAATGACCTGGACCAGCAACTCTATGAGAATTTTGTGCTGTGCAAAGACCTGGTGGGCCACGTGCAACACGCCGATACCACAGATGAGCTGCGGGCCCTGCTGAGCACCGATGGCGGCGGGGTGATCTTTACGACCATTGAGAAATTTCGGTTAAAAGAACTGGCTTCGGGAAAAGAGCTCTCCCACCCTGTACTTTCTGAACGTACCAACCTTATCGTGATGGCAGATGAAGCCCACCGCACCCAGTACGGGTTCCATAGCGGCGGCTTTGCGCAGAACATAAGACGCGCCCTGCCCAATGCCTCTTTTATAGGCTTCACCGGAACTCCCGTAGATGGTAAAGATGCCGATACCCAACAGGTTTTTGGCCCCACCATTCACACCTACGATATCAAACAGGCCGTGGAAGACGGTGCCACGGTGCCCATTTATTACGAGCCAAAAATGGTTCCGCTCAACATCAAAGCCAAATATGATAAGGAGCTGGATGAAATGGAAGAAGATGAGGACGAGGAGAACAATGCCGTTTGGGCCGCGATAGAAGATGCCGCCGGGGCTGCTGACCGCGTGGAAAGAGTTGCCAAAGACATCCTCACCCATTTTAAGGCCAGGACCGAAAGCCTGGAAGGCAAAGCGATGATCGTTTGTATGAGCCGCAAGAACTGCGTAAAAATGTACAATGCGCTTAGCGCACTTAAAGAATGTCCTGAAATAGCCGTGATAATGACCGGGAACATCAGCAAAGATCCTACAGACTGGAATCCGCATATTCGTACCAAAGATGCGATGGAAGCCATAAAAAAGCGTTTCCGCACGCCTGAGGATCCGCTGCAAATTGTGATCGTTCGCGATATGTGGCTCACGGGCTTTGATGCCCCCTGCGCCCATACGATGTATGTGGATAAGATAATGAAAGGCCATAACCTGATGCAGGCGATTGCGAGGGTGAACAGGGTTTTTAAAGACAAACCCAACGGACTCGTAGTAGATTTTATAGGCATTTCCGGCTTCCTGGCCGAAGCCACCAAAAAATACACCGCCGGAGGCGGGGAAGGAAAACCCACTCTGGATCTTGAAGCCGCGGTGAAGATTTGCCTGGAGCAGTTTGAAAAAGTGAAAGATCTGATAGGTGATTTTTCTGCGGAAAGTATCAATTCAATGACCGATATGGACAAAATGAAATGGTCCAGCGGAGTGGTTAACAATCTTCTGAAATCTGATCCTGTAACCGATGAATTCTTGCTCGAAGAGCAAAAGCTGGCCGAACTGGTGGCAATGACCAGTTCAGATCCGCGTGTTTGGGAGATCCAGGAAGAGCTGGCAATCATTCAGAAGATCAGGCAGCTCATAAGAAAGATCAAATTCCCTCCCGGTCCGCGCAGGGAAAAGAATGAAAAGATAAAAGACTTAATCGGCAAATCCCTGGAATCGCAGGAAATTGTGGACCTGGCAAAAATGTACAACCTGGATAAGATCGATATTTCCATAGTAGACGATCGGTTCCAGGCCATTGTAAAAGAAAAAGGCGACGAGAATATTAAGGTGGAATTACTGCGCAGGATCATCAATGACGAGATACGGGTGCGAATGCCAAAGAACATCCGCCGGATGCGAAAGCTGAAAGATGAGCTGGAAAAAGTGCTAAGCAACTACCACCGAAATTCCCTTGATTCCATCGCGGCCATCAAGCACCTGCTGGACATCGCGAATGAATTTCAGCAGGATGACATCAGGACCAAACAGCTTGGTTTAACCGAAGATGAACTCGCGTTCTATGACCTGTTATCTGCCAACGAAAAGTTGCTCAACCAATCCGGCCCCATCCAGGACCTGGTGCATACTGTAGTAGCCTCCGTCAAGAAAAACCTCCAGCTCGACTGGACCAAAAAAGAAGACGCCCGCGCCGCCATTCGGTTAGCAGTGAAAAAGGAATTGCGGGGCAAAGTGCCTTTTTCGGAACTGGATAATTTGCTGAAGGAGGTTATTGAACAGGCAGAGGGGCAGTATAGGGATTGGCCTTTGGAGGCTTAAGATTGATTAAATAATTTTAGAAATTAACTGGTGAATATATTTAACATTTTATCAAGATTTTTTGGAAGGTATACCTCCTTTTTCATCACTGAGAAAGAAAATGATTCAGTTGAAGAGGAGAAACCTAATGAACTGCCCCCTCTAAACAAAAAATCAATAGATTCAAAAAGGAAAGATTTAAAGACCTCCCAAGATGAGCCAAAATATGAAGTAATTGATAATTCCGTTAAAACCCTGGAGCTACCAGATCACAACCATAGACTAAAAGATTTAATAAAGGAACTAGAATTACTCAATAAAAGTTTAGCGGAAGAAGTCAGAATAGATTTTAAAGCTAAAAGTAAAACAGCAATTTATCAAATTTCGGAAAACTTAATGCCTGAAAACCACTTCCAAAATTTAATTCCTGAATATGAAGAGATCAATGAAATCAAAAGATCTAAATGGTCCGAGGAAAATAAAAAGTCCCAAAATTTAAAAAATGAAATTCTCGCTATTTCCCTATTTGACATTCATAGAGAAAGAGAGGAGAAACGCAAAGAAGCTGAAAGATTGGAAAAGGAAAGAAAACTAGATGAAGAGTTTTCTAAGTTAATTAATAGCTCACAGAAAGAAATATCAAACCATGATTTTCAAAAGGCAGCACAAAAGCTGAAGGAAGCATTGAAGATAAGACCAGAGAAAGCTGACACAATTGGTCAATATATGAAAGATGTCACTAAAAAGGAATCGGACTATAAAGAGGCAAAGATTGAAGAGAAGTTTTTAGAATTAATTGAAAATTCAGGAAAGGCTTTGAATAACCTTGACTTTAATAATGCCAGATTATTTTTAAAAGAGGCACTAAATACCAGACCCAACAAAAAAAGAGAGATCCAAGCTCTTATCAAAAAAGCGGATAAAGCCCAGGTTGATTATGAGTTAAGAAAAATTGAAAGAAAATATAGTGACCTAAAAGAGAAATCAAAAAAAGCCCTTAAAAGCTTCGATTTCAAGAATGCATCTGCTGAATTAGAAAGAGCGCTTAAAATTGTACCTGAAAAGAAAGTTGAAATTCAATCCTTATTAGAGGAAGTATTAGAAAGACAGAAAGAATACCAAGTCAAACAAGAAAAATTTGATAAAATTTTCAAGCAAGCTGAAGACAGTTTTCACAACAATGACTTAGAAAAAGCAATTGAACTCTTCGAAAATGCCTCTCTTCTTAATATCAACAATCAACTATGCAATAGAAGGATTTCAGACGCGAAAAGTAAAATTTCCCGAATTAAAAAACTAGAAAAAGAGCGTCTGGAAAAAGAAAGAATCGAGAAAATAAGAAGGGAAAAATATAAAGAAGATGCTGATGCAATAATCTCTTTCTACAAGTCAAGTGGAATTAAACAATTCTATCATTATACTGATTCACGTAACGTTAATTCGATTTTGCAAAACAATGGTTTATTTTCTTTAAACGAATTGAGAAGAAGAAATATAGATTTTTTACAAGGTAGCGAAACTGCCGAAAAACCAGATTACGTACGACTATCATATACACCGGAACACCCTCTTAAATTTGTTTCGAAAAAGGAAGGTAGAATAAGAACTCCTAAAACCCTCGAGATTGATTTAGAGGTAGCTAAACTTAAAAAATCTCAGTTTAGTAATGTAAATGCCGCAAGAACTTCCAGGCATCCTACTGTGACTTTTGGAAATGATTTGAACTACCTGCGGAATAGTGTAAAACTAAGTGTTTTTGGCAGTATTCCTTATTTGTCTCTTAATGATGAAGATAAGGCTTATTATCAAGCAGAGATTATGGTAAAAGATCATCTCGAATTAGAATACATAACGAATTTAAAAGTATAGAAAAATCAAAATATGAACTTAGAATATTTAATCATTGGCTTAATCGCCATTCTCCAAATCTACGTCTTTTTTAAAGTCCTATTCAAAATCAACTCCCTCAGAGACTTTTTTCCTAAAAAGGATCATATTTCAATAAAGAATAAAGATGTTAAGTTTAGCGACAGTGACCACGTAAATATAGACTACATTTCAGTTGAAAAAAATGAATCTAAGGAATTCAAAAAAACAGTGGAATCCACAAATTCGTACTTAGAAAACAACAAAGGAAGTGCTGCAGATTTTAATATCATAAAAGATATTACTGAAAGGCATGTTGATACAATTATTAACAGCATTAATAGTACTGTTTCGGCACCTCTATTTCTTGGCTTGGCAGGTACCTTTTTTGGTATTATTTACGGATTAAGTTTTATAGAATTCACTGGAATTCAAAATGGAATTTCGGTTATCACAACCGAAAGTATTGACTCATTAATCAGTGGAGTCGTAACGGCTATGATTGCAAGTGCATTAGGCCTTCTTCTTACCTTAATAAATTCAGCCTGGTTCTATAAAGAGGCCCTTTTTAAAAATGAAAGCGAAAAAAATAATTATTACGACTTCATCCAAAGCAAGCTCCTACCAAAACTATCTAAGGATGTTTCTGATAGTCTTGGAACATTAAAGAGTAATTTAGATCATTTCAACAATGAGTTTGGAGAGAACTTGATCCATTATAAAGAAAGTTTTGGATTACTAAACCAAAATTTGGTGTCTCAAAAAGAGTTTCTTGAAGCTGTTCAGGAGGTAGGCCTAATTAAGCTATCTGGTAGAATAATTAAAACATTTGAATCCATTAATGAGGCTTCCAACCAATTTGATGATTTTAAGGGTTACCAAACTTCATTAAATAAAACAGTAAGTGCTTCTATTGGTGTCTTAAAGGAATATAACAGCGTTTCAGAAAGGTTTTCAAATTTCAATAAAAATTTGGATGTAGTATCTGATCATATTGTTGAATCTTCGGACTTTTATCATCAATTCAAAACCTTTTTGGAAAATCATTTTTCTGAAGTAGAGCAAAGGAAAAATGTATTTATTGACTCGGTTAGTCAGATCGATGAAGTCCTAAGCTCAAAACTTAAAGAGTTATCTGAAAAAACATTAGAGCAAAAAGATTTTTATAATGATCAGTGGAGAAGCACGGTAGATATTCTTAATAAAGATATTGTAGAATTATTTTCCAAGATGACGGAGTATGTTCAAGGTGAATCAGAATCCTTAAAAAATTATATCGCTTCTGAACAGGCAGGGCTTCAGAAAATATTCGAGTCTAACAAGGAGTTTTTTAAGGATTTCAGATATGTCGAACAACTATTCACCAAGTTTTCTGCCTATGCTGAAATTTCTCATACCCATCAAGAAAATATGGAGAATGGCATCAAAACTCTTACTGAATTACTTTCCAATGATGCTAGTTTAATCAAGGTTAATTCTAATTTGGTGGAAATAAAAATGGCTATTGAAAATCTGAATTCTAGTATTCAAAAACAAAACCAGGTTGGGCATGTCCAAGAATAAAAGAGACTTTTTCTGGTTGAGTTATGCCGATTTAATGACCAGCCTATTTTTTGTTATGCTAGTTTTATTTGTCCTGGTATTCTCGATAATGCAATACCAGCAAAATCAATTACAGATACAACTGGAGGAATATGAGAAAATAGAAGAAATAAAAAAAGCTATAAATAATTTAAATCCGAAATACTTTAAATATGACGCTGAAAATAAAAGACATGAGTTAAAGGTTGAAGTTCTTTTTAATTCTGGTTATTTCACCATACCCAATGAGGTAAAACCAGATTTATTCAAAGCAGGAAAGGAATTGAGCGAAATAATAAACAAAATTCCAGTTAAGGACAGTAAAATTAAATATCTGGTGATTATTGAGGGAATGGCTGCTAGATATATTAATGAATCTGATCTTTGGAAAAATAGCCAACCAAATAGAATTGAGAATACTTACATTCTTAGCTATAATAGAGCCAAAGCACTATATCAATTTTGGCAATCAAGAGGAATAAAATTCGATGAAGATGTTTTTGAAATAGTGCTCGCCGGAAGTGGATGGTACGGAGCAGGAAGATACGAGGGCCAGGAAGAGGGAAAAAATAAAAGGTTTTTAATTCAAATTATACCAAAAGTTGGAGAAATTGAAAAAAGTAATGATTCAAAAATTTAGAAATAGCATACTACTTTCGGCTATTGGTGATAGCCTTGGATGGATAACAGAATTCGAAAAATCTCCTCATGACCTAAAAAAAAAATATGGAGTTAGTCACATCGAAGATTTCGTTGAATGGGAAAAATTTGTAGGTGGCAGGTTTAATGGCTATTTAGACAAGATTAATAAAGGTTCTTATTCAGATGATACTCAATTGTTATTGGCTGTAGCAAGATCCATTAAAGCAAACGGTAGTATAGATAATCGTTACTTTTCCAAAATTGAATTACCAACTTGGCTGAGCTACGCTCGTGGGGCTGGAAGAACTATAAAAAATGCTGCAAAAAAAATTGGTCGTAAATCAGCCGCATGGAATAATAACTTTTTCAAGTTTAAAGCTGGAAAAACAACAATTGATTACAGAGAAAGTGGGGCTAATGGAGCAGCCATGAGAATACTTCCTATAGTTCTTGCAAATCATAACGATTTCGATCTAATAAAGGAGTACATTTTTTCAAACAGTATTATCACACACGGACATCCTCGTGCAATCGTTGGGGCTATATTATATGGATTTGCCATAGATAAAATGCTAAATCAAAATGTTGAAGAATTCAGTTATGAGACATATTTGACTGAACTTGGAAAACAAATAAAACTTGAATTCAACCCAGATTTTGTTGATAACGAGAAATATGAAGTCTGGCTGAACACTTGGAATAATGATTCAAACCAGGATTTCTTATCTCTTTATGAAGAAACGGTCCAAGAGTCTTTGAATGCGCTAAGAAACATCTACAAATTCATCAGGGATGAAAAAGACACCAAAGATTCCTTAATCGAATTTGGATGTTATAATCCAGTCACAAAAGGTTCCGGCATTTCGACAGTTATTGGAGGAATTTATCTCGCTGTAAAATATTATAAAGATCCCTCAGAGGCTATTTTAAAAGCTGTTAATTCTATTGGAACTGATTCAGATAGCATTGCTGCCTTCACCGGCGGCTTAATTGGGTCTCTTTATGAATCTGAAATTATACCTCCTAAATGGAAGGAGGTACAAGATTCAGATTATCTATATAATGTAGCTGAAAATCTGTATAACATTTGGGATCAAGGGATATTAACAAACCCATCTCCAGATATAGAGGCACTCTCTAATTCCCTAAATCAAATCAAGTCAGATCAATATCAAGAAAAAGAGAAAATCAATTTCGATCCGCTAGGAAAAGGTGTTATAACAAATATTGATCGACAAAAAACCCTTACTAAAGGAAAGTATAACTTAATAATCGATGTACACTTTGAAAATGGCCAGTCGTGTAAATTTTCCAAATTATTAGATATAAAAGAAAATAGCCATATAGAAAATTATTCCTGGTCTTAAAGCGAAAGCATTTATTCCACTAGCCATGAAAAAGGAATTGCGGGGCAAAGTGCCATTTTCTGAACTGGATAACTTGCTGAAAGAAGTTATTGAGCAGGCAGAGGGGCAGTATGGGGATTGGCCGATTGAGGCTTAAAATTAAAACAGTTAAATAAGATTGAAAAAACGTCATATTATACCACTATACCTAAACTCATGAAAAGATTTTTTACATTATTCCTGTTGATCGGCAGCACTTTTGTCGGCTACTCTCAAGATTCTAATCCGCCGCAGGGCGTGGCAGAATTCAAGACCATGAGCAGCAAGATCCTAAATACCGAAAGAAGTTATTCGATTTACCTGCCCAAAAGCTATAGCACCGATCCTGAAAGAAAATATCCTGTTCTCTACCTCTTACACGGCTTGTACGGCAGCAACAAAGACTGGGTAGAACGAGGACATGTAAAGGACGTAGCCAACCGACTGATCAATGCTGAAGAAGCTTTGGAAATGATCATCGTAATGCCAGATGCAGGAACAGACTGGTATGGTTATTTCAACATGGACGGATGGGCCTATGAAGATTACTTCTTTAAAGAGTTGATCCCACATATAGAAAAGACCTACAGAACAATTCCCGATAAGAAACACCGCGCGATTGCCGGACTCTCCATGGGCGGCGGCGGATCTGTTGTTTACGCACAGAAACACCCGGATATGTTTTCCTCGGTCTATGCCATGAGCGCCTGGCTAGGAATCGAACCCGGCGGCGGAATCCAGGATGCAGATCAAAAAGGCAAAGAATTGAACAAGACCGTCCTCGAAAACCACGCGGTGAAATTTGTCGCCAATGCCGATGCAGAAACACAGGAAGAACTAAAGGATATCAGGTGGTTTATAGATTGTGGGGACGATGACTTCTTACTTCCAATAAACCTAGATTTTTACCGAGCGATGCAGAAGGCTGAGATTCCTTCCGAATTAAGGGTAAGAGATGGCGGCCATGACTGGGAATACTGGCATTCTGCGCTTTATCGTGCACTGCCTTTCGTTTCAAACGGATTTCTGCGCTAGGCTGGTTTAAGGTTTGGGAAGAGAAACCGCCAGCTCGACTGACCAAAAAAGAAGACGCCCGAGTGGCCATTCGGTTAGCAGTGAAAAAGGAATTACGGGGCAAAGTCCCGTTTTCGGAACTGGATAATTTGCTGAAGGAAGTGATCGAACAGGCTGAGGGGCAGTATAGGGATTGGCCGTTGGAGGCTTAAACTAGAAAAACAGTTTGAATAATGGCTTGTGAAATAGATGATAAGAATTAATCACAATTACAAAATTGGATGCAACAAGATTACACTCTCAATGTTTTTAAAAAGTCAACAATTACATTCTGATTAAACTATGGAAACACCTAAAGAATGGCTTCGATCAAATCCTAATAGAACAATGAATGATTACTATACTCATTTGAGAAAAAAAGGTATAGTAAATTCTCCACGTGTTTCAGTATCTACCTTTGATCCTGACAATAGAAGTACTCAATTAAATATACCGGTGTATCAAAGTATGATTGTCGGTTTAATTTTTAGCACCTTGGGAATAGTAGGTTATTTTACCCCTTGGTTTTCTTTACCAATTTTAAACCTATCAGTTTCCGGTAACGAGTTATTTCAGATCAAACAATTCTTTTCAGAAAATATTCAAACAGATAATTTCTCATATTTAAAATATTCAATAGCCATACCAATTTCTTATGCTACTATTATTTTTGGCTCCTTAATGAAATCCTATTTTTTATGCATATTAAGCGGAATTTTGAATTTAGTAATAGTTGGTCTTATTATAGGAATTTTATTTTATCAATATCCTGGATTGCTTAAAATGTTTAGTTATGGAATTTATCTGAATATATTTAGCTTCATTGGTATACTATACTTTCTATTAAACTTGAAATTTTCGAAATAAAGAGGTTTTTCATGAAAAAAACTTCAACACGGCTGGACTAAAAAAGAAGACGTTCGCGCCGCCATACGCCTGGCAGTTAAAAAAGAGTTGCGAGGAAAAGTGCCATTTTCTGAATTCGATCATTTACTAAAAGAAATAATAGAACAGGCGGAGGGGCAGTACAGTGATTGGCCGATGGAGGCTTAGGACTTAAAAGGATGAATTAGAAAAATAAACTTCTTAGAATTCTGGTTTATATATTAGTTTAACGGTTCGATTAAAATTAATACTATCGTGAGAAAGTAATAAACATTCCTTTTGAAAAATTAAAATTAACTTAAAAGTGAATAAAAATTTTAAAATTAACTTATAAGTGAATATATTTGCACGTATAAAACCTATAGCAAGATATAATAAGGTGAGTTATTATTCTCTTGTGATTAATGATAATAATCTGTCTCTGTTCGAAGAATTTGTAGCAGTTCAAACGGAATCAAACAAGAGTAAGCTTAATCATTATCCTTTCTTGGATTAAAATTATAGGAGTTAAATATGGTGCACAAACCCATCATTTTAGATCTGAAGCAGCAATTGCAGATACTTCTGCATTACCCCCTAAAGGAGTTAGACGAGAACCGGCATACATTGAAAAAGGAAAAAAGGCCAATAATATGCTTAGATTGTACACTTTTAGGCTTAATGAGAATGTTGTATTTTTATTTAGTGGAGGCCTTAAAACCTCCCGTTATGCTCAAGATTGCCCAAATGTATCACCCCACTTCGATTTGGCAAATAAATTAACTGCCGCAATACAAGCAGCATTAGAAGAGAAAGAGATCCGTTGGATTGAAGACTTCACACAAATTGAATTTGAACAAGACTTTAAACTAGAGCTTTGATTATGAGTTTTCCTAAGAATAATATTATTGATAACTGGTTAGAAGAGAACGGCGATCCGGAAATAGAAAAGTTGACAGAGCGTAATCTGGCAATTTCTAATAAAGTTCAAGCCATTTTAGATCAAAGGGATATTAAGCAAAAAGAGTTTGCTGAAATGCTAGGTAAAAAACCCTCCGAAGTCTCTAAGTGGTTAACGGGGTTGCATAATCTTACATTAAAAAGTATTACCAAAATGGAGGTTGCTTTAGGTGTAGATCTAATAAGCATTGAACCGGTAACAGAATACAAATATGTGTATTTAGGATCTGTAAAGGGTGATGGTTTGGAAGAAGATATCAATAATTATGAAGAAACCTCAGAATACCAAGAAGCAATATAATGAGTAATAACTCTCCTATAATTCCGGAGGAAATTGAGCTTTTCCATATAGAGATTTTAAATAGTAAGATCAAAGAAGGGAAAAAACCTCAGAAACCATCATACGATATTGATGTAGCCCATAAAACTGCTCATAACTTAAAAGATGAAAGGATTAGAATAAAACTATTAATAAATTTATCTGATCAGCAAAAAAAAGAAGACGGTAATCAGTTGGACTTTGAAACAGATTTTCATTTTAAAATACAAAATTTGAAAAATTTCTATGATATTAATGAGGACAATACTCCACGCTTTTCTGGAAATTTAATCGCTACCTTATTAGGTATTAGTTTCTCCACGGCTAGAGGAATGCTTTATGAGCGTTTGGCCAATACTAACTTTCAAGGTGTGATACTTCCAGTAATTTCACCAATAAAAATGTTAGGTACTAAGAGGAAAGGTGAATAATAATAGCTCTGAAAATAATTATAAGAACTACATTTTTTCCCAAGATTAATTTTTTTCTAAACCTATAGTTACGGGGTTTAAATATAATATTTAGGGAATACAATCCCAGAATGTAACGAATCTTTTTTAACTCGTAATGGGTTTATCAATTTCTGCGAGACTTGCTAATTCGATATGACACGTTCAGGATAATCGGTAATAATTCCATCTACATTTAATTCAATCATTTTCTCGATATCTTCAGCCTCATTTACCGTCCACGGAATTAATTTCATTTCCATACTTTTAATAGAATCAACAAAAGTAGTATCCTTTACCAATCCATAGTGTGGGCTATAGATTTCAGGTCGAAAATCGAGTAAATAGAGATTCTTTTGAATGCCCTCAGTATATACCAAATAGGCAGTTTCCACTCCCGGATAACTTTTATGAATTTCATTTAAAATGTTTACATCAAAAGATTGTAAATTCATTTTCTGCTCAATATTCTTATTTTGGATTACTTCCATCACAAGCTTCACAAATTCTTCAGGTTTCGGCTGATAAATTCCATATTTATCTTCTGAACTTTTTAATTCAATATTATAGCTCACAGGCTTTAAGTTATTTTCTGCTATATAATTTTCTACAGAATCTATAGCTTCCGATAGTAAAGGCTTGTAGGCTTTTTGTTTCTGCTGATTTGGAAATAATCGATTCCCCTTAGAGCCCGAATCAAACTTTTTAATGCTATCGTAAGGCATCTTGTAAATATTAAAGCTTTCTTGCTTGTCTTCGGAAATACTATCTCCTGAAGGGGTCAGGACATAAAGTGAATGCATAAATGGTTCGTGAGACACCACTACTTTTTTATCTTTAGAAATCACCACATCCAGTTCTATAACATCAACACCCTTTTTTACGGCGCTGATAAAAGCGGGAATAGTGTTTTCCGGTAAGCTTCCCCTGTCGCCACGATGACCCTGGACCCGTACCTGAAGCGCTTCTTCGTTTTTCTGAATCTCCGGCACTTCTTCTTGCTTATTCTTACAACCTAGACTAATAACCAAGAAAGAGAACAATACTGTTTTTATAATTTTCATATTTATAAATTTAAAAAAAGACCCACCCGTAAAAATAGAGAACTGTGGGCAGGTCTTACAAACTAAACACTGAAATTAAAACTCAACTATTTAACAGGTTTTGCAATGCGATAGCTGTCGCTTGCTGAATGAACTTTTCCGAACATATCTGTAGCCTTTATTTCTATGGTATGTTTCCCGGTCTCAAGATTCGTTGGAATATTTCCGCGCCACAAATGTTCACTCTTAATAGGATTAGAAGATCTCCTACCCGGCATTAGTTCTTCGGTTAGATCCCATTCATAAACCATTTCTACGTAAGAAGGATCATATTCTTCCATATACTGCATTTCACTCCATTCCCCATCGTCAATTCGGTATAGAACTTTATCACCCTCGGTTCCCATAAAGAAATTCACAAAAATTCCTGCCTTAGTTCTTCTGCCTTTTGCAACCACCTTAGGCGCAAAAACTTCCATTTGATAATTGGCTGGTTTACCGGCGACCTTATAATCTATGTTATACTTGTTTCCCTTGAAATTAATAAACGCGTAACCTTTAGGAGTTCCGTCCCTCATTGTTGAAATCGGGATATTATTTTCATCT
>Ga0207891_1000834_pt1 | contig 17204 bp, 17 predicted proteins | sample LinPmetageLP50_FD_184061 | JGI IMG/M metagenome (GOLD analysis project Ga0207891, IMG submission 184061) | Marine viral communities from the Pacific Ocean - LP-50 (SPAdes) | ecosystem: Environmental > Aquatic > Marine > Oceanic | place: Pacific Ocean | collected 2011-08-27 | reverse complement strand
TTCAGCGAGTTCTATCTCCTTCCTTCCCCAAGCGGCCAGGGAAATATCCTTAACTTTATAAGCGGTATACGGCACTGTTTTAGTCGACATATTATTATATTTGAATATTAGCAATTTTTTCTTGTGCAAAAATAAGGAATCTATAACAAACCTACATGCCACTTTACAAAACAATAACAGTAAACCCGCATACTAAAGTCTTCATTTGGAAGGTAGAAGAACCTTTTGAAGATCTTAGCGAAGGGATAGAATTAACCGAACATTGCCAAAATCGCGTAAAGGGAATGAAATCTGAAATTCACCGTCGTGGTTTTATGAGTATTCGCCATTTAATGGCCGAAGCGGGCTATGTAGATCACGATTTATTTTATGACGATTTAGGAAAACCCCATTTAAAAAATGGTAAAAATATCTCCATTACCCATTCTTTTAATTTTACGGCTATTATTTTAAGTGATGAAAAGGTGGGAATAGATATTGAAAAACGCCGCGATAAAATTCTTAAAATTGCTAATAAATTCACCCCTCTTAGTGAATATCATACCGTTGCAAACGAAGAGGCTTTAATAAGAAAGCTCACTATTGTTTGGGGTGCCAAAGAATCTATTTATAAAATGTATGCCGAACCGGGTCTTGGGTTTTTACAACACATAAATGTGACCGATTTTGATTTTGATGATGCCGAAACAACCGCGAAAGTGAACTTTAAAGGAAAAGAGTCTTTTTACGAGATGAATTTTTTGGAATTTGAAGGTTTTACCTGTGTGTATGGCTGGGAAGACTCGAAAAAAGTCCAGGGTTAATGCGGAATTTTTATACTGAAATTTCCCAGGCTGCGGCCAATGAAAAAAAACTACTCGCCATTTTAATAGATCCCGATAAATTTATAGAAGCGGAAACAAAATTTTACCTGGAAAAATTACCAAAACAAACTACCCATATTTTTGTAGGCGGTAGCACGGTGGAAAATTTTGAAACCGGAAAAACCGTAAAAGCGATTAAAGCTGAAACCGATTTACCGGTTCTTCTGTTTCCGGGAGATTATTCACAAATTACAGAAACAGCAGATGCATTGCTTTTTTTAAGCCTGCTTTCCGGAAGAAATCCTGAGTATTTAATAGAGCAACAGGTAAAATCAGTAGATAAATTAAAGAATAGCAAACTGGAAATTATTCCAACGGCCTATATTCTAATTGACGGTGGGAAAGAATGCGCGGTACAGCGAGTAAGCGGTACAAAACCAATCCCGCAATCTGAAGTAACTTCAGTTGTAAATACTGCACTTGCCGGTCAATTTCTGGGAAAAAAACTTATTTACCTGGAAGCAGGCAGTGGTGCCGATTTTCCGGTTTCCGAAGAAATTATTGCTGAAGTTAAGAAAGCGGTTTCTATTCCTTTGGTTGTAGGTGGCGGAATTAGAAGTTTAGAGCAAAAGGAAAATGCCTATAAAGCCGGAGCTGATATGATTGTTATGGGAACGCAATTTGAAAATTAGTAAACCTCATTCTGAATTTATTTCAGAATCTAATTTTTAGTAGTCCAAATAAGCACAGCTACACAATTTGTTAGTTGAAGCCACAATACTAATTTCAAATCTTTAAATTTGGCTTCCACGGAAAATAGAGCAAAATATTCGTGGCTAAAATTCCAATCATGAAAATTTCAGTAGAATTAACATTAAGTCCGTTGCAGGACGATTTTGAACCAAAAATCATAGATTTCATTAAAAAATTAAGGGATTCAGGAATATCAATAAAAGAAAATCCGTTAAGCACCCAGGTTTATGGAGAGTATGATGAGGTAATGAATTTATTGAATTCAGAAATCAAAAATGTTTTTGAAGCCATTGATAACGGACTTGTTTATATAAAAATTGTAAAATCTGATCTTAGCGACTATGCAGCCGATTTTTGATTTTTTCTTTGATCAGTATTACGGGTATTCTACTTTATTTATTATCCTGGAAGTAATTGCGGTAATTTTCGGCTTTCTTTCGGTCATTTATTCCAAGCAAAATAATATTCTGGTTTATCCCACCGGGATTATAAGTACCATGATATTTGTTTATTTACTCTGGCAATGGGAATTGCTGGGAGATATGATGATTAACGCCTATTATTTTTCTATGAGTATTTATGGTTGGTATATTTGGACAAGAAAAGTAGATAAAGAACATTATACACCCATAACCAATACTACCAGAAAGGAGAACTGGCAAAGTCTGTTTATTTTTATTGCGACCTTGCTTTTTGTATTCGCTGTTTACGAGTATTTTGATAAATGGAACAACTGGACGGCCTATGTAGACACGTTTACAACCGCTATTTTCTTCGTGGGAATGTGGCAAATGGCCAATAGAAAGATTGAAAACTGGATTTTCTGGATTATTGGCGATGTTATTTCTGTGCCCCTCTATTTCTATAAAGGTTTTACTTTAACGGCACTTCAATATTTTGTTTTTACTATAATCGCTATATACGGCTATAAAGCATGGCAGAAAAACTTGCGCAACGACCTTCGTCCGTCTTAAAAGTGGTTCTTTTTGGACCAGAATCTACGGGAAAAACCACCCTGGCAGAGATGCTGGCAAAACATTATAATACGCTTTGGGTAGAAGAATTTATGCGGGATTATCTTCAGGAAAAATGGGATAATGAGCAAAGAGTTTGCGAACTAAAAGATATGATTCCCATTGCTGAAGGCCAAATAAAACGTGAAAATGCGCTTACTAAAAAGGCTAATAAACTCCTAATTAGCGATACCGATCTTTTAGAGCTAAAGGTTTATTCTGAAGCCTATTACGAAGGGTTTTGCGATCCTCAACTTCTTAAACATGCGTTAAACAACATTTACGATCTCTACTTTTTAACGTATATTGACGTACCGTGGACGCCCGATGACCTTCGGGATAAACCAGAAGACCGTATTGGGATGTTTAAAAGGTTTGAAGCTGCTCTTAAAAACAGTAAAAAACCTTACGTGATTCTAAAAGGAGATTTAGAGGAACGTTTTAAAACTGCGGTAAATAAAATTGACGAACTTTTAAAAAACAAATAGACGTGGAGTTTAGCGAAATAGACATTTTGCAAATTGAGGAAAAAGGATTATCAACCCAGGAGGTTGAAAGACAAATCCAGATATTTGAAAGAGGAAATATAAAAGTAGATATTCAACAGGTGGCAACCGTAGGGAATGGCATTTTTGCCTATTCAGTAGAAGATCAGAAAAAATATATTCAAGCATTTGAAGAAAAAAAGGAGCATTTAGATCTTTTAAAATTTGTACCGGCTTCTGGTGCGGCAACACGAATGTTTAAGGCATTTCACAATTTTGCAGATGAATTTGATCCTGAAAAAACAAGCTTACGCGATTATTTAGACAGTAAAGATGATAAAAACCTTCAGTTGTTTTTTGAAAAAATGGATAAACTTCCATTTTATAAAGCCGCTTCCAAAAAAGCCAAAGAAAACCATTCAGATTTTTCAGAAAAATCTAATGACGAGCGACATTTAATTTTGGTGAAAACCATGTTGTATGAAAACGGACTTGGGTTAAGCGACTTGCCAAAAGGTTTGGTTCCATTCCACCAGTATAACGATTATACCGCTACCGCTTTTGAAGAGCATTTGCATAGTGCGGCGAAATATCTTTCGGTAAACGGCGTCACAAAACTACATTTTACCGTAGCTGAAGGTGATAAAGAAAAGTTTGAAGAAGAATTTGAAAACATTAAAGAAAGAGTAGAAGAGGCCAATCACACTAAATTTGAAATCTCTTATTCTTACCAGGATCCAAAAACCGATACTATTGCGGTAGATAAAGATAATAATCCCTTTAGAGACGAAGATAACAGGATTTTCTTTAGACCAGGCGGGCACGGGGCATTAATAGAAAACCTGAATAAACAAGAAGCCGATCTTATTTTTGTTAAAAATATAGATAACGTGGTCGTTAATACCAATTTGCCAAAAGTGGTAGAAATGAAAAAAATGCTTGGTGGTAAATTAATAGCGCTTCAAAACCAGGTTTTTGAATATATGCAAAACCTGGACGGTGGGAATAATTCTGAAGCTAAATTAGACGAGATTGCTGAATTTTTGGAGAATGAACTGTTTGTAAAGGTAACTTCATCTTTTAACAAATTTACGGGCGAAGAAAAAACGCAATATTTATGTAAAAAATTAGACCGCCCATTAAGAGTTTGCGGAATGGTGAAAAACGAAGGTGAACCCGGCGGCGGACCTTTCTTGGTTAAAAATGAAGATGGAGAGATCTCGCTTCAAATTATTGAAGGTGCGCAAATAGATAAAAATAATTCAGAGCAATTAGAGATTCTAAATAATTCTACACATTTTAATCCGGTAGATATAGCTTGTAGCCTTAAAAACCATAAAGGAGAAAGTTTTGATCTTAATAATTATGTAGATGAAAATATGAGTTTTATTGCAGATAAAACCAAAGATGGCAAACCTCTAAAAGCCTTGGAGCGCCCTGGCTTATGGAATGGCGGTATGGCTTACTGGAATACGGTTTTTGTAGAAGTTCCGGTAGAGACCTTTAACCCGGTAAAAACGGTGGCCGATCTTTTAAAACCCTCTCATCAGGCCAAATAATTTGTTTTGGACGAGCAACAAATAACACGGGAACTTAGTTTTAAAGCCGTGCGCAGTTCTGGTGCCGGCGGGCAGCACGTTAATAAAACTTCCTCTAAGGTTGAACTCTATTTTGATTTAGAAGCTTCAGAAGGACTTTTAGAAGAAGAGAAAGCGCGATTGATTAAAAAACTGGCTACTCGATTAACCAAAGAGAACCTTTTAATTCTCAATAGTGAAGAAAGTAGAAGTCAGCATAAAAACAAAGAGCTGGTAGTTGCAAAATTTTTTGAATTACTTCGGGAGAATATTAAAAAACCAAAACCAAGAAAGAAAACTAAACCCAGCAAAGCTGCAAAGTTAAAACGCCTAAAAGCGAAAAAGATCAATGCCGAAAAGAAAGCCCGAAGAAACGATCCTTTAAAATAAGTGAGACATTTTTCTACATAAGTGTAGAAAAATTCTACAACAATATCCCGGGTTTTGTGGAAACCTAAAAACAATAAAATTTTAAAATGTTAATTTTCAATAGATTAAAATTGTAGGATTTTACTGGTACAATTTTTTATATGTAATTATCGCTAAATTAATATTAAATATAGCAGCTTAAGATACTGTTGTATAATTTAGATTTTCGGAGAAAAAGAGGCCTCAGGGTCTCTTTTTTTGTTTCATAAAATTGGTAATTCTACATTTCTACATAATGTTCTCTTAAAAACCCCAGCTTTCTACATAACAAATTCCCAATTAATTTATTGCGTATTTTGTAAAAAGCTTATTGTTAGATAGTTAGTTAATATTATGAGACTTTGGTATAATTCTTCCTTTATACCTATCATATTTAAACCACAAACTTAAAACCTTATTATTATGAAAAAGCTAGGATTAACTTTAATGGCTGCAGCCGGAATGTTCTTATTCAGTCAAAATGCACAAGCGCAGGTAGAAGAGCCAGAAGAAATGGAACAAATTGAGAGTGTAGAAGAAGCTCAGGAAACAAAAGACGATTATAAAGAAGTTGATGTATTGGCACTTCCGCAAGCAATTAAAGATGCGGTAATGACCGATATGAATGGAGCCGTAGCTGAAGAAGCCTGGGTGAAAGAAAAAGAGGGTAAGAAAGTATATAAACTATCACTTAATGTAGATGGTGAAAAGAAAAAAGCTTACATCGATGCTGAAGGAAATTGGATCGAAAAAGAGGATAAATAGATTAACTACTTGCTAACTAACCTTAAATTTCCGTTGGATATATTTACCCTACAAACTTCCAACGGAAATTTTTTTAAGAAATTTTAGCTGGAATTTAAGAGAAACCAACTCCTTCGGCACCAGAAAATAACATAAAGTAAGTAGAAAATTCTGTATATTTAGGGTAGAATGTAAACTTGAACGGTTTTAGGACCATTGGGGCCTGCTAACTAACACTTTTAGCCGTTTAAGTTAAGCTGAAAGATTTATGACGATTTACTTAATGTAGTCTGGAAAATGGATACCACCCAATGACACTTTTTAATAAAAATTTAGATTGTCATTGATAGAGACCTTTAACGAGGTCTCTTTTTTTATGCTAATTTTAAACCCAATGAATTTTAGATTGTTAAATTTGCAAGACGATTTAAATTAAGATCAATGACAAAAATTCTTATAGTTGAAGATGATGTTCCTTTTGGGACTATGTTGAAAACATTTTTAATCAAGCGCGACTATGAGGTTGAATTGGTTTTTTCTGGCTTAGAAGCTTTTAAGAAGCTTAAAGCTAATTTTTTTAACCTTATCCTTTCAGATGTAAGATTGCCAGACACTAGTGGTCTTGATATCTTAAAACAGGTAAAGTTAGAAAATGCCGGTACGCAGGTTATTATCATGACCAGTTATGCTGAAATTAGCATGGCCGTAGAAGCTATGAAAAATGGTGCTTTCGATTATGTTTCCAAACCATTTAGACCAGAATCTATTTTACAAACAATTAAAAATGCTTTAACCCATACAGAAGTACAACCCACTGTTGAAAAAAGACCCGAGAAAACACACAAAACAGATTCTTTGCAAGGGACAAGTTTTGTGAAAGGTGTTAGTGAAGCTGCTTTAAAACTAAGTGATTATATAGAATTAGTAGCTCCTACCAATATGTCGGTTTTAATTATGGGAGAAAGTGGAACCGGAAAAGAACAGGTTGCAAAAAGTATCCATAAACAAAGTAAACGTGCTGATGCTCCTTTTATCGCTGTAGATTGTGGTGCTATCCCTAGAGAATTGGCATCCAGTGAATTTTTTGGTCATTTAAAAGGATCTTTTACCGGTGCTATAAACGATAAAACCGGGCATTTTGAAGCTGCAAACGGTGGTACACTTTTTCTTGATGAAATAGGAAACCTAAGTTATGAACTTCAGGTGCAATTACTACGAGCTTTACAGGAAAGAAAAATAAAACCGGTAGGAAGTAATAATGAAATTCAGGTAGATATAAGGGTGATCACGGCCACTAACGAAGATCTTGCACAAGCGGTGAAAGAAGGGGAGTTTAGGGAAGATCTTTATCACCGTCTTAATGAATTCTCTATTAAAGTTCCTGCTTTAAAAGAGCGCAAAGAAGATTTAATGCTTTTTGCTGAATATTTTCTGGAAGAAGCCAATGCTGAGTTGGAGAAAAATGTGATTGGTTTTACCGAAAGTGCTATTGAAGCTTTTAAGAACTATAACTGGCCCGGAAACCTAAGAGAGTTAAAGAATATGGTAAAACGTGCGGTACTGCTAACGCAAGATGATATGATTCCTCTTAAAGTATTGCCTCATGAAATAGCCACTGCTTCCCAATCTAATACAGAAACCGAATACGGTCTATTTAAAAATAAGAACGAAGAACAGCTTATTTTAGACGCTTTGGAGAAAGCTGGTGGTAATAAAAGTAAGGCAGCAAGATTGCTTTCTATAGATCGTAAAACCCTATATAATAAGCTAAAGCAATACGATATTAAACTTTAATTTCCTGCTCCAGTTCTTCCATTAAATTTAAGATGTCAGCTTTTAGTTGTAGAAATTCTTCATCAGAAAAAACTTCTTGTTGTTCCAGTCTTTCAAATTGCCCTGCCTGCTGCCTGGCATTTATTTGTTTTAACATAGGCACCATTTTATGCGCCAGGCGCGCTACCTCTTTGGCATCGTTTTTCTCCCTGGCAATGGCAATAAGTTCAATTTGCGATCTGGAACTTTCTATGAAAGCTTCTAAAATGGTTTGTACTGCTTTTTGATCTCCAGCCGAAAAATCATAAATGTCCTGCAAATCATAAGTGTTGTTCGTAGAATTCTGGAGGTTGTTATTTACTTTTTGCTTCAGGTCAAGTTTAAAAATTTCGGCTATGCTTTGTTGTAATTTTCCGGGTTTATATGGTTTTAAAAGGCTTTTATTAAATCCGGCAAGTTTATAAGTTTCAGCATCAATATCGGTCCTGCCAGATAAAGCTATTACCGGTAATTCACTTACTTTATATTTTTTCCGGATATTTTTAATAAGATCAAAACCATCCATTTCTGGCATTTGAATATCGGTTAAAACCAAAGAATAGTTTTTATTTTCCAGTTTTTTCAGTGCGTCATTTCCGTTTAGGGCACTGTCGCATTGCATTCCCATAGATTTTAGCAATTCCCGTGTTAAAGAAAGCTGCGATGGTTCATCATCAACAATAAGGGCAGTTTTACCGCTCAGGTCTGGCATTTCTGCAATCGTTGATACTTCTGCAGTTGTTGTTGCCTCAACAGGAAGTTTTCTAACGGGAATAAAAACTGTAAATTCACTACCTTGTCCCTGCTCACTTTCAAGCTTTAGATCACCTTTTAGTAATTCGGTAAGACTTTTTGTGATAGTAAGTCCCAAGCCGGTACCGCCATATGCTTTTTCAATTTTTGTATTTTCCTGTGAAAATTCTTCAAAAATCTCCTCCTGTTTTTCTTTGGAAATTCCTATCCCGGTGTCTTTTACCGAAATAATTAGACAATAGCTATCTTCAATTTCTTTTTTAAGATGAATACCTACTCTTATTTCTCCTTCGTGGGTGAATTTACAGGCATTAGTGATGAGGTTGGCGATAATTTGTTTTATTCTGAAGGGATCACTAAGCACCTGGGTATCGGTTTCTTCTGAAGCTTCAAAGATCACCTCCACCTTTTCATTCTTTGTTGCCGGTAAAGAGTTATAAACGGTGTCTCTTATAAGTTTTGCGGGGTTAAAAGGAAGTTTTTCCACAGTCATTTTACCGGCTTCCAGCTTAGAAAGATCCAATAAATCGTTTACTAAATGCAGAATAAAATTAGAGGATTTCTTCACCTGATCCATATAATGCGATTGCTTGCTATTTAGCGAAGATTTTTCAATTAGATCTGTGTAGCCAATAAGTGTGTTGAGTGGAGAGCGTAAATCGTGGGTAATTGCGGCCATAAATTGCTCACGTTTCTTTAGCAAACTTTCAGCAAAATCTTTGGCTTCTTCTAATTCTCTTCGGTATTGCTGACTTTTAGTAATATCCTGAATTATAAAAATAAGTGATAGTAAAATAATTAAGAAACTCACAATTCCTGCGATAAGGAAGATTTGCGAACTTTCTTCAATCATATTTTGAGATATTTTGGCGCGTTGTATAGATGCTTCCCGTTCTTCCTGCTCAATTTTTCCCAGCAAACGTCTTAGCTGCTGGTTAATAATCATATCGTTTTCAAGGAATTGTTGTTCCTTTTCGTCTACCGTGTTTTGAAACCTCCTATTGGCAATCTCCAGTTGGCTTAGTACATTTCTAACCGAACCAATTATAGAATCGGCGGTGCGGTTGGTGAGTTGTTCAGCGTTATCTTCCCGGGAATATTCCAGCAACCTAATTAATAACCTGCGCTGGTGCGGTTCCAGGTTGGAGAAACGTTGCCTATAATTGTAATCGTTAAAAGAAGGGTCTACTTTTCTAAGTTCATTTAAAACCTGCGAATAATAATTTTGGTTACGTTGCTGCTCTCTTAATTTGTAAAGTTCCTGGAGGTTGGAGGTTTTGTCTGAAAGCAATTCAGCAATACTGTCTAATTCATTTTTCATAGAATTATCAGCATAGCTATTTTTTAAATTTTGGATATCAAGTTGAATGCTGTCTATTTGAAGTTGATACTTTTCCAAATCGGCTTCATTTCCGGTTTGAATAAGTTGCCTGCTTAAATTTTCGGTTTCAAAAAGACTGGTAGTAATATCACTTAGCAGAAATAATTGCTCATTATTGTTGCTGTTATTTTCTGAAACTTCACTAAAAGCAACCACCTGTTTCCATACAAACCATACGGCAAGTGCTGCCAGAGCGGCTATCAAAAGATATCCGCCAATCACTTTATAAGTTATTGACTGCTTTGTGTTTCGCATAAAATTGTTACAACCAAAATTACACCATTTAAACGAAATGAAAATAGCTTAATCCTGGATCTTAGAATTTTTGTACCTGTTTAAATTTGAAGCCCTTTGCTAAGCTAATGGTTTAGAGGGCTGAATTATTGGCTCAAAAATTATGGGAATTCCATAAAAGCTTTATACATTTGCCGCAAATCTCAAAGGGGTGCCACTTAAGTGTGGCTGAGATCATACCCAAAGAACCTGGGCAGGTAATGCTGCCAAGGGACACGCGCAAGTAGCGCAAACGTATGTTACTCCTGAAAATGCCAAAACACCGGTGGGCAATTTCAGGATTTTTTTTATCTAATTTTAACCAAAGAATAATAGCCCCTTTTATTCGTAAATAATTTATTACGAATGAAATCTTTATTATTTTTTACCGGCCTCTGCTTAATTTCATTGCAAGCCGTTGCTCAAACTCACACTTTACAGGGCACAGTTTCCCGTGGTGCAACTCCGGTTGAAGGAGTTGCAGTTTATGCCGTAGAACCAGCCGATGGCACCACTACCGATGAGAATGGCAGGTACAGCCTTGAGCTTGAAGAAGGTGAGTACAACCTGGTATTTTCCTATGGAAACCAAAAAACCTTAAAAGTAAAACTGGATCAGGATAAAACCCTGGATGTAGATCTTAGCGATGTACAGGAGGTTTTAGACGAGGTTTTTCTTTCTTCGGTGCGGGTAAGCGCAAAATCGCCAATTACCTACAGCAATCTTACTAACGAAGAGATTGAAGATAGAAACCTGGGGCAGGATATCCCTGTGTTAATGAATTATATGCCAAACGTGGTTACTACCAGTGATGCTGGGGCAGGTGTTGGTTATACCGGGATTAGGGTTAGAGGTAGCGGCCCCACCAGTACAAATGTTACCATAAACGGAATTCCTTATAACGATGCCGAAAGTCTTGGAACTTTTTGGGTAAATCTTGGAGATTTTGCCTCTTCTGTAGAAAATCTGCAACTGCAAAGAGGGGTGGGAACTTCTACAAATGGCGCAGGAGCTTTTGGTGCCAGCCTAAACATTTTAACCGATGGTTATAGCAAAGAAGCAAATGCAGAAATTGCCAATAGCTACGGTTCTTTTAATACACACAAGCACACCGTGAAATTCAGTACAGGGCTTATAGACGATCATTGGGAATTTGCAGGTCGAGCTTCTCAAATAAAAAGTGACGGCTATATAGATCGTGCCAGTAGTGATTTAAAGTCTTATTTCTTACAGGGTACTTATGTAGACGAAAACACCTTAGTAAAAGCCATTACTTTTGGCGGAAGCGAAAGAACTTACCAGGCCTGGTACGGAATTGATGCTGAAACTCTGGAAAATGATAGAACTTACAATCCCGCCGGGGTTTATACCGATGAAGAAGGAAATACTAAATTTTACGATAATCAAACCGATAATTACAAGCAGGATCATTATCAGTTATTGTGGAATCAGGAGTATAACAAGAACTGGTCTTCTAACCTTGCTTTTCATTATACTTACGGGCGCGGTTATTATGAAGAATATGAAGAAGACGCTACTTTAAATGAATTTGGGCTGGAGAATTTTCAGGCCGAAGGTGAAGAAGTAACCACTTCAGATCTTGTAGGAACCAAATGGCTGGATAATCATTTCTTCGGAAGCGTTTTCAGTCTAAATTATCAGGATCAGGATTGGGATGTGATTTTTGGCGGTGGCTGGAACCGATATATTGGAGACCATTTTGGAGAAGTAATTTATACTCGTTTTGCCAGGAATAATGATCCTTATGAGCCGTATTATGAAAATACAGGAACAAAAACCGATTTTAATCTCTACGGAAAAGCCACGTATGCAGTTTCAGAAAAACTGGCGGCTTATTTAGACCTGCAGGTAAGAACCATAGATTATGAAACCGAAGGAATGCTATCTGAAGGTACTCAATTTCTGGTAGATGATTCATTTACCTTCTTTAATCCAAAAGCCGGATTAACCTACGCATTAAACGATCAAAATCAGTTCTATTTTTCTTATGCCCGTGCTAATAGGGAACCACGCCGCAGCGATTACGAAAACGGCGAACCTGAACACGAAGAATTAAACGATTTTGAATTAGGGTGGCGCCATAATACACCATCGGTTCAACTAAACACCAACCTTTATTATATGGATTATCAAAACCAGTTAGTACTTACTGGTGGTATTGATGATGTTGGCGCTTTTATTCGTGAAAACAGCGGAAATAGTTATCGTTTAGGTTTGGAAATAGATGCCGTTATTAGGCTTTCAGATAAAATATTTGTTAGACCAAACCTGGCTTTAAGCCGAAATAAAAATGTAGATTTTGTTTCTACCTGGAATGGAGAATTAGTTAATTTTGGAAATACAGATATTTCTTTCTCTCCTTCTATAGTAGGAGGAAACCGAATTACTTACCTCCCCGCAAAAGGATTAGAATTAAGCCTTCTTTCAAAATATGTGGGAGAGCAGTATATGAGTAATATTGAAGCCGAAAATTCTAAGCTGGACGCTTATTTTGTGAACGATTTTAATATTCAGTATACCTGGAGAAATGCCCCTTTATTTAAAGAAGTTGTTTTTACAGGTTTGGTAAATAATATTTTGGGAGAGGAATATGTTTCTAATGGATATTACTACACTTTTAATGTAGAAAACCCAGATACTGCTACAGGTTTACAAACCTTAGATGGGGCGGGCTATTATCCGCAGGCCACCACAAACTTTTTAGCCGGAATTACTTTGAAATTTTAATTTGTTTGTCGCCTCTCTCCTCCTTTTTACCAGGAGGGGGGAGGTTTTTAATTATAAACCTCAATAGTATTACTACGGCGCTCAATTCGGTAAGGTTTCATAGCGTATTCTCCTTCTCCTTCCATTAATTCACCGGTAATTATATTATAAGAATTTGCATCTTCACAGTTACAGGTAGCAATAATCCCTTCAACCGTCATTGCAGAACAATTATTCGGCGGATGATTGGGGTCGCTTAATTCAAAAGCAGTGTATTGTGAATTATTAATATTATAAACCACCACACCCTTTATGCCTTCGTTGTAGGTAGTAAAGCTATTCCCAGGAAATTGAAGATCATTATATTCAGGAAAATCCAGGTTTAGTTGAAGTCTAAAATTTAAATCTATTAGGTTCGGGTTATTAAAGTCATTGTCATCATTGGTGGAGCAAGCACTAAAAATTACTGAAAATAGAAGGAAAAAAAGAGGTTTTTTCATGGTATCGGCAATTTTTTCGCTAAATATTATTATTGTTTTCAAGGCGTAAATTTATTATATTTGTTAAACAAATCCCGTCGTGCTATGGGATTTTTTCTATTTATATAAACGATGAAGTTATGAGCAAAGTATCTTATTATACTGAAGAGGGATTAAAAAAGTTGAGGGATGAACTTAATCAGCTACGTGATGTAGAACGGCCAAAGGCTTCAGAAGCTATTGCCGAAGCCCGTGATAAAGGAGATTTAAGTGAGAATGCAGAATATGATGCTGCCAAGGAAGCTCAGGGGCTCCTGGAAATGAAGATCTCAAAATTAGAAGAAGTGGTGGCCAATGCAAGAGTTATAGACGAATCTCAATTAGATACTTCTAAAGTGTTGGTGCATTCCCACGTGAAAATAAAAAACCAAACAAGCGGTGCCGAAGTAAAATATAAACTCGTAGCCCAAAGTGAAGCCGATTTAAAAACGGGTAAAATCTCGGTAGATTCTCCTATAGGAAAAGGATTACTCGGTAAAGAAGTTGGGGATACAGCTGAAATAGATGTGCCCAGCGGTAAGATGAAATTTGAAATTTTAGAAATCTGGAGAGAGTAAGTTTCCGGTATTTAACAGTTTGCGAAATCCTTTTCCAATACCTTTAACTAAGGTTCTGTGAAAAGGATTTTATATTTATATATACTAACCAATTCAAAAATATTATGGCCAGTTTATTCACTAAAATAGTACGGGGAGAAGTGCCTGCTTACAAAATCGCAGAAGATAGTCAGTTTTTAGCTTTTCTAGATGTTAATCCAAATGCAAAGGGACATACTTTATGTATTCCGAAGAAAGAAGTGAATAAGATCTTTGATTTGGAAGAAGAAATGTACCAGGAATTAATGCGATTTTCCCGCAAAGTAGCCATCGCTTTAGAAAAAACGGTAGAGTGCAAGCGCGTGGGAATGGCCGTTGTTGGGCTTGAAGTTCCGCATGTTCACGTACATCTTATTCCGTTAAATTCTATGAGCGATATGGATTTTTCTAAAAGCGTAAAAATGGAAGAAGAGGAATTTAAAAAACTGGCAGAATCTATTCACGTTAATCTTTAATGGAAAGCGAAAGGTGTAATTTAAAACTCGAGCTTAGAATAGATTGGAGCGATTTAGATATGTATAAGCACGTAAATAATATCTCGTTTATGCGCTATATGCAGTCGGGTCGCGTGAATTTTTGGGAAGCTTCAGGTATTTACGAGATGTATGAGAATACCAAGATGGGAACTATGTTGGTTTCTACACATTGCGATTTTAAAAAGTCACTGTATTACCCCGGGAAAGCTATAGTAAAGACCAGGATAGATTTTATAAAAAATTCCAGTTTCGGTTTAAAACATCTTATTCTAAATGACACTAATGAAGTTTGCGCTGAAGGTAAAGATGTAGTGGTTTGCTATAATTTTGAAAAAAATAAGACCTTTAGGATACCAGAAGATTTAAGAACACAACTTTCTAAATTCTAAACTTTCCGGAGGGAAATTTTAAAAGTTGTGCCTTTGTTTATTTCGCTTTCTTCTACTTTTATTCTCCCGTGGTGATAGCCTTCAATAATTCGTTTTGCTAAAGATAAGCCAAGGCCCCAACCTCTTTTTTTTGTGGTATGCCCGGGTTCAAAAACGAGTTTAAATTTATTTTTATCAAGCCCTTTTCCAGTATCTTTTATAAAGATATGCGCCCATTTCTGTTCCTCTTTAATTTGAATATGCAATTTCCCTTTTCCGCGCATTGCGTCTATGGCATTTTTCACCAGGTTTTCTATAGTCCAGCTGTAAAGTTGTGAATTTAACATTACCGGGATATACCCTTTAGGGACATCAATAGAGAATTCAATAAGCCTTGAGCTTCTTGTTTTTAAATAATCAAAACTGTTTTGAGTTGCTTCAATAATATTGGTTTTTTCCAGAATTGGAGAAGAACCTATTTTAGAAAAACGTTCAGTGATGGTTTCAAGACGGTCAATGTCTTTTTCCATTTCAACAATGTAAGATTCTTTTACATTTTCCTGTTTCAGGATTTCGGTCCAGCCAATAAGCGAAGATAAGGGAGTGCCAATTTGATGTGCAGTTTCTTTCGCCATCCCGGCCCAGAGTTTATTCTGTTCGCTATTCTTCGTTGTGGTATAGAAAAAATAAACCACCCCAATAAATAGAAAACCTATAAGAACCAGCCCAACGGGATAATACTTAAGACTGTTTAAAACCGGGGAATTACCGTAATAAATATACTGTTGCTCTCCATTTCCCAAGTTTATAATTATTGGGGCATTTTCTTCCTTTAAATTTTCAAGAAGTCGTTGCGCTTGTTTCTCATTTTCTAATTTATCGGGATCAATATTAGTAGTGTAGGCAATATCTCCATCGGTATCGGTATGGATTATGGGAATTGTGGTGTTGTTATTTAAAATTTCAAGAATAAGATCAAGATCGGCATCGGCCGGTGGTGGGTCCCGGTCTAAAGCTTCCTGCGCTTTCGCCCAAATATTCATTTTAGCCCGTTCATCTTGTTTTAAACGCTGAAAAAAGATGGTAGTATTCCATAAAACCAGGCCTACTACTATAAAACACGAGATAATAATAAACCAGCGATTAAAAGTGCGTTCGTCTGTGAAGTTCATACAGGCTTCTGAGCTTTAAAGGATTTAAAGATAAGCGTTTTTAAACGAATTTTATTGCGTGTTCCGGCTTTTCATTCCCTATTGGTTTCGTTACCTTTGCCAAAAAACAAGTATGCTTACAATAGATCCTAAAGAGGTGAGCACAGGCAAGCTTCATCGCTATTTGCTTGGTGCTATTGGCCCCAGGCCTATCGCTTTTGCCAGTACAGTAGATACTAAAGGCCGGCCAAATTTATCGCCTTTCAGCTTTTTTAATGTTTTTGGATCTAATCCGCCTACATTAATTTTCTCCCCGGCGAGAAGAGGCAGGGATAATACGGTAAAGCATACCTACACTAATGTTAAAAATATTGATGAGGTGGTTATCAATATTGTAAATTACGATATTGTTCAGCAAATGTCACTTTCCAGTACCGAATATGCCGAAGGTGTAAATGAGTTTGAAAAAGCAGGTTTTACAATGCTAAAATCTGATCTTGTAAAACCCTTTCGGGTAGCGGAATCGCCGGTACAATTTGAATGTAAAGTGAAACAGGTAATTGAAACCGGCCAGGAAGGCGGTGCCGGGAATCTTGTGATTTGCGAAGTCCTTAAAATGCATATTAATGAAAGCATTTTAGATGATGACGGATTTATAGATCAACATAAAATAGACCAGGTGGCCAGAATGGGTGGTAATTGGTACACCCGTGCCAATATGGGAATGTTCGAGGTGCCAAAGCCGCTTTCCAGTTTAGGAATAGGTATAGATGCCATTCCTGCAGAAATTAGGGAAAGTAAAACCTTAACCGGGAATGATCTTGGTAAATTGGGGAATGTTGAAGCGCTGCCAAAAGATGAAGAAATTGCAGGTTTTATAGCTGAAAATAAAGATTTAGCTGAATTAGTAAAAGCAAATAACAAAACAGATATTCATACCCGGGCACAATTGTTTTTAGAGAAGAACAATACTGATGCTGCCTGGAAATTATTATTAGCAAAAACAGATTAAGATGGAAGTACAAGGCAAGATTAAGTTAATTGGTGAAACCAAGACCTTTGGAAATAATGGGTTTAGAAAGAGAGAAGTAGTGGTGACTACAGAGGAGCAATATCCACAACATATTATGATAGAATTTGTTCAGGATAAAACAGATTTGCTTAATAACTTTCAGGTAGGCCAACCGGTAAAAATTGGAATTAACCTTAGAGGTAGAGAATGGGTAAGTCCGCAGGGAGAAACCAAATATTTTAACTCTATCCAGGGTTGGAGAATAGAAAATCTACAGGCAGACCAGCCGGCAGGTGGGCAAAATGTTCCGCCGCCAGATAATTTTGAACCTGC
>Ga0207891_1000831_pt1 | contig 17415 bp, 20 predicted proteins | sample LinPmetageLP50_FD_184061 | JGI IMG/M metagenome (GOLD analysis project Ga0207891, IMG submission 184061) | Marine viral communities from the Pacific Ocean - LP-50 (SPAdes) | ecosystem: Environmental > Aquatic > Marine > Oceanic | place: Pacific Ocean | collected 2011-08-27 | reverse complement strand
GCCGTTTCATAACCTGCTAAATGAATATATGCCAATGCTCTTGCAGTAGAAGTAGGTCGCATCCCGTAGGCGTGACGATCTAATTCTAACCAGAGATTATTCCACTCCGTAATAAGGTCTGTTGTTAAAACTGAATCAGCTACAGTATCATCAAAATTGTCATCGTTAGAACAAGATTGAAAGAACAATGCTGTAAATGCGAGTACAAAAAGTACTTTAAAGTATGTGTTTTTCATAATAAATAAAATTATAGTTAATTGGTTATAACAAAAATAAAAATTTATATTTTTTTTAACAATTTTTGTAATGTTTTATAACGGTGAAAAGAGTATTTATATCGGGTTTTTGGCAGTTTATGCCAAATATGAGTGCTTAGCTGATTTATTTGTAGGCAAATTCTTTAAAAAACTGGAAAACTGTTGTTTATATAAAAATACATCGTCCGTAATTCAAAAAGAAAGGCTCCAATAAAATGCATGGAGCCTTAGCCTCATTAAATTAATCTATTTTTTGCTTACTCTAAGCAAAAGCCTCTGGATTGAGGTATGGCATGTTTACCTATACTCGAGCTTCTTACAATCGTGCGATCTTCTGCACCTATGTGAATGGTATAGCCACAAGCGGGTAAACCAGCTGTTTCAATTTTCCAGGTACCTTTAATGTAGTCTAAACTACTATCTTGATCATCAATAGAAATATTGAGATTACCTGAAGTTACTGTTGTATCACTTGCTGCAATACTAGTGGATTGAATAACACCTCCTAAATCATTAGGAGCTAATCGTAATGTAACATAGTCCAGGTGTGTATCATTTTTCACTTCAAATGTACCTTCGATGGTGTCACCAATATTAAATTTACCACAGTTTCCTGCTCCCGTTATGATATCTATGGATACCTCTGGAACATCTTTGTCTACCATAAACTTAATGGAAGCACTTTGCTCCCCTGAATTGCTTTCAATATACAATTCATGCACACCTTGCTTTGTAGGTGAAAATACAGCTAATACATCATCATTCACTTGTTTTTGAATGACACCAGTAGTTTTAGGTATATAATCATAAAAATCTGCTGTAGGTGTTTGCAATACATAGGCACTAGAGTCTGTTCCCAGTATCGTATTAAACGTTGTTACATGGACATAAAAATTCTTGTTAAAAGGTAAAAAGGAACCTCCTGGCTCTTTGAGCATCATTTTATATTTGGATGCAGGACTTTGGTTGATCATTTTTCCTGTGATATAAACTGCACCATCAAACGGACTATAATCTGCAACAATAGCATTTGCCATTTGGCTAGGTCCATTGGCTAAACCTGATAGTTGGTTGATAGTTTCATCATCCACACCACCAAGACTTTCTATCCAAGGCTGATTAGTTACTCCTGGAATTCCTTTAGGTAAAGGTTTGATTTCTGCATCACAAAGTTCCCAATCCCCCCAAGTGGCTATAAAATTAGGATTGTTAGGCGCTGGTGGTGCATTCCAAGAAAGTATACCTTTCATTTTAGCTTTACCTTCTTCACAATACTTTTTTTGATGGGGTGTTAAATCTACCGGTAAGTAGGTACTATACCATAATCCTTCTGCAGGCATTTGGTTGATATCATATACTGTAACCGAAGAAGTCCCCATAAATTCCCATCCTGATCCAAAGTCCATATAGAACGCAACGTATTCTTTACTGCCATTGCTACATAAAGTACCAGAATATCCTGAAGCCTTTTTTAAATGAATATCTGCATGTAATTCGCTAAATCGTTTATTTAAACCAATGCATTTTAATTCTTCATATGTTGTATTGAACTTAGGGTTTTTTAATACATCAAGTATGTTAGAAAAGTCAATTTCAGCAAAATCAAATTTCTTTTTAATTTTCACAATTTCCTTTAAGCTGAAATCGGCATTGATACTTTTTAACGACATGGACACCAAACGCGCGTCATCTACGTCTTTTTTATAGACCTTTTTTAACGCATCGATATTCATAATGGGCGAATTAGTATGTAACACTGGTGGTAAAATTGGTAACGGCTTGATGAGTTCTCCAAAATCAAATGGGTTCTCAAAAACGGGTGGAATTTGAATTTTTGGTCTAGGAGCAATTTGAATTCTTGCTTCTTTTATATTTCCCCATGCAGGAGTATGATTTGGCGTATTTGCTGGCGGTTCAATATTCCATGATAGAATGGCTCTCACATTAGGTAATACTGGGTCTGAACTACATTTTCTCGAAATTTTAGGCGTTATTTTTAATTTAACACCGTAGCAAAGCCCTTTATGGTCTTCGATATCATAAATCTTAAAACCTGTGACACCTACATCTTCCCAGGTTCCATCATTTTCGTAGTCTACATAAAATCGGACATACTCAAAACTTCCAGGCTGACAGTGATTTCCTAAATATCCAGATTGATTTTTAACCTGTACCGTACATCTTAGTTCTTTAGTGCTAGGATGATAACTAACGCACTTAATTTCTTCATACGTAACCGAAGAAATAATTTTTTTTACTGGTTTCCCAAATTTCTTAGCATCCAAATTTCCGTAATAATTTAAATTGGATAATAAATTAATTTTAAAACCAGAACGGTCGTCTAACTTTAATTCTGCTGCTTTCATAATATATTATTTTATGATTAAGCAGTAAAATTAAGAACTATTAAACGTAAAAAACAGAGTTGTTACACGCTGTTTTTAAGGGATTTAACCTGATAATTCTTTAGGGTTTTTACGCTGTTTTGAGAGGAGCATAAATTGGAGGTGTTGTTTAATTGATGGACGACGAGGGCTACTTTTTTAAGCACTATCGTTCGCTAATTTACACCAAGGTTATGTTCGGGCTGCCAACCAGTTTAAAAGGGCTTGAAGCGTTTACTTATGATGAAGTATTATCTAGCTCTTCCAAAATTTTTGAAGCAGAATTTGTTACATTCTTATACTTGCCATAACCCCATCTTGAAAAAACAAGTAAAAATATCGCCATGATTGGAACATACCAGTACATAAGGTTGACATTGGTCATAAAAATGTCTTCATCTTTAAACACTTTAAAAATAACAGGCAAGCTTACCACTAGCAGGATAAAATTGAGGTAAATTCCAATTCTTTGTTTGAGCAGAAATTGTTTCTTCTTCTGTGCATAGGCAACCAAGGTTTCCTTGTAAGTATTCTCAATTAGGTTGATGCGTTTCATTTCCTTGATAGAATGCAGTACAACCAAGGGGACAATAATTAAATACGCTATAGTAAAAACCGCGGAAACCAAAAGATACCAGGTGTCAAATTTCGGCAGTTGGAGCAATAGTGATAGCGCAGCTATGAAACAAACGATAGCTCCTATCCCTTCATATTTTGAGAGTATTCCTATTTTATTTTTATACCGTTCTTGTGTCATTTGCATAATTAATTTATTAGTGAGTTTATTTTGATTTTCTAATTGGTCGCTCATTTGGGACCAGACGGCTTGCATTTCTTCTAATTCCATTGCTTTTATTTTTTAATAATTTGTGTCTTTAGTTTTTCTTTTATCCGTGCCATTCGGGTGCTCACATTACTGCTAGTAATACCTGTGATAACGGCTATTTCTTCGTATTTTTTTTCTTCTAGAAAAAGGAAAACAATTGCCTTATCTAAGTCCTCAAGATTTCTAATACTGTCATAAAGAACGTTGAGACGTTCGTCAAGCAGTGGATCATATTCTTTCTGTTTCAGTACTACAGTATCTAAGGAAACACTATACCCGCTACGTTTGTCCTTTTTTAAATGAAAAAGAGCTGTGTTCAAGGCAATGCGATACATCCATGTGCTTACTTTTGCATCCCCTCTAAAACCATCGAACGCCTTCCAAAGTTGATACACGATTTCTTGATACAAATCTTTCTGGTCTTCCTCATTACGAGTATATAACCGGGTGATTTTGTAAATAACCCCTTCGTTCTGTTTTATAATACGTGTAAACGTTTCTTCTTTTGTCATTAAGAATTCTTTCTACTCTATTAGTGTTCAATGTTCTGAAAAAAGCACATAAAATTTGAATTATTTTTGAAATTTTTCTAAAAGAAGGTAGTATTTATATAGCACTTCGCTCCTATTCCCTTTAATGAAATATGGCAATATAGCGCTTCAGGTAAAAGTAATCTTATTACCTTTTAAAGAAAATCAAGGGAAAATACTAGGAAGTATGGTCTATTTATGGATTGCGAGTAAAATGATGCTAATGTTACCTGTGCTATTTTAGATCGGTAAAGTCCTTTTAAAATGCCTATATTTAAGTTCGAGTGTTTCGATCACTAACTCGCTAGAAGTTGTATCTAAAGCAGCCAATTGCCACGCTACTGGGTACGCACTAATAATTTGCCACGAAGCCAAAGCCCTTCCATGACCACCCACGAGCGTTACTCGCAAATTTTTTGGATCAAAGTGCTGATTATCGAAAGCATTTCGACACCATGCCTCTAAACTAGCATTAGGTAAGAGACAGCGTTTAAAAATAAGGTTTGAATACTCAGGTGGTTTCGGCAATTTTTGACTAAATCTATTCTCTCCGCCTTCCTCTACTCCCGCTTCCGTAAAACTCATTTTCATTCCTGATACTTCCTGAAAACTACTAGCCATGCTTTCATCTCCATCGAACGTAACGGTAAAGTAAAAAGCACTATTTAGAGTTAGGCCTGGGGTAAAAGAATTTCGTTCATTCATAAGGACTCTTTATGAATTTACTATGGTTAAACCTTCATGGGCAATTTCAATGCTTTCAATCGCTACTTCACTCTCATCAGACTTTAAGTCGGTAGCACTGATTTTTGTGGGCCAAGCATTATGTAACGTCCAAGCCATGGCAATTTGATGACAACATTTTGACGCTCTATCGTATTCATTTTAATCTTGGAATACCAATCCCAAAAAGTAGTGTCTTTTATAAAAACGGCTTTCTTCATAGTAACGTTACTGTTCTTAATGAGACCTGGCATTGAAATTTCTGAAAATAAAGGGCTATTGCCATGTCTATAGGTTATAGGCTGTGCCTCTATATCCAGACCTGTTACTTCTTGAAAAGGAATGTCTTTCGTGCCTCCCCAATCTACCATAAAATAGAACTTGGGTAGTGGCCAGTTTTTATCTTGTGCTTCTCCTGCCATATAATTAAAATTTGACGTGTAGTTAGTTGATTATAAATATACTAAAAATATATATCCCTTTTAGGGAACCCGATAATTATCAATAGCTTTTTAGTTTAGCCCCAGAGAATTTGAGTTGGATGCATGTAGCTTCTTATATTATTTGCCACGTTACTGTCATATTTTGGTATCTTCTGTCACTAAACAAGAAACCCTACTCCATAGTGGCCCACATACAATTTGAACAAATATTGGAAAATAATAAAACCAAAATCTTTCGTATTTGCAGGATTTATGCTGTTACGCCCTTACAACCCGAGGATTTATTTCAGGAGGTGGTGTATCAAATTTGGAAATCACTTTCAAACTTTCAAGGAAATTCCAGTATTGATACGTGGGTGTATCGAATTACACTCAACGTATGTATGCGTTCTAAACTAAAACTGGAGCGTGATGCTTTTAAAACGACTCGTTTCGAAGGAATTGAATTCAAAATTTCTGAAAACAACGCTATTCCGGAGGAGGAACGTTACCTGTATTTAAAACAGTGTATTGCCGAACTTAATGAAGCGGACACAAGTATCATTGTGCTGTATTTAGAAGCACTATCGTACAAAGAGATCGCCAGCATCACAGGGCTTACTGAAAATCACGTGGCGGTAAAGATGAAACGTATCCGCAAAAAATTATTTGAATGTATTAATGCTAAAACGAGATAATATGGAAGATCAGGAATTGAAAAACATATGGAAAAGGGCTTCCGAATATCAAGAAATAACTATGGACACACAACAATTAATCCGACAGTTTAAAACGGGCATGGAACAACGCGAACAAATTGTAAGACGAAGGGACCTTAGGGAAATAAGCACCGCTCTTGTATGTATTGCGGGCTTGAGCTATATGGCGTTTGACTTTTTATGGTCACCCGTCACTATTGGAATACTGATCACCATAGGGGCATTTGTAAATTTTATCTACACGTTAAGAAGTAACCGTAAAAGCAAGTTTACACAGCGGTTATTTGTCCCCATTAAGAAACAGTTAGAGCAACAACGCTTATTTATGAGGAACCAGTCCAAATTGTTATGTACCGTCTTATATTGGGCGGTACTGCCTATTTTTTCTGGCTATATGATGATTGTTTGGAGTATCTGGGATATCGAAAATTATGACGTATCATCCCTTATTAAATTACTATATCCCAATGACATAAGGGATAAGATGATAATGACCGTAATGGTTTTAGCATCTGTAAGTTATATGGTATGGATCAATAAAAAAGCGGCTCGTGTTAATTGGGAGCCCCTTATTAACAAGATAGATGTAATTATCAACGAAATGGAAAATGAGAGGTAATAGATGCTTTAAGAAATCGACAAACAGCTATTCAGCTATGACTAAACTCTTAAACTATTTATTCTATGCACTACTAACTGCCTAAGTCACTACTAAAGTTTTACTAAATGCAAAGCAGCACAGCTGTGTTCTTACTACCTTGTAACAAAACAAAAAAATGGATACGAAGACAATTTTAATTACGGGTGCAGGTTCAGGACTTGGAAAAGGTACAGCATTAGGACTTGCGGCAAAAGGGCATCATGTAATCGCAGGTGTGCACAAATGGGAACAAAAATCAAGACTTCTTGAAGATGCAGAAAAAGCAGGGGTCCAAAAGAACCTAGAAATCATAAAACTGAATATTTTAGACCTTATGGATTGCCAAAAGGCGTGGAAATATGATATAGATATATTGGTCAATAATGCAGGGATAGGACATTCTGGACCTGTTGCTGAAATGCCTGTTGGCCTCATACGTGAAGTCATGGAAACAAATGTATTCTCTAGCCTGGAATTTGCACAACCGTTTATCAAAAAGATGGTGGACAAAGGAAGTGGAAAAATCGTATTTGTATCTTCTGTAGCTGGACTTACCACTTCCCCTTATTTAGGGGCTTATAATGCATCTAAGCACGCACTTGAAGCAATTGTACAGTCGTTGCGAGATGAATTGACACCTATGGGTCTCACTGTAGCCACTATTAACCCTGGTCCCTATGATACCGGGTTTAACGACAGAATGTACGATAGTTATGCGCAATGGTTTGATGAAGACGTTCATTTTACCCCTTTAAAGAAAATTGAGGCAGCGGCGAAAGAAATGGCCGAAAATCAATTTGACCCCAAGGCGATGATTGACAAAATGATTGAAGTAATTCCTAAAGAATCGCACGATTTTAGAACTATTTTGCCAGATGATTTTGTAGCGATGTGCAAAAAATACCAAGACACACAATATGACCTACAGTCTGATGAAGTAGCTCCTTCAAAGCAATAAGCTTTATATATTTTAAGGATGCTCCCATAACCTTCTGGTTTTTGGGAGTATTTTTTTTCTATTTTTGAAAAGAACACTTCGCTGACCTAATTAATCCTCTCAAGGGAAGTAATGTGTGCGAGCCAATCAAATAACTACCAGAAGTTTACACCTAATCTTAGCGCTTCTTCTTTTTCTTTTTTGGCAAATCTTCTTTTGGAGCAATCGTTTTAGTCTGTTCCAAATGATGCGCAAGTACTTTCTCAATTAATTCCTCTTTCGTGAGGTGGTGGAAGATGGTTTTAATCTCTGTTTTAAAAGCTTCAGATACTTCTCTGTTGGGTTTCGTTTTAAAAATTTTACGAGCCCATAGCATGGTGTTATTTTCTTCGATGCTCGCGGCACCTACCGTTGGCATCTTAGTAAATGAAATGCCTAATTCCTTTTCTATGTCTGGAATATCAGGTACTTCTTCTTCCTGTATCACACTCAATGAAAGCCCCTTTGCTCCTGCCCTTGCCGTACGACCACTTCTATGCACGTAAGCATCGTAGGTGTCCGGTAAATGGTATTGTACTACGTATTCGATCTCTTTTACATCAATTCCTCTAGCCGCCAGATCTGTAGCCACCAAAATATCGATATGCCCTTCTCGGAACTGCCCCATAATACGATCCCGGATGGGCTGCGACAAACTTCCGTGCAACGCACCGGAAGAAAACTTATTGATTGCCAGGTTTTTTGCCAATTTGTTGACCGCGGCTTTGGTTTTACAAAAGATAATTCCTCGTTGGCCTTCTTTAGAATTTAAAAAGTGCATCAACACCTCCAACTTCTGGATGGGTTTTACCACCACATATTGATGGTCGATACCTTGGTGCCCTGTCGTTTCCATATCTACTTCGATATGCACGACGTTCTTGGACATATAATTTTGTACCAGCTGCTTTACCGTACCGGGCATAGTTGCCGTAAAAAGGAAGCTGCGTCGCTTTTTTGGAAGTCCGGCGACAATCGTATCCAGTCCCTCTTTTAAAATGGTTATCATTTCATCTGCTTCATCCAGCACCAAAAAAGAAGCATTTGTAATAGCCACTTTTTTACGTTCAATGAGATCTATTAAACGTCCTGGGGTGGCTACAATAATATGTGTAGGTTCTTTAAGACGCTCAATTTGTGGTTTTATAGGAATTCCGCCGCAAACAACGGCAATGGAAATTTCGGGCTTGTGTGCCGCAAAATCACATAGGTTTTTATGTATTTGTTGTCCCAGCTCTCGCGTGGGTGCCAATACAACGGCTTGTACATCGGGGTTTGATGTATCTATATGTTGTAATAGTGGTAAACCGAACGCAGCGGTTTTTCCCGTTCCCGTTTTTGCCAACGCTACTACATCTTCTTTTTGGTTTAAAATCACAGGGATTACCTGCTGTTGGATGGCGGTCGGACTTTTAATGTCCAATGCCTCCAGCCCTTTACGTAAGAAATCCTGTAACCCTAAGTCTGAAAATGTAGCCTTCATATGTATGTTTAATTATGCAATTTAGTTCCCCATAAGATACGGAATCGATACCCTTTAAAGGTTAAAATACCCTAAAGCGTCATTGCATTTGCTTTTTTGGAATTTGGAATTTTATTTTCTTTGTAATTTAACCACAATAGTGGTTAAGCTTCCTCTAAAATGCGTTTTGACTTGCGGTAGTTGAATTTTGGGTAAATACTCCGTTTAGCAAACCGATTCAGGTTGCCCGCGTTTACCATTTTAATGTAAACCGGTTTGGTCACCCCAAAATATTCATAAGTAGCACCATCTGTAAAAGTAATCTCTAACAGCAAACCTTTGTGCTGATAATCTGCGATAGCTGAATTAGTGATCGTTTCTGTGTAGGCTGGTAAGTTCTTTTCTTTGGTTTCTGGTGCCATGCTAACTAGAAAGTGGTAACCGTCTATAATCCTACGGCTCTGCTCTTCTGCTTCCTGTTGTAAGGCATCGCCTTCCTGAAATTTATCTGGATGCCATTGCTTTACCAGATCGCGGTAGCTTTTTTTAAGCTGTTTTAGCTCTAATTCTTTTTCTACCCCAAATAACTTCTTATACTCGTTTATGCGTTTCATACTCTATGTCTTTTTAACAGGGCGCGAAAGTACTCCTTATTAATGGATTTACTTTCTATTTTGCTTATTAAAAAATGATGTGTCTATGTATCCATTTTAAATACCCTGCCGCGATGGGCCGGGTTCGTTCGATGCACTCCTATTAGAATGCCTGTGGCTGTTACAATGAAAATCTCACGAATAAAAAAGCCCATCGGTTAGGACGGGCTTTCTTGTTACTTATAATTTTACTTTCTCTCTCCTACTGGGCATGATCTACAAAATACATTTTCAGACTACCCCTATTCTTAACCTGAATTTCTCCACGATAGGTACAATCCCATCGATCCTTTACCAACTCGTAGGTAGTCTCGCTAATATTAATTCTTCCAGGTTCAGACATCGATTCCATACGTGAAGCAACATTCACCGTATCACCCCAAATATCGTACGCAAATTTCTTAGTACCTACAACCCCTGCTACCACAGGTCCAGAATTAATCCCAATTCGGATATCGAAGGTCAAACGACTGTTCTTTACATCATTTTTAGTCTTTTCTACGAAGGCAGCAATTTCAAAAGCAGCGGTTACCATGGCAGTTGCATGAGTATCCTTATTATGATGCAACCCTCCAGCGCACATATAAGCATCTCCTATAGTCTTTATTTTTTCTAAGCCATGTTTTTCAATAATGCTATCAAATTCAGAAAAGTAAAAACTAACTGTTTCTACCAACTCCTCTGGAGATAACGCTTCAGAATAACTGGTAAAGCCTTTAAAGTCTGTAAATAATACGGTTGTAGCCTCATATTTTTTAGCGGTTACTTTTCCATTTAGCTTTAATTCGGCTGCAGTTTCTTCGGGGAGTATATTTAGCAGTAACCGGTCAGATTTGTCACGTTCTTCTTCAATGATCTGTTTTGTTTTCCGTATAAAGTTAATGCGTCTAAATTGTCCTACGGCAAGTAGCACAATTAAAAACAAGGCGATGATCGTTGCAATGACTAAAACACGTTGGTTCTTTCGCTTCTGTTCCGAAAGATCTATTTCTATCTGTTTCTGCGACACTTCAAAATTGGTGCGCTGGTCTGCCATCTGCGCTACGGTTTCAATATTTTTTACTTTGTCCCGGTACGCAATATGTTCTTTGTAATGCTTATAGGAGCTCACCAGGTCTCCTCCCGCTTCATGTAATTCTGAAAGTTTTAGATTTGCATCACTAATTTGATTGTTTAATCCGTAGCGAGTTGACAACTCTAAACTTCTTTGGGCGTATCGTAAGGCAGTTAAAAAATCATTTTGTCTGAAATAAATATCAGACATATAGGTTAGATAGACAGAAATGCCATAAAAATCTTCCAATTCTTCCAGCAGTTGAATGGCTTCATTAATGTTTTTCTCGGCAAGTTCATCTTTATTTTGTTCGGCATATACCATCCCCACGTTCCCTAAATTATACGCGGCGCCTATTACATAATCCATTTTTTTAAATAATAGCGCTGACTCGTCAAAATAGCGCAACGCAGTCTCGTAATCCTTTCCATTAAACGATTCGTCGCCCGCATTTAATAGAGCACTTGCCAATGAAATAGTATCCTCTGTTTTTCTTAAAATAGCAATGCCTTGGTTATAGTAGATCTTCGCATTGGTTGGATTGCCAATTTCAGAATAGATATTCGCCACCGCGACCGTAGCTGCACCCACGCCGTGTGTGTCGTCAATACGCCTACCATAATTTATACTTATAAAATAAGAGGCTATTGCCTCGTCATAATCGCCACTAAGGTGCAAGGCATTCCCCTTTTGTAAGTGGCCACTGAGTAAATAGTTAAATAAAGAATCGGTCGCAGCTGCATTAATAAGTAATTCGGCATATTTATGTTTTTTTACCGGGTTCGATTCTTCTTCAGCAATTCTTTTTAATAACGCAAGTTTATCGCCCTCAAAAGATTCAGACTCATACAAACTAAGTAAACTATCGGTAAATTTTTGGTCTTGAGCCGTCATGCCCCAGCATAGGAAATATAGTACAAGGGTTAAAAAAAATGGCGTTATCTTAAAAATCGTCGTTCGCATGTATTGATTTTTATATTTTAGTTACCATTAGCTCGTAGAGGCAACGAATTCAAAATACCGCCACTCGCCTTTATCTCCAGCTGGTAGGTGTATAAAGCCCAAAAAACGTAACCAAGTAAACAGCGCTGGATGCTGTGATATGGAGTATATTCCTAACGTACAGCCTTTATAGAAAAGCGATTTTTCTCGTAGGGTTTTTCGCATTTCAAAACTTAACTTCATGGCGTGTTCCACATAATGATGGCTACAAACAAAGAAGGTGGTATATTTTTTATCTGAGACCTGATAGCCTCCCAAAATAGCAATGGGGGCATTATTTTTATCTTTCCAAATTTTAGAATATCCTTCCCCTTCCGTCAATTGAAGAAGTTCTTGGATATAAGAAAACATACTTTTCCTACTGTTTTCATCACGAAGTCTCCATTCGGCTTCTGTTATATTCCACGGGTTGTTTAGGATATACCAAAGATCTTCTTGAGTTATTTCAGATTGTGGCGATATCATCATACTTTTTAAAATATAACTTATACACAAAAGTTGAATACCCTTTTGCAGGCATAAGCGGTCATGAGTACTGAAACATACACGCTATATAGAAGTGTATGCAACGTCGCAAACTACGATAAATATAAAATGATATTAGGCTTTCATTTGAAGCTTAGGGTCTTGACAATAAGGATTGGCGGCAGCACCCTTTACGTAATAGCAAACGGTATAGTCGCTTCCAGGTACATTCGTCCTTTTGGATCCTACGATCCCCACCCAATTATTAGCTTTCGAAGGGTTCGTACTGAAAAAATCACCCACCGTTTCAGTAATGGTCGTAATCTCTGTAATGTCGCCTCCTACGACGAAGTGCACCTCTTGTCCCGGCACTACCTCTGTAATAAATTTGGCGTCATTTGGCCCTCCTATCGGAAGCGTATTGAGCCCATCTGAAAGCCCTGGTGGAAAAGGTTGTGCTGTCGTTGCTGATACGGTAATGGTAATGGGAAGTGGTTTTGGTCCTGGACACATAATGTTAGTTTTTTAAGATTAATTAATTTGTTAGTTGTATGCTAAATTATAGTATTCATTATTAATCAAAATGTCCCTTTGGGAAAAACATGTCAAGTACCTTTGAACAAAAAGGATTTTAATACATAAGCTAATTAAAGGGGAATTTAGGGATTTATTTTTGATATTCCTAAGAATTCCTTCATATTGATTATCAGTAGGTTATTATGGGTTCGCTAACTTGTCATTTTATATAAAGAAAAGCATCTTTTTAAAGACAAATTTTATGGATGCTTCAATCCTAAGTCTAGAAATGGAGTCTTTATCTATTTTTCTTTAGTGTACAAAAGGATTTACCTCCCGATTTTGTGCAATAAAAAAGCCCACCGTTGCGGGTGGGCTTTTTTGTTATTTATGGAAAAAACTTACTTAAGCAAGTTCAACGTTTACTGCGTTTAATCCTTTGTTTCCTTCTTGGAGGTCGAATGTAACTTCATCGCCTTCTCTAATCTCATCGACTAATCCAGAAATGTGTACAAAGTGGTCTTTTTCAACTCCTTCTTCTGTTATAAATCCAAAACCTTTGGTGTCGTTGAAAAATTTTACTGTTCCTTTACTCATCTTACTTTACTTTAATTAATTATTATTAAGCGGCAAAGGTGGCACTATTAAATTAGAAAACTGTTAAAGTTTTGCTTTAATTAATTATTTTAACTTTGCAGCAGCGTTATTAGGCTTACTTCTTATGTATTTGTGGGGCAGGATGAAAAGCACTGATAGATCAATTAAATAAAGCTTTGCCCAAAACAAGTTTATCTCAAATCACCCACACTTCACCCATATCCCCTACTTTTGCATAAAAATAACGCTCATCCCTTTTGACCACAAAAAAAAAGAAAATACCTACGACTAGTCTTGGCAAATGGCTGCACTCCTTTGTGAGTTTACGCTACCTGCCCCGCTTCTTTGGGTTGGTGTACCGTAGCAGCCCCAAACTGTTTATTGCCAATGTACTCTTGCGGCTGGTAAAATCTATCTTCCCTGTACTACTATTGTGGGTGGGAAAAGAGATCATCGATGAGATCATCAACCTGACCAAAATCAACAATGCAGACTATACGGCACTCTATTGGTGGATCGGTATAGAAATCGGTCTTGTTATCCTCAACGATATTTCCGGGCGGCTCATTACCCTCACCGACTCGCTGCTGGGGGCGCTGTATGGCAATGCGTCTTCGGTAGAGTTGATCCAGAAAACGGCACGGGTAGAGATTTCAGACCTGGAAGATTCGGAGTTCTATGATAAACTGGAGCGGGCGCGGCGGCAAACTACTAGTCGTGTTTCATTACTGTCGGCCGTTTTATCTCAAGTACAGGATTTAATTACGATTATTTCTTTGGTATCGGCATTGGTCTATTTCTACCCAATATTGATATTGCTCGTGGTAGTTTCGGTAATTCCATCTTTTATAAATGAATTAAAATTCAGTAAAGAAAATTATGCACTACAAAGCCGTATGACGCCGCAGCGGCGCGAACTGGACTATATGCGGTTGCTGGGCGCCAGTGATATTACCGCCAAGGAGGTAAAGCTGTTTGGCCTGGCCGATTTTATAAGCGATAGCTTTACACGGGTGGCCGATGCTTTTTACAAGGAAACCAAAAAACTGAGCATTAAACGTACCTATCTCGGCGCGCTGTTTCATATTATAAGTGACGTTGCCTATTATGGTGCCTATGTTTTTATCGCACTAAAAGCTGCCACGGTGGCGATTACCATTGGGGAACTCACCTTTCTTGCGGGTTCTTTTACCAAGCTTCGGAAACAAATAGAGACCATCTTCTCAAGGTTTACACAGATTAATGAAAGCGCGCTATACCTGAAAGATTATTTTGAATTTATAGATATGGAATTCCACCATACGACCGACTTTGAACAATATCCCTTACCGAAAACGATTGAAAGAGGGTTTGAGTTTGTGAATGTTTCCTTTACCTATCCCAATACGACGAAAGCCGTTTTCAGTAACATCACCTTTACGTTGCACAAAGGCGAAAAGTTGGCATTAGTGGGTAAAAATGGCTCTGGTAAAACCACACTCATTAAAATCTTGCTCCGTTTTTATGAACCTACCGAAGGTAAGATCCTTATGGACGGTGTGGACGTACGGCATTATGACAAGGCGGAATACCAACAGTTGTTTGGTGCGATCTTTCAGGATTTTGTACGGTATTATCTTTCAGCAAAAGTAAATATTGCTGTAGGTGATATTGCTGAAATCAATAACCTAGAAAAAATCAAAGAAGCTGCCACACAAAGTCTAGCTGACGAAGTAATTGCCAGTTTAGAAAACGGCTATGAGCAAGAACTGGGACGCCGGTTTAGAAAAGGAACCGATCTCTCTGGCGGACAATGGCAAAAGATTGCGATCGCTCGGGCGTATATGTCTAACGCTCCCGTAGTCATCTTAGACGAACCTACCTCTGCCCTGGATGCAGAGGCGGAATATGAAGTTTTTCAACGTTTTATGGGCCTTACGGAAGGAAAAACCAGTATCATTATTTCCCACCGTTTCTCAACCGTACGTATGGCGAACAGGATCATCGTGCTCGAAAATGGACAGATCCTAGAAAAAGGTACCCATGAAGAACTGATGCAGAATGAAGCGTTGTATGCGCAGTTGTTCGATCTACAGGCAGAGGGTTATCGGGATTAACTTACGGATCAGGCATTTTATAGTTAATTACTAAATGTATATTATGAAGTAATTTTAGGAAATTAAACCTTTGTTAAAAAATGAACGTTCATTCACTTTTATATTTATCTTTGCATAGGAATTATGAAACCTCTAGGTATGGCAAAGCTTCAGAAAAGTATAGACAAAAGGAATGCATTGGTCGCTGCTACTATTTCATTAGTAAATAATAGTGGTTTTCATGATGCGCCTATGTCGAAAATTGCCAAAATGGCCCAGGTCTCCCCTGCGACGATTTATCTTTATTTTGAAAGCAAACAAGATCTCATCAACAAAGTGTATATCGAGGTAAAACAAACCTTTACTGCGTATGCTTTTGAAACGTACACTAAGGATATGCCCGTTACCGAAGGCTTTGAATTAATCTGGCGACGTATCGCGGCCTTTAAGCTGCATACGTGCGACAAAGCGCTCTTCTTAGCACAATGTGACACCACGCCTATGATTGATGAAGCCAGTAGACAAGAAGGATTAAAACATTTGCAACCGCTTTTAGAGCTTTGGGATCGCGGCATCGACCAAGGGATTTTAAAACCGCTTTCTCCCTATTTACTGTATGCCTATACCATTTATCCGCTTTCATTTTTATTGGTCATGCAAGAAAGAGGGGTATTTACACTTACCCAAGAACATATAGATGAAGCCTTTACGGCTGCCTGGAATAGTATTAAAAACAAGAATTAAACCTTAAAATATAACGATGGAATTATTAGATAAATTACAGTGGCGGTACGCTACAAAAGCCATGAATGGTGAGACTGTACCCCAAGAAAAAATAGACCGAATATTAGAAGCTGCCCGGTTGGCGCCTACTTCAAGTGGGTTACAACCTTTTGAAATAATGGTAGTTACCAATCAAAAGTTAAAGAATAAGATCAAGGATGTTGCTTGGAACCAGAGTGTTGTAAGTGACTGTTCGCACCTACTCGTTTTTGCCGCATGGGATACGTATACCGAAGACCGTATTAATTACATGTTTGATCTTACTAATGAGATCCGCGGTTTTAAAAATGAAGGTTGGGAAAACTACCGCAAGCAATTGTTGAGCACCTATCCTTTCAAGGAAGAAGAAGTAAACTTTGAGCATGCTGCAAGGCAGGCTTATATTGCTTTTGGAATGGCGATTGCCGCCGCTGCTTTCGAAAAAGTGGATACCACCCCAATGGAAGGCTTTGACACAGCTGCTGTTGACCAGATATTAGGGTTACGTGAAAAAGGATTGCGCAGCGCTATTTTATTACCTGTAGGGATGCGTGCTCCAGAAGAAGACTGGCTCGAATCACTTACTAAAGTGCGTAAGAGCACAGAGAAGATGGTAACCGTATTAGATTAATAATAACTCGCGACCATAAATCAGTATAACTGATTTATGGTTCGCTTTTAAAAACAAAAACAATGAATATTTTATTTGTAGTAACGTCTCACGATACATTGGGAGACACAGGAAAAAAAACAGGATTTTGGATTGAAGAATTTGCAAGTCCGTATTACTTCTTATTAGACAAAGGCGCCACTATTACCGTAGCGACCCCAAAGGGAGGCGTTGCCCCTATCGACCCAAGTAGTGATACTGAAGATGCCCAAACAGAATCTACTAAAAGATTTAAGAAAGATAGCGAAGCGCAAGCCGTTATTAACAACACGAAGAAATTAGCAGATATGGATGCTGCAGATTTTGATGCGGTGTTCTATCCAGGAGGCCATGGTCCTTTATGGGATCTTTCAAAGGATAAAAATTCGATCAATTTAATTGAAACATTCCATAAACAAGAAAAGCCAATTGCTTTTGTTTGTCATGCACCCGCTGCATTAAAAGAAGTGAAAGGTGCTGATGGCGCTGCGCTGGTTAAAGGTAAGAAAGTAACTGGTTTTACCAATACCGAAGAAGAAGCAGTACAACTTACCGATGTGGTTCCATTTTTAGTGGAGGACATGCTGAAAGCCAATGGTGGAATCTATTCTAAGAAAGAAGATTGGGCTGCTTACGCAATCGAAGATGGTCATCTGATTACAGGACAAAACCCTTCGTCTTCAGAATTAGTAGCTACCAAGCT
>Ga0207891_1000821_pt1 | contig 17566 bp, 19 predicted proteins | sample LinPmetageLP50_FD_184061 | JGI IMG/M metagenome (GOLD analysis project Ga0207891, IMG submission 184061) | Marine viral communities from the Pacific Ocean - LP-50 (SPAdes) | ecosystem: Environmental > Aquatic > Marine > Oceanic | place: Pacific Ocean | collected 2011-08-27 | reverse complement strand
AGCTGGAAAACTTTTTGCGTTTGCTAAGCCTGGATATGAAAAAAGATCTACCCGAGTATTTTGAAAAATATGGTGGTAAAACAGGTTTTGCTTCGGTAGACGATATTGTGAAATTCAATTTAAAAGATTCTGTGAGCAGAATGCCGTACGGCCAAACCCTGTTTGATGGAATCTTACACGAGTCGGCTGATTCTACCAATCTTGATTCTATAAAGAATGATTTAAGCGAGAAAGGAAAAAAGTATTTTGATACTCCCATGCAGGAACACAATTTAGACGGAATTTTATCCATAAATAATTATCACGCTGGTTTCGCCGCGGTTGCTCATTATCCCGCAATTACCGTTCCTATGGGTTATAACAAAGATGGCGTCCCAAAAGGTCTTACATTTTTCGCAAAATCATCTGAAGAAAATAAACTTTATCAGTGGGCTTTTGCTTACGAAAAGGCTTCCAAACGTCGACAATCCCCAAAAAATTACGAGTAAATGAAACAACGGAATTTGAAAGCGCTAATTAGCAAGATCATTTTGTTCTACAGCATATTTTATGGCGCTATGAAGATTATTGCCGTTTTATTTCAGGACGCTTGGCCCATGCCAAACCTTATTATGGCAATTCCATTTGTGATTTTTGCCGTTATAGGCGGGATTATGCTTAAACGCGATACTTATTCCTGGGTTTATGTAGCTGCAGGGGTAATTGTAATAAGTATAGTTCGGTATTACGAAATGCAATGGCTGCAGCAATTGCACCAGTATTTTAATTAAAGTATGTCCGTTTTTACTCATATGGTCAAAATCATGAATAAATCGTCATGCTGTCCCGACCCTTCGGGATATTTCAGCATCTAACATAGCATGAGGATACACTCAACTTAGATCCTGAAACAAGTTCAGGATGACGACCATTTTAAATTATGACTTTTTACGGAGAACAAATCTATTACTATGAAACCTGAAAAAAAGTACCCTTCGGAAGTTTATTTAAACGGAAAATGGCTGAAACCCGATGAGGCTTTTGTTTCGGTTTTTGACCGTGCATTTATGTTTGGCGACGGAATTTATGAAGTAACTCCATTTTATAATGGAAAAGGCTTTAAGCTGAAAGAACACCTAAAACGCCTGCAATATTGCCTGGACGAGATACAGGTTGCTTTTGATGCATTTTCCCTTGAAAAATTAATGTACGAAGCTATAGAACGCGCCAATTTAAATGAAGCTGATGCGGCGGTTTATATACAGGTAAGTAGGGGAGTTGCCGCCCGAAGCCATTTTGTTCCCGAGAAGATTGAAACCACCGTGTTGCTGTACGCCTTTCCCGTGACTTTAGAAGGTTTTGAAAAGAAAACCTGGGAAGTAATAGCCACAGAAGATAAACGCTGGCACCGCTGCGATATAAAGTCGACAGCACTTTTGGCAAATGTTATGGCCAACGAGGAAGCCATCGCTACCGGGTTTGCCGAAAACCTCCTGGTGCGCAAAGGTTATTTTACCGAAGGTTCACATTCCAGCCTGTTTTTTGTAAAATACGGCGTAGTACATACCCATCCCGAAGGCCATAAGATACTCTCTGGTATTACCCGCGCCGAGGTGATTAACATCTGTGCCGACTTAAATATTAAAGTGGTTGAAAAACCTGTACATATTGACGAATTGGTAGAAGTAGAGGAAATCTTTGTTACCGGCACCACCACGCAAATTATTCCTATTAGTTCTATTACTCACAAAGACAAAAAAGTCTACAGCGCTCAAAAAGACAGCCTTACAAAAAAATTACAGGAGGTTTTTATAAGGAGGACGAGGGGATAGGTTTTATAATAATTCTAATCAAAAGCGTAAAACCTGGTTTCAGTTATATAATCGGATCTTTTTACAGTGAAAATTAATTCATCTTCCGATAAAGTTTCTATTTGAAAATTATTTTGGGAATGTATAAAAGTACCATTAGGATAGAATTCATATCCAATTTTTGAATTCATAATACCATCTCCAAAACCTTCCCCAAGATATTGCGTACGGGTGTATTCAATGCTGTCTTCCATAATATCCCAAACCAGATCATATTGATTTGAAGAAATTATGTTTCCCTCAAAATCAATATTATAAATACCCTCTAATTTCCAACTTCCTTTAAGTTGCTCTTTATTAAACTCTTCGCTATCACTTGAGCAGCCTAAGTTTATTAGAATTAGTAAAAATGAAATTATAGAGTATTTTTTCTTCAGGATAGTCATATTTACTTATTAATTCAGGCTATTTTAGGTCAGTTTATTTAACAATAACTTTTTTAGCTTATAATTATTGTCGCTTAATTTTCTAAAAAGCCAGGACATTTGCCCACTTTAAAAGCAACAGAATTAGAAATGTACCTCCAAATCCCACAAATAACGCACCTTGCCAATAAAAAGTCCTGGCACCCCATTTTTTCCACATCTTTTTACCATATTCATTTTTAAAATGCCCTTTGGTAAAATTCCAAAAAAGAAAAGTGATTATTAAAAATAGCGAGATTGCTATGATCCAAATTTTTACCATTGTCCCATTTTTTAGTTCCTATTTTTTAATTGGCGAAAGCTTGTTTTATTAGTGATTTAAAGTCACATTCTGATATTCTCCAACTGCACTAGATCACTTTCATAAACTTCATTTAAATATTCATTATAAGGATCATCTCTTTTATAATTAAAATATTTTTTGGCTTGTTCTAAATGTATATTTGCGGCTTCCGTTTTATTTTGTTCTATATATATTTTGGCCAATGCTATGTGCGCTTCTACCGTATATTTAGATTGGCTAAGCGCTTTTTGATGATAAGTGATAGCTTCTTCCAGGTTTCCCAGTCTATATTTAGAAAGTCCAAGATATACATAGGTTTGATTGTCTACCCAGTCTTCCCCTTGATTCTCGATACTTTTTTTGAAATGAATTATCGCCTTTTCATAATTCTCCAGTCCAAAATAGGCTTCGCCTCTCAGGAAATCTATATCCTCTCCCCAGGGGGCATCTACAAAATTTTCAGTTAAAGTGTCTAACCTGTCAAAATCTTTTAAAGCTGCTTTATAATTTCTTAGAAACCTAAGTTTCATATATCCTCTATACCCCAAATGTACCTTAGGATTTAATTCAATGGCTTTATCTAAAATAGAAAATCCTTTGGCATAATAACCTCTTTTATTAAAAGGTACCGATTGTTCAAAATATAATTTATCGTTTTCGGGCTCCTGAAATTTTAGTATTTCGAATAGAGATTGGGAAAAGAATACGCCCTGCATATTTGCGGCGAGAGAATACCGATCTTCAAAGGGTGAAAAAACTAAAAAAGAAATAATTACAACAGAATATGCTGTTAACATAACTCCTAAAACTATTTTGAATATTTTAAAAAATTTCTTCATCAAGCTAGAATATATCTACAATGTTATTATTTCTAATTTTAAAATTTAAGACATAATAGCTGTCATAAGAATCAAATTCGTTCTTTGCGGGAGTCCATTTTTTTAATTGAAGGAATGCCTTCTCTATATCTTTAATTTTTGATGGGTCAACTTCTATTTCCTTTAAATCTGTATCCGTCGAATTTACCCGAAATCTGCCTGTTTTTCCTTTACAGTTCACAATAAAGCGAAAGGTGATTAAACCTGGTTGTTCAAAATTTAGGGTTTGTAGATCATTTAGGATTTCTTCTTTTATTGCTTTGTTGCCTCCGGAGTATTCAGCACGCATTCCGTAATTCTGAGTAATCCTGGTTTCGTCACAAACCTCAAAATTTTGATCGATTTTATTATTTTCACTTAAATCTCCAATTCTGTTATCCATTTGGTAGTAAAGCCATCCGGTTAATGCTGCGGCAAATAAGAAACTGGTAAATAAAAAGATGTTTGTTTTGCTTTTCAATGATTAGTTTTAAAGTGGTTTATTTCTTTAATCTTATTCGTAAAAATGTAATTTATTTTTAAAAAACAAATCATTTGAATGAATTTAAATTAGTAATTATTTCAAAAATATAAATTTTTGTCAATAAATTGAGTTGTGATCTTTTTTAAGTTTAAAGTAGAAAAAATACTCACGGTATGCTTTAACCCGGAACAGTGTTGGGAAGAAGGAGGTGAACCTTAAATTCCTGAGTAATTATGGATTGCCAACGAAAACCTACAACAATAACAACGGAGCAATAAAACCAATCCTTACTTCATTTTTATTATAACTGGAGACATCAAAATTTTGTGTAGCAAATTCAGAATAATCAAAATAACGGCCAATATAAGCAAAGAAAAACCGGAGATCAATATTTTTAAACGGGCTGTAATACACAGTAGGGATCATTCCGTAGCTTCGTCTTATGTGCTCATTGCTCGCTTTTATATTATCGTAGGCACTGCTCGTCATTAGCGTTAGTAAACCGGTAAATTTTGGGCTAAAACGGTATTCTGCCCTTATCCAGTTTTCTATATATAAAACATCTTCGGCTATAGATTCGTCATCAACAATGCTGGTGAGAATGCCTTTTGTATCTACTTCTTCATAACTGTAGTGAAAGTCATACATCAGGCTGAAATTCTTGTTTTGATATTTGTGTCCCAAAGTAAAAAAAGTAGTTCCTCTCTTTTTAACTTCATAAGAATGGCTTAAACTATAAATGGTTTCCAGTTTACCATCAAAAAAACTTCCGCGCCAGTTTCCCACAAAAGCCACCGGCCAATCTGGTTCCTGGATATTTTCAGCAACAATATCACCATAAAGATCATCGTAATGCATAGTTCTGGAGTTTAAAACCTGGAAACCAAAATTATGATTTTCTAAAGCCTGGTAGGTAATTCCGGCCCCGGTAACGAAAGCCAAAACATTGTTGTAAACATCATTATATTCCAAAACATACAACGGACTAAACTCGTATTCATAGCCACCGTAAAATGGATTCATTTTTCCTAATCTAATATTCAGCTTTGGGCTGGCTTTAAGGTCTATAAACGCCAGTTCTATATCGCTGCCTAATCTATCCAGGGTTTGCACATCGCTATTTCTATTAAAGCGGTTTCTAAATGTAAAATGTACCCTTTCGTGTAATTTTCCGGAAATTCCCAGCGCCGTAAAACCATTAAGAAATTGGATCCCATTGTAATAGTTATCTCCACCTCTAAAGGTATATGCCTGGAATCCCATACGCATACCGAAGGTAAAATTGATATTTTTTAAGAGCTCTATTTTGTTTGATGGGATAAGAGGTTCACCCAGACTGTCTTTTTGCTGCGAGAACCCGAACATCGGGATTAATAAAAGCAAACCTATTAAATATGACTTTACCATAAGAATTGGAAGTATGGGTTAGAAAGGAAATTATTCCTTAGGAATCTTTATAAATCTACTAAAATTTAGCAAACAATTAGAAAAGCTCTGGAATTTTAGCAAATGTTTGCCGATTGCTGGCGTCTATGGTTTCCGGAAAAATTGTTTTCAGGCTTCTTCTTTTTTACTCGATCATCGAGATTTAAATGCTCCGAGGCTTGCCTCGAACGAAAAGATAATTTTTCCATTCATACCTCGTGGGCTTGCCCCGAGGTTCTTGATTAAAACGAAACACCAAAACTCTTCGATAATAACTTCTCAAGTTCCTCGAGCTCTAATTTTAATTCCTGATGGTTTTTTGATAAGGATAATTCAGACTTATCTTTCCGAAGCAGCTTTTTCAATTCTAGCGTTTTAAAGTGAAATGATTTGGATTGAAGTTCAATCTGTAAGGTTGCTACATGTTTTTCAATGGTTGCCTTTTTTTGTTTAACTACATCAATTACTTCAGTGGCCTTATCAAAACTCAACTCCTTTTTTTCTACAGATTTCAAAACTCCACACTCAAAATTTCTACATGCTTTTGGTCTTTGAGAATAAACATTACAACCATTGCAGCCAAGTTCATTACAGGGTAGAAAAAACATTCCATTTTCACCCGTTTGTTCAATATCCATTAGCTGTTTTACTGGTGTCAGCTCTTCTCTCTCGAGCTGTACAAAACCAATTAAAGTACCATCACAACATAAACCACAAGCCAAACAGATATTTGTTGGGTCACTCATATTTCCTGAATTTTAAGCTGCCAAATATAAATTCCTTTTTCATATCCGGCTAATGTAGTATAAACATAGACGTTTCGCAGGTATAATCTCGGTATTTGTTTTAATTGAAATTATTTAGTGCTCTGACTTGAATTGGTATTTAGGCAAGCGGTATGAAATAGAAACGGGAGCTTGTTGGCTAAACCTCTTGTTTCCTGGTTTCTTAAATTATATTTGTTCGATTAAACCAGTTATTTGAAATTAGTCGTTGTTGCCTCAGTTTTATGACACTTCTAAAGTTATAAATAGTCTATCAATCTACTCATCAAGAGTAGCTTTGAAACTTCCATTTTTGAATACTAATTTATCTTCAAGATTTTCTGGATCACCACTCTCTAGAAGAAGAGACATTTCAAAATTTCCTTTTATAAAATTCTGCTCTGAACTGTATTCTGTGATTGTAAATTGAGAGGCTGAATTTTCATCAAATCTATATAAACTAGTTTCGATGTCCCCTTGAAAAAGTGTTATGTAGTGAGTAAATTTATTTAAAGTGTATTCTCCTTCGCCCTCAAATTTAATTTTAAAGGCCAAACCCTTAGTAAGATCCTGATCTTCACTAAAACCACCTAGAATTATGGTGTCATTGTCTCGGTATCTGATATATGGAACAGCTTCCCATTCTTCTAAGTTTATATCTGACGAAATAAAATCAGGCTGTTCTGGTGTCTCTTCTTGCTGGCAAGAGCTGAATATAATTGTAATGAATAGTAATAAAATTAAGTTGAGATTAAGTTTTTTCATAACGTTGCTATTTAAATTATTTGATGCTTAAATTTGTAGGACGTATCTATGTTTTTACAGAATTTTCTTCCTATAAGTATTTTTATAAAAATTGCTTTCAATGGTTACTGTTATGGACAAGTAGCTGGAATGGGGACTCGCCGTTGTCGGCTTAGAGTTCCTTGGTAAAATTCTTTAATTAAACAATTGAGTTTGTATTAGGAGAGAAAAGAAAATGCTAAGGCTGATCTTCGCTCATTAAGATGACATCAATCAATTTTTGAAATTTCCTTGCAGCTTGTCTGGAATTCTGCTTATGATATTTGTTATCATCGTCAAAATAAAAGTCTGACATTTCAATCTTTTGGGATGATTCATTACTTATCACTTTTACTTCATAGAAATCGTAGTGGCTATTTTTCTTTTTTCCTTTAAATTTAGAATTATAGATGGCCTCTTTGTTGGTCTCCAATTCCTGCCACACAGCTCCAATATCAGTTTCTTTTTTCTCAGTTGTTTCACAACAATTTATTTCTAATACGTAAGATTTGTTTGCTTCTTTCCAAAAAAGAAAAGATTTAATATTCCCACTGCTGCATTTGCATTCGTTTAGAATAGGACAGCCTATACACCCGGTTTTATATATTAGAATCTTATCGGTTTCCTTATTCTTAAGTAAGTCTAAAGCATAAGAATGAGCCTGCATATTAACAGAGTCGAAGGTGCGATCCTGTGCATTAGAAATGCTATATAACACTATAAAGAAGCTAATTAAAAGATAATTTCTCATAAGTAATCATTTTTTCCAGTTAACTATATTTCATTCTGGTGTGATAATTAATTGTTAATATACTTATGTTTTTTAAATATAATGCAATTTATGGGCGTGAAGATGAGGGAAACCGCAATTAACTGGCTTGTGCCGGAAGTTTTTTAATTCTTTTTCTAAAAATCGTTATTGATCCTTAATCTGCTATAGTAAATTCTGACGGGAAGTATTATTCATCCAAAATCCCGACTTCCTTTAAATATTGTAAAACTTCCTCTTTAGGTAAAGCTTTTATGGTTCGGCCTTTAAAACCCGTAGTGGTTTCAGCCATAAATAGGGAATTTAAAATAGCTTCTTCGGTAGCTTCAATGACGGCCATAAACAGCGGCGACATCAAATCGTTGGGCACTACTTCTTGTGTTAGGGTTTTGGTCTCTATTTTATAAGGAATCCTCATTCCTTTGGCGGTAGAAAAAGCGATCACATAATCGCCGCTGCCGTTGGAAGCGATTCCACCGGTTTTTGCCAGTCCGAGGAATGCTCGTTTAGCCAGGCGTTCCAGGTTTCGGTTGTTCAGTGGTGCATCGGTAGCGACCACCATCATACAGGAACCATCTACATTATTCTGTAAATTATTGCTAAAACTGTAGTTTCCCAGCTTTTGTCCTACAGGTACGCCGGCAATTTGCAAAACCCCGCCAAAATTACTTTGCGCCAAAACGCCTAAGGTATAACCGCCCAGGCTTTCGGGAAGTTTTCGTGAAGCTGAGCCAATCCCACCTTTATAACCAAAAGCAACGGTGCCCGTCCCGGCGCCAACATTTCCTTCAGCCACTTTGCCGATTTTCGCATTTTGAATTGCTGAAATTACGTCAGCATTGGTCACATGTTGCCCGCGGATATTATTCAAATAGCCATCGTTAGTTTCGCCAACCACGACATTTACCGAGCGTACGTCTTCATTTTTGGGCTGGTTTAGCGTATATTTTATCACCGCATCCATCGCGGTAGGAACGTTTAAGGTGTTGGTAAGGATCACCGGAGTTTCCAGGTTTCCCAGTTCATTAATTTGTGTGCTGCCGGCCAGTTTTCCGAAGCCATTTCCCACAAAAACCGCTGCGGGTACTTTCTGCTGAAAAATATTTCCGCCGTGCGGAAGAATAGCCGTCACACCGGTACGCACCGAATCTCCTTTTATCAAAGTAGTATGTCCAACTTTTACACCTTCAACATCGGTAATAGCGTTTAAGGCTCCTCTTTGCATCACCCCAATTTTCAGCGGAATTTCTTCTACACGCTGCTGTGCGTTTAGTAAATTCAACATAAAAAATAGGAGGGAAGGGAGGAAGATATAATTTTTCATTAACGATTCGATTGTTGAGTTGTTCAAAGAATGGAAAGTTACAAAATAGTTTTTTTGCTATATTTTGAAATTACTGAATGTGATTTTAACCATAACGGCCTACTTTTACTTCCGTAGCAAAACCGAGCTGATTGTCAGCGGCGGGCAGAGGAGCATTGCCTAGCGCAGCGGTTGCAATGCGCAAGATAGGCAATCAGCGTAGTGTTTTCAAGGAGAGAAAAGTAAGCCTAGCGTTTTTTGGTTCTTTTTGAGCAATGCAAAAAAGAACATAGAGAATATATTTTATGCTATTCCTTTCAATATTAACCTGCTGTAGTTCAAATTATAGATTGTATCTTTGCACCCGCTTTTGGGAGACTGTATAAAAGTTTTTAAAACGTCATCCTGAACTTGTTTCAGGATCTAGGTTGTTCATAATGAAATCAACTTAAAATCCCGAAGCAAATTCGGGATAAAGTCTGAACCAAGTTCAGCTTGACGAAAAAAAGATTTTAGAAGCAGCTTTGAAAATAGAATATTATGAGGACAAAGTCGATAAAGAAGAACCGTATTAATGTAGTAACCCTTGGTTGCAGCAAGAATGTGTATGATAGTGAGGTGTTGATGGGGCAGCTTAAGGGCAACAATAAAGACGTGGTGCACGAGCAGGACGGCAATATTGTGGTGATTAATACCTGCGGATTTATAGACAACGCCAAAGAAGAATCGGTGAATACCATCCTGGAGTTTGTAGAACAGAAACAACAGGGAGAAGTAGATAAAGTTTTTGTAACCGGGTGTTTAAGCGAGCGTTACAAGCCAGATCTTCAAAAAGAAATTCCTGATGTAGACCAGTATTTTGGAACTACAGAACTTCCCGGTTTACTAAAAGCTCTGGAAGCCGATTATAAACACGAATTGCTTGGGGAGCGTCTAACAACCACGCCTAAGAATTACGCTTACCTTAAAATTGCCGAAGGTTGTGACAGGCCCTGTTCTTTTTGCGCTATTCCGCTAATGCGCGGTGGCCATAAATCGACTCCAATTGAAGATCTGGTTACCGAAGCGAAGAATCTTGCGGCTAACGGGGTAAAAGAATTAATTCTTATCGCACAGGATCTAACCTATTACGGACTTGATCTTTATAAGAAAAGAAATTTAGCCGAATTACTTGAAAACCTTGCTAAGGTTGAAGGCATTGAGTGGATTAGGTTGCACTATGCATTCCCAACCGGTTTCCCAATGGATGTGCTGGATGTGATGAAGCGTGAGCCGAAGATTTGTAATTATATAGATATTCCGTTGCAGCATATCAATACTGAATTGTTGAAATCTATGCGCCGCGGAACTACGAGCGAAAAAACTACAAAACTGCTAAAAGATTTTAGGAAGTATGTTCCTGAAATGGCCATTAGAACCACACTTATTGTAGGTTACCCGGGAGAAACCCAGGAGCAGTTTGAGGAAATGAGAGATTGGGTAGAGGAGATGCGTTTTGAGCGTTTAGGCTGCTTTACTTATTCTCACGAAGAAAATACACACGCCTATAATTTGGAAGACGATGTGCCACAGGATGTGAAACAAGATCGTGCCAACCAGATTATGGAAATACAGAGCCAGATATCCTGGGAGCTAAATCAGCAAAAAATTGGTCAGATCTTTAAAGTGGTGATCGATAGAAAAGAAGGAAATTACTTTGTGGGTAGAACCGAGTTTGATTCACCTGATGTGGATAACGAAGTTTTGATTGACGCGACTTCCGTTTACTTAAAAACCGGGGAATTCTATGAAGTAAAAGTGACCGATGCCGCTGATTTCGATCTATATGCCGAACCAATTCACGCAGCTCCAAAACCACAAAGAAAGGAATTGAAAGTAAAGAGCGTTTAAAATCTCCTGGCTTTAGTTTCAGTTTGGGTGAAAAGCTCACTCATTTTAAGAAAGGAATCTACCGCTTTGAATTTATTAAATTCCAAAAGGATAGGTTTCTGGTGTTAATTCATTTTGTGGTTGCAACTTTAAAGGGTGCAGTGCCGTGGTTTTATCAATATGGATAAATGCATCATAACGAGCCGATATTCTTGACGGAACATAATTGCCACGCTCCCTTTCCGGATGGTAAACTACCCCAATCGCACGGTGTTTTATCTTTTCAGAAAAAGCATCATTTAATTCCTGATTTTCATCAAAAATAATAAGTTTATTTTCCGGCCCGCTTTTATGTAATTTATACTCCAAACTGTTTGGGATTGCTTCGGGAACTTTCATTTTTTGCATGGGTGCACCCCAGTTTCTACCGGCCATAACAGATCCTGAATAAGAACCAAATCCAACCAGTACCACCCCTTCTTTGCTGTGCTGTTCCCTTACTAATTGGCCAACATTTACTAATCCGCTTGCTGCCATATCTGTAGCCCTTGCATCCCCAATATGAGTGTTATGTTCCCAGATAATCACTTTAGCCTCATCAGGGTGATGATCCATAAGTCGGTTTAATGTTTCCACCATATGCCGGTCGCGAACATTCCAGGAATCGTCACCAAATCCGGCCATAGCTTTATAATATTTTTCAGCGTTTGCCATAACCAAAGCATTTAGCTCGGCATTTAAACCTGCTTCTTCTGCGCCGTCATAACTATGCGCTTTTTCTCTCACTTGTTTTAGCAATTGTACCACCTCATTCTTACAATCTCCTTTTGAAGTAGAGAAAACAGAAGCATAAGAATCTTTTTCTTTAAAAGGTTCAAAACAATTAAGAGCATCTTTTGCTAATTCAGCCGTTTCCGGGTCTTCCTGCTGAAGATAATTGACTATAGAATTCATAGACTCCCAGAGGCTATAGACATCAAGACCATAAAAGCCAATTTTTTCTTCCTGCTTTCTCTTCAAATTAAAATCTTTTAACCAGGTTGCAAAAGCGGCAATTTCCCAATTGGCCCACATCCAGGTAGGCCAGCGATTAAATTCTTTTAATACCTCCTGAATATTTTCTCCTGAATTCTTATAAGATTTAATCCATTTATTGATCTTATAACAATCTGGCCAGTCACCTTCAACCGCTATAAAAGAAAATCCTTTTTCATTTATAAGCCGTTTAGATATTTGTGCTCGCCAGGTATAATATTCGTGGGTTCCATGACTGGCTTCCCCCAGAAGTACATATTTTGCATCTCCTATTTTTTCCAGTAAAGGATCTAAATCGGCAGAATTTTCCAGCTGGTGATAAAATTTCTCAATTTCAGGCTTTTGAATTTTATCTGAAGACATACTTAGCATATTAGGTTAATAGTCTTAAGATAAGCATTTATGCAGAAAACAGGATTTTGGGAGATTATAAAAAAAGTATAAATCCTTCAGATTAAGCGGAGAAATTATTGATAAGGATTTCAGGATTTGGAGTTGCTGTTCTTCTTCCTTTTTTTATAATCCAGTAATATATAAATAAGATAGGCAACCAATCCTATTCCACCTATCCAGTAGAGTCCGTCTTTTAATTTGGAAGGATCTTCAGCAAAATAAGCGATGGCTATAGTTAAAGGCACCATTCCGCAGAGGGTGGCATAAATAAACTTTTTTAAATCCATTCCCAGCATACCCGCGATAAAACTGATAGAATCGTTAGATAAAAATGGGGAAATCCTGAATAGAATTACCGATCCAAATCCATAATTTCCAATCCAGAAATCCATTTTCTTCAAATTATCCTCTCCAAATATTTTAGTAAGAAAAACCCCTTTTAATTTTTCGCCAATAAAATATCCAATATAAGAAGCAAGTACCACACCCGTTAATGAAATAAGGCTTCCCCACCAAACACCATAAGCCATAACCGCCACGATTATGGGAATCCAGGAAGGAAAAATAATCAAGAACATTTGAAGAATAATAAACAGAATAATAGCTACCGGTCCCCAAACGCCAAAATCTTTAAAATATGCCCGGGTTATTTCTGTATTACCGTTGGTTAAAACCCTTACAGTGGTATCTACAAAGTCCTTGAAACCGGGGAGTGTAAAGTAAGCTGTTAGTAATAAAAGTAATATTACCCCCGACAGAATAAAAGAAGAATATTTGGAAGCTGAATTCTTCAAACCTTATATAATTTTAAATAGAAATAAAAAGTTACTAAATTATAGAAGATTGATTTTAAACTTAATAGCTTTTAAAGTAGAATTTCCTCTCGTTTTGGCTATCTGTTTTAGTTATACTGATAGAAAATTCCCTGCGGAAATGGCGTCCATAAACAGGCTTTAAGTCCGGAGGCTTTTAATGCAGAATTTGTCCAGGTGTTGCAGGTTTTAAAAAGATGGAAAGAAGTTTCAGCTAAATAGAACGCATCATCCTGATAATAATGTAAATCTGAAACAGGCTGAATTTTTCCCTTATTTTCAGCGTTTACAGTTTCTAAAATATATTCAGTTAGCTTTTTATATTGATCTTCTGAAACTGAAATTTTCACCAGGTTTTCTGAAACTGGTACTTTTTGATAAAACCGGGTATGTAAGGCGCTTTGAGATTTTAAGAAAAGTGCTTTAAAAGCCACATTGAGTTTTAGATCTTCCCACTGCGGGGTATTTCGGTAAAAATTAAGATCTCCCCAACCAAACCCTATAAATTCAGAATTCTGCAGATTTGATAGGGTGTGCTTAGGTTTAAATATGCTATCCCAATTGATGATTTTAGAATGAACCGGAAGCAAAATATCGGTATGCATATCCTGTTTGTAGAGATAGATTTCAATATTCGCGTTTTTAGTTTCAAATTTAGAATTTACGGGAATTAACGAACCAATTAATGCCATCACCAGATAAACTATAGCGGGAGATAACAGGATTAAAAGGAATTTGAAGAAGTAGCGTAAAGCTTGTTTCATTCTTTTAAGATATTGAATTTCGTTCAGTTTATCATATTTCTAGTTTGATAAGAATAAAACGTAAATAGGTCATTTTTTATAAAATTAATCGTCATACGAACGGAGTGAAGTAACCTGTCAAATTCTATTAATGGTCTACAGATTGCTTCGTACCTCGCAATGACAAAGATTATATGATGGAAAATTCAGCTTTTGTTTTTGTTTTGGATTTGAAAGTCATCAATATTTTATTCAGTTTAAATTTTTAAAATAATTATTATCTTTCCTGTAATATTCTAAAACTTATGCCACAAATTTCTAAAAAAGTCACTTTTTTCCGAAGAAACTATTTCTTCATTATGGGAGGAATTTGGGGATTAATGGGAGTTTTAATGAATATTTTTCAGGTCATGGACGTTATGGCTTATGGTTATACGCTCATCGGACTCATTTATGCCGTTGTAGGATATTTGAAAAGAGATCTGGCATTAGAATTTATAAGCTGGGATGATGAAAAAATAGAGATTAGTGAGTGGCAGCAAAGCACACGATCTTATGAATGGGAGAATATTGACGGAATTAATGTTTCAGCAACTAATCTAACTATTAAATCGGGGCCGGCTGATGGCACTATGGTAGAGCTTAAAGGTTATACCGACACTGATATTGAAAAACTAAAAACCGAATTGATTCCTGCGCAAAATTTAGCGACTACCTGATGCAAAAAATAGTAAAACATACCAGCTTCTTTAAGAAGAATCTATACTTTATTCTCGCTGTTTTCTGGCTTCTTTTGGGCCTGGCAAACTATATTCTTGTTGAGGGAAGTGCAGCGATTTTAATATCTTGCCTGTATTCAGTTTCCGGTTTATTGTATGCATGGCTCGCGTATAAACAAATAGATAGAAATACAGAATATGTTGCCTGGAACGATGAAAAATTGATTGTAGCGAGGTTACATCAAAAACCTAAAACTTATAAATTTGGCCCGGAATTAAATATTGACGTAAGCAATTACCACTTGATTATTAAAGCTCCAAAAGCTAAAGGAGATATAGTTGAATTAAAAGGATTTTTAGAAGAGGACTTAGATTTACTGCGGGAAAAATTCGGGAAGCAGGCTATGGCCTAATCTCTAATTTTTGAAACCAGTTTAAAATCAATACTATCAGCTTTATTCAATTTATACTGAAAAATCGCTTCCCCGGCTATATGCCCATCTTCGTAAGCGGCCCAAATAAAACGCTGATTCAAAATTTCGGTATCTATAAAACGCATCGTGCCGCCTAAGACAGATTCTTCAGGAATAAGTTGAGCATTTCGTTCTAAAGATGCTACAATAAAAGTTTCAGGGTTTTGCATCGTATCAAAGTCTTCAGTAAAAACTATAGGATTCCGACTTTTCAATAAACTTAATTCTTTTTCCAGCGAATCATTTTCAATCTTTAAATCATTTAGATCGGCTTCAAGATTATCTATTCGCAATTTTGTCTTTTCCTTTTCCGCTTCGTTAGTGCAACTAAGTAATAATACTATTGCTGGGAGTAAAAATATCTTTTTCATAAGTCTAAATTAATAGAATTAATCTCTGGCAAATGAAAAGAAATTCATAAAAAATAAACGAATTTTTTAGATTGTTATATTAGAATTTAAACCTCAGTTAATAAAATAAGTCCAGTCTTTATTTATAATTCCTGCATTACTAAATAAGTAGTATAAGCAAGGTAGGCCACTAATAAAATTAAAGCTTCCCAGCGATCCAGTCTTCTTCTCTTACCGGTAAACATAGCTAAAAGTAGAAATAATGTTCCGCCGGCCAGGATATAAAGGTCCTGGTTGAAATTTAAATTGAAATTGATTGGATTTATAATTGATGCTGCAGATAGAATAAGGAAAATATTAAAGATGTTAGAACCAATAATATTACCCACAGCAATGTCGGCATTCTTTTTGGCCGCAGCTACCACAGACGTGGCCAGTTCGGGCAGGGAAGTTCCCGCAGCTACGACTGTAAGACCAATAATTTTTTGACTAATTCCCATACTTTCGGCAATTTCTATTGCATTATTTACAACCAGTTGGCCACCTAAAACCAGACCCGCGAGGCCGCCAATAATAAAAATGGTAGTTTTTAAAGGAGACAGAAGCTTGATATTATCTTCTTCTACCACATCGTCATTTTTGAGTTGTTTATACACATAAAATAGAAATGCCAGGAAGCAGAATAGTAGAATAAATCCGTCTAAAGTACTTAGTATACTGGGTTGATCGGGAGAAATTACCTGATCGTTTACCATCATAAAAAGAATTACTACCGCTATAAGTGAAATAGGAATTTCTTTCCACGCCGTACTGGATTGCACTGCCAGCGGAGTAATAAGCCCGGTAATTCCCAGGATAATAAACAGGTTGAAATTATTACTACCTATCACATTTCCAAAAACGATATCTGAATACCCATCGGCAGCGGCAAAGGTGTTCACCACCAACTCTGGTGCAGAAGTTCCAAAAGCTACAATGGTTAAACCAATAGCAAGGTTAGAAATATTAAATTTTTTGGCCAGGGCAGAAGCACCTTCAACCATATAGTTGGCTCCAAAAATTAGGACTACCAGTCCTAAAACTAGTAAAATTGCAGGTAGTATCATTATTCGTTAATTTCGTTTAATAAAACTGGTTTTCCTAAGCGAAGCTCTTCCAGTTTTTCCATCTGTGTTTCGGCATCTCCCACGATTAAAAAGTACATTTTTTCGGGGTTTATATATTTTTCAGCCAATTCTCTTATATCTAAAACGGTAAGCTCATTTACCATATTTTCCCGCTGCTTAATGTAATTATACTCACGGCCAAAAGTGCTAATTTCACTAAGCATATCCAGTTTTGAATTTAAAGTCTCAAACTTCCTGGCGTTGCTTTTAATCATAAAGCCGCGGGTTACTTCCATATCTTCTCCGTCAAAATTATGCGGATAATTTTCTATAATTTCTTTGATAAGTTTTACCGCATCATAAGTAATATTACTGCGAACGCCGCTGGAAATTAGAAATGGACCTTTATTTTTTCCTGCATTAAAACCAGAGCGAATTCCGTAGGTGTAGCCTTTGCTTTCCCGTAATTCCTGGGTGAGCTGCGAGGCAAATCCGCCGCCGCCTAAACGGTAATTCATAACTTCGGCTGCATAAAAATCATCATCGGTAGCGGCCAGGGCAGGAGCCCCAAAGCGTAAAACCGATTGCTTGGCGCCCGGAACATCGTAAAAATAAATTTGAGATTCCTGTGGGAGTTCAGGCTGGGCTACTTCTGGCATTTTAACCGATTTTGGTGGCCAGGCTACCGAAAGCGCCCGGATACCTTTTACCGCATCTTCTTTTTCTATTGCGCCCACTACGTGAAAAACACTGCGTTTAGGACTAAGGTTTGCTGAATAATAATCTTTAAGATCTTCCAGGGTGATATTATTTACCGAAGATTCTGTACCTAAATTATTATGACCTAAAATATGGTTTTCGCCATAAATTAGCTTCCTAAATTCGTTATTGGCAATACTATTTGGATCGGCTTTTTGTTGCTGAATTCTACTAAGTGCCTGCTGTTTTACCAGTTTGAATTCGGTAGAATCCCAGCGAGGTTCCAATAATATTTCCTGAACCAAATCTATGGTTTTAGCATAATTTTTTGCGAGGGTGCTGCCACTTAAAACAATTTTTTCATCTTCCGCAGTTACATTAATATCGGCTCCTAATAATTGAATGGCTTCTTCCAGTTCTTCGG
>Ga0207891_1000816_pt1 | contig 17622 bp, 9 predicted proteins | sample LinPmetageLP50_FD_184061 | JGI IMG/M metagenome (GOLD analysis project Ga0207891, IMG submission 184061) | Marine viral communities from the Pacific Ocean - LP-50 (SPAdes) | ecosystem: Environmental > Aquatic > Marine > Oceanic | place: Pacific Ocean | collected 2011-08-27 | reverse complement strand
TCCAAAATATACCCTGTTATTAACATTAATTCCCTGGTACGTTTCATCACCAGCACCCGCTAAAAGGTTGGTATCAGCTTCAGAAATGTACATTGTATCAAATACGTTATTTACATTAACTCTAAAGTTCAGGTTATTGTTATTTTGCCCAATTGGCAATCTAAACGAAGCACCTGCATCAACCAATCCAAACGAAGGTAATTTTAAAGCTTCAAAATTCTCCTCACCTAAAGCATCAGTAGCATCAAAGTCAGCATAAAGATTATCTACATACCTGTAATTAGCATCTACTCTTAAACCTTCAATAATGGTATAATCTGCTCCAAGACTGGCAGTAAATTGTGCAGCATCTCCAACTTTTACACCATCTAAAGCTAAAGTTGCAGTTTGTGGATTTCCGTTTTCGTCTAAGATAGGGCTTTGATCATTATCAAAATATGCTGTTTCAACATCATCCTGATATTCCCAGTTACCAATAGACATCATCCCATTGTATCTTAATTTATCTGAAATTCTACCGGTAAAGTCTAATTCAAAACCAGTATGCACCTGGGTAATTCCATAAAGGTTTGCAGTTCCTCTAACTTCTTGCGGAGTTTCTGCATTAAATACAGCTCCTGTACTTTCAAATCTATCTGCCCATGAAGTTCTGTAAAGGTTCACGTTGGCACTAAAGAAACTGGATCTAAAGCCGTACCCAATCTCGGTACCAATTACCTGCTCGTTTTGAAGATCTGGGTTTAAATTATTTCCGAAGTTAATGAACACTGCATCAAAAAGAGGTTGCTTAGAATAGTAACCTGCGTTTGCATAGATGTTATGTCTTTCGTCAATATTCCAGTTTAAACCACCTTTAATATTTCCACCAATTATATTTTCCCAATCAGTTTCCTGGCTACCTTCAAGTTCTCCAAAATACTCAACTCTTTTAAAGCCCTGGTTAGAGATAGATCCCTGAACGAATGCTGAAATTACGTCGTTATTATATTCTAACTGTCCAAAAGTACCAGCCCATCTTACTAAACCATCGTTATAATAATCTATTTTTTCTTCGGCATCAATATCAGAGAATACCCAGAAGTTAGGATCTGCATCGTACGTTTGACGTTGTACAGGATTAGGGTCGTTATTAACGTTATCGGTTTGTAAATAAGCGTCACCTCCCATTAAATTATTAACTCTTCTATAGTGAATACCTTTGTAAGTTCTTAAATCAACACCTACATCTAAAGTAAGCTCATCTGTTAACTGGTTACTTAGGTTAGATAACACCCCAAACCAGTTGTGAGAGTTTATAGAAGCTCTTCTTGTAATTCCATTAGCCGAAGATCTATCTCCATTACCCTGGTTAAGGTAAATACCATCGGTAAGTGTTCTCTGTCCTTCTGGGTTAGCGTCATTTCCAAAATCTGGAACGGCCTGCCCACTATTATAAGCAAAAATATCGTCTACTCTTATTAAACCGTTATCGGTTCTTGGAAGCGCAAATTGTCTTCTTCCATTTATAGTACCAATTTCTCCGGTTCCACCTCCACGTCCAAAAGAAGCGTAAGCTGAAGTAGAAAGTTTAGTGGCAGAATTAATATCGAAATCCCAGTTTAAAGACATAATTGGCTTGTGGTAGAAGTTTCTGGTAAAAGAAAACTCTTCTCCATTTCTATAACCCCAGTTTTCATTATATTTTATATTTGGATCTTCATCATCACTATATTGTTGATAAACATCAATCGAGCTACTTCTGCTACGTTGGTTGTGCCATTGTGGTGCACCAGTTACTGTAAACTGAAAATCATGCGTATCATTAGGTCTGTATCCAAAACCTAAATAATAGTTGTACCCCTGAAATTCGGTTCCGTCAACATAGCCATCTCCTTGAGTTTGACTTAATAATACAGTTGTTGAAAAACCACTTTCCATTAGACCCGTATTATAAGAAGCAACAGTTTTTAAGTAAGAATCATTACCCGTCATAGCTGTTACAAATCCACCTTCAGATCTATCTGCGGCTCTTGTTACCACGTTGATGGTTCCACCTACAGAAGATACCGCTAATTTAGAAGAACCTAATCCTCTTTGAACCTGAATAGCCGAAGCTACATCGCTTAAACCAGCCCAGTTACTCCAATAAACCGAACCATTTTCCATATCGTTAATTGGCACACCGTTAATCATCACCGCAGAGTTATTAGTGTCAAACCCTCTAATATTAATACGGGCATCTCCAAATCCACCTCCTTGTTTGGTGGCGTAGATAGAAGGCGTGTTGTTCAAAATTTCAGGAAATTCCTGCGAACCTAACTTCTCTTGAATTTCGGCAGCTCTAATGGTAGAAACAGCAACAGGAGTTTCACGATCTTTAGCTAAATCGGCAATACCGGTAATGACCACCTCGGCCAATGCATCGGCATCTGGACCTAAAGTAATCGTACCTAAATCCTGTGTAGCCCCACCAGTTATATTAAAGTTAATGGTCTGTCTTTCATAACCAATAAAGGTTACGCTTATTCTCCCCGAAGCAGCTTTTACATCTAAAGAGAAATTTCCATCAAAATCTGTAGTAGTACCATTGTTAGTACCAACTAACATAACGGTTGCACCCGGAAGGGGACCGTCCATTTCAGAATCAATCACCGTTCCGGTAAGAGTTCCCTGAGCAAAAATTGTAGCTGATGTTAGAAACAACGCTAATGCGAGTAATTTCCTCATTTTTGAATTTTAAGTTGTTTGTTTTTTGAGTTTAAAATCACTGCAAAAGAACTCAAATTATCGTCTGCTAAGTTTATCTGATTGTTAAGGTTTTTAACTTTAACTTTTATACAATAGAAACAACTTATCTCTTAACAACTTAAATATTAGTGAGATAAAAAATTAGAAATGATAGAGAATAAACCAATTTATGTTAAAAAAATTAAGATTAGTTAAAACAAAAAACCAGCCTATATAGGCTGGTTTTTAAGAATAAGAAATAAATTAAATTATTCCCAGGTATTTTCAGCTGCATCGCCACCCCAAATAAGGGTTACCAGGTATGGATTGTCTATAAAAGGATTACGGTTACCCTGAGCTCCTTCTATAACATTATTTCTTTGTATTTCAAAAGCCGAAACCGGGTCTTCCCTGTTCCATTTAAGGAAAAGTTCCAGGTTTCCAACTTTACTAATATCTTCATTGTAACGCACATTTAAATAAAGAATCATACGTGCTACATCTCCTTTCCATTCATCACCCGGGAAGAAAGCAGTATCATCTACAGATTTGTAATCTCCACTACCCTCCGTATATGGATTATTTGAACGTAATTCGTTAACATCTGCATCTGCAGCTCTTAAATGATGTAGATCTGTACGAGCTATCTCACTTACCAAGAGTGATTGTGGAAAAACATGTTCTGTATTAAAAGTTTGGGGAGAGTATGAGTTATTTCCTGAAGAATATTCTTCCCAATACCTACTTTCACCGGAATAAATTAGAATTACATTATCCTCATTTTCCAAATCTTCATCGGCATTATAGAGATAATCGTGGCGCTGACCATAAGAAAGAATGGTAGTATGCATCTCATTGGTAAGTTCTGAAATTACCTTATAATTAAGATCTTCGTTTTGAGAAATCGCAAGACCATCATAATAATCTTCCAGTTCTGAAGGTATATTGAAACTAACAGGGTCTACAAGGGTTAGGGTTACTGTAGCGGTAGAACAGGTTGCCTCTTCGTCGTCATCGCAAAGTGTATAGGTAAAAGTATCTTCACCAAGGTATCCAACTTCAGGAATATAAGAAATACTGCCATCATCATTTAAAGTTAACGCTCCGCGAGTGTCTGTATCGTCTATAGAAGTGATTTCGGCATCATCTATAACCTCATCATTATTTAGTAAACTATTAATAGTAAATTCTGAAGTATTCATATCAATTACTACAGTATCATCTGTAGCAACAGGTGAACCTTCATCTATCACATTAATGGTAACGGTAGCTGTAGAACACTCGGCTTCCTCATCATTATCGCAAATAGTATAAGTAAAGGTATCATCTCCTGAAAAACCTTCAGCAGGAGTATAAGTTATACTGCCATCATTTTCTAAGACTACTGTACCAGTGGTATCGTCATTGTTAACAGAACTTAATTCGGCATTATCTATCAAATTATCGTTAGATAAATGATTGTTGATACGAAGTTCACTTCCTTCATTGGTCTCATAAGAATCATCTTCGGCAACAGGAGAACCGGCATCTCCTACAGCAATAGTAACTACCGCCGAAGCACAACGATCCTGGCTTCCAGGTACACACAAATCATAGGAAAAACTGTCTTCTCCCTGAAAATCTTCTGGCGGGAAATATGAAAAGGTTCCGTCACGATTATCTACAACCTCACCACCTTCGGTAGTTTCAGAATCAAAATCACTGATTCGGGATAGATCTACAATTTCATCATTTTCAAGCAAAAAATCTTTTGCTATTTTTAATTCTTCATTTTCTGAAGTTGACACCGCATCGGCTGTCGCAACAGGATTTTTAGGTTCCGGATTTACTACCGGGCTAACATCGTCGTCACTACTACATCCCGCAAAAAAGAGGATCGTTGAAGCTAAAAAAAGAAACTTTTTCATTTAAAAATTTTAAAAAATTGAAATTTGATAATTATTCTATAAACAAAAACCTCTTACCGGCATTGATCGATAAGAGGTTTATACTTTTATGAAATCTGAAATTTACTCTTCATTATTAAGAACCCAGGTTCCAGATTCATCTTTAATTAGGCTTAAAGACTCGGTAGTATTTGTACCGTTATAGATATCGAAAGTTAACACATACTGCTGACCTACTTCTGCATTTGGTGCAATTTCATTAAGCAGGGCCTGCATAGCTTCCAATAACATTTCATCACTCCAGTAAGCCGAGTTACCTTCTCTTCTATCAAAGTTAGAGTAATTCTCCATACTTTCTACCGGATTTCCGTAGTCATCTTCTAAAGCAGAAGCTATAATTCCATAGTCTGCCCCGCTAAGAGAATATCTAATTGTATTGTCTGGAACCCATTGTGTACCATCATTTCCAAACTGAAGGCTACTTTCTACTACACTTGGAATATAAATAAACTCACCATCTTCAAAAACGAAATTAGCGTATTCTCTGGTAGTTTCGCCAGAGTAGAAATCGTAACCAAGGGCTACAAAATCACCATCCTGAGCATAAGGAAATCGGTTTTCTAAGAAAATAGCCAGTTTATAAATAGCTTCATCCTCATCGTCAAAGTTTGGATAACTCTGCCCCATTTCGGCATAATCTTCCTCTTCCAGTATAAGCGGAGTATTCCAACTATTGTTAGTAAAAGCAAATACCTTTGTTTCTTCAATAGTAGATACTGCAGCACTTTCATCTATTACATAAGTGCCATCTTGTAAAATAACAGCCTGTAATTTGGTAGAAACACCGCCGCTATATACATCATAACTTACTTCAAATTTATCTCCATCTACTGCATCAGGAAAATTTTCTTTTAAAACAATATTAAAAGCTTCTAAAATCATATCCATACTCCAGTAGTCATCACTATCCTCATCTATAGCAAAACTGTGATATTGCGCTGCATTTCCTGCAGGATCGGGATATGCTTCAGCTAATTCTGCACCAGCCAGGTCATAATCATCGGTTGTTAGTTCATAAGGAGTTCCTCCTACAGCTACATAGGCATTTCCATTGAACTGAACCGTCATACTCTCGGTCCCTGCACTTCCATTATATATATCGTAGGATACGTTATATTTTTGACCCTCTACGCCATCTATATTTTCTAAAAGCACCTCATTAATCGCTTCAAGAATCATCTCGTTACTCCAGTAAGCATCATTGGTTTCTCTTCTTTCAAAGTTTCCATACTCCCCTGCGCTTGATGCCGGATTAGGATAATCATCTTCAAACTCATCTCCAATTAAACTGAAATCTGCATCAGTAAGCATATAAACTTCCTCATCGGCAAGAGTGTTATAAGTTAATTCTACATAATCTCCCTCTTCTGCCTGAGGAAATTGAAATTCAAGAAAATCTACAATATCTACCATTCCTGAAAAATAATTTTCAGTTAATCCAACAGCTTCATAATCTGTTGCTGTAACCACATATTCTTCTACCCTAATTGGGTCATAAACGTTAAAAGTTACATTTACTGAAGAATTTTTTCCCAAAGCAGGATAAAGATCTGATAATAGTGCAGGAATTAATTCGCGTGCATCGTCTTCAGAGTCAAAGCTAGTAAAACTTAAACCAAGATTATCGGTATAGTCTTCTTCTTGCAGGGTATAGTCCATAGACCCCTCAACATTGCTGATTTTCTCATCAATGTCATTATGGATGTCTTCCATAGGCTCGCAACCCGTGATGGCGACCCCTATGAAAAGCATTAAAAGGTAAAAAGTATTTTTCATCTCTATGTTTTTAAAAATTTATTTTCATTCCTACGGTATATGTACGACCAAACCCGTACCATACCGATGCAGTTTCTGCATTAGAGTTAGAGCCATCAAAACCAAAACTTACATACTCGGTATCCAGTATGTTATTTACGTTACCATTTAAAGTAGCTTCAAAACCTCCAAACTCAAATTTATGAGTAAGGCCAGCATCTAACAGTCCGTAGGATGGAATTTCCCAGGGCTCATAATCATCTCCCGAGCTCACGCCAAGTATATCGAATTGAGTATAAAGCTTATCTACATAATTCCAATTAGCACGAATAATCGTTCCGGGAAGTACTTCGTAGTCTCCACCAAGTGCAAAGGTATTTTGCGCACTACCTCCTACAGGGATATCTTTAAGATAAAGATCTATTCCTTCTTCAAGAATTGGATTTTGTTCTTCATCAAAGATCATTACATCCTGCACGTTACTATCCCATTTCCAGTCTCCAATAGAAGCCATACCGTTAATAGTAAGATTATCTATAGGTTTAAAACTAAAGTCGAGTTCAATACCCTGGTGCAAAGCATTTACCCCAAGGATATTAGCCGTATAATTCTCACCCGATTCAGTATCGAAAATAGTTTGTGTGAAAGGTTTATCCTGCCAACTCGTTCTATAAATATTTAAGTTAGCTCTAAATTTTGAGCTTCTAATCCCATACCCAATTTCGGTACTGAATATCTTTTGATTTTCAGCTTCATCATTCACATCATTAACAAAGTTTAGAAAAACCTGGTCAAAGAAAGGTGCTCTTTCAAAATAACCAATATTTGCAAAAACATTGTGTGTGTCGTTAATGTTATAGTTTGCTCCACCTTTTATACTTGGTGCAAAAAAGCTTACCCAATCTGTTTCCTGAAGGTTATCAGAATCCAGGTAATTGAAATAATCAATTCTTTTATATGAAGTATTTGAAGCAGCTCCCGAGATAAATGCAGAAAGATCGTCTTTAGAGTACTCTGCCTGAAGGAATCCACCTTCCCAATGTACCAAGCCATCATTATGATAGTTAATTTTATCTCCTACCTGCGCAACATTTACCGGGTTGTTAGCATTACTATCGTCTAACCAGTAAGTACCACCCAGAAGATTCTTTACTTCCTGGAAATGTTCTCCTTTGTAATACCTAAGATCTATACCGGCTAATAAATCTATATCTTCAGTAATTTCTGTAGTTAAGGTAGAAAGTGCACCATACCAGTTATGGTCGTTTCTTGAGTTATACAGAATAGTTTCAGAACCAAGCGCGCCGTTTGCCACGTTTTCATCTACTACTAAATCTAAATTAAAAGGCTGTAGATATCCATTTCTATATGGAGAATCGATACTTCTTAGGTTAGCAGCCCCATCGTAGCCGCCGCCTCCACCTGTACCGAAAGATGCGTACAAAGCTGTAGATAATTCAGTTTTATCTGAAATATCCCAGTAGTGGTTTAAAGACATTTGAGGCTTGTGGTAAAAGTTATCTTGTACGTGAGTAACCTCACCGTTTAAATAACCCCAATCTCCGTTAAATTTTCTTCCTCTTTCACTTTGGCGAAAAGTTTCAATTAAATGAGAAGTTTCTCTTTGCCCATGTTCTTGGGGTGCTCCAAAAGCTGTAAAAGATAATTCATGATCTTCATTAAATTTCTTTGCAAGGTTTACAAAATAAGAGTAACCTTCAAACTCAGTTCCATCTACGTACCCGTTACCAGTAGTTTTAGATAAAGAAACTGTAGCGGCAAAACCATTATCTAACAAACCTGTAGAAACTGTTCCGCCATATTTTTGATAACCGTCATTACCGGTTGTTGCAAAAATACTCCCACCTTCTTCGGCATCAGTAGATTTTGTAACAATGTTTATAGTTCCTCCAATAGAAGGTACAGCTACTTTAGAAGCTCCAAGACCTCTTTGCACCTGCATAGTTTGAGTAACATCTGAAAGTCCGGCCCAGTTACTCCAGTAAACATTCCCGTTTTCCATGTCGTTTACCGGAACACCGTTAATCATTACCGCAACGTTTTCAGAATCAAAACCTCTTAATCTAAGTTCTGCATCTCCAAATCCACCACCTTGTTTGTGAACAAAAATACCGGGTGTAGATTGTAAGATCTCAGGGAATTCTTTGTTACTTAATTTTAATTCAATTTCCTCTGCTTTAATAGTAGAAACCGCAACCGGTGTTTTTCTATCTATCGCCAAAGAAAAACTTGTTATTACAATTTCTTCTAAAGCACCTGCATCAGCATTAAGGATTATTTCACCTAAATTCTGCGTACCATTGGTAAGGTTAAAATCTAAAGTTTTTGTAGTGTACCCAACGAAGCTAACTTTTACTTTTCCTGAATTTGAATCTACATTCAAAGAAAAATTCCCATCAAAGTCGGTGGTAGTTCCATTGTTTGTTCCCTCTACCATTACGGTTGCACCGGGCAGGGGACCATCCATTTCAGAATCGATTACCGTTCCGGTAAGAGTTCCTTGAGCAAAAATTGTGGCCGAAGTTAAAAACAAGGCCAGGAGTAATAATTTCCTCATGCTTAAAATTTGTTTGTTTTGAGTTTAAATTTCGATGCAAAAAAAGCTAAATACTCACAGGCCAGTATCACTGGAATGTTAAGAAATTAACTTTAACATCTGTTCCGCCGCAAAACTAAAACAAAATTTTAACTAATTGATTTGTTGAGGCCTATTGATCTCAACATTTTGTTAACAAAATTAGAATTATTACTTTAAAAAGAAGGTTAATAGATTTTTAGTAGAAGAATCATGGGAATCTGGAGATTTGCTTTCGATTTCCGCAAGAATTTTACTTGCAAGTTGCTTTCCTAATTCCACACCCCACTGGTCATAGCTAAAAATATTCCAAATTACACCCTGCACAAAGATCTTATGCTCGTACATCGCGATAAGTTTCCCCAAACTTTCAGGAGTAAGTTTATCTACAAGCAATGTGTTGGTTGGTTTATTCCCATCAAATTCTTTAAATGGTAATAACTTTTCTACCGCATCTTTAGATAATCCCTGGGCCTCGAGTTCCTGTTTTACTTCGGCTTTAGATTTTCCCTGAAGCAAGGCCTCGGTTTGTGCAAAGAAATTCGCCATCAATTTATTATGGTGATCTTCATTTTGGTGCAGGGATTTTTTAAATCCTATAAAATCTGCAGGAATCAGTTTAGTGCCCTGGTGAATTAATTGAAAGAAAGCATGCTGGGAGTTGGTTCCTGGCTCACCCCAAATTAGAGTTCCAGTTTGGTAATCAACTTTTTTACCGTTTCTGTCTACACTTTTACCATTACTCTCCATAATTGCCTGCTGCAAATATGCGGGAAGCCTGTGTAAATATTGCGTATATGGAATTACCGCTTCACTTTCTGCTTTATAAAAATTGTTGTACCAAATGCTTAGCAAAGCTAATTGTACAGGAATATTTTCTTTAAAATCTGAAGTTTTAAAATGTTGGTCCATCTTATGGGCTCCATTCAGTAAAGCTTCAAAATTGTTATAACCTACTGCCAGACTTATAGAAAGTCCAACTGCACTCCATAAAGAAAAACGACCCCCAACCCAATCCCACATAGGAAATACATTTTCTATAGCGATACCAAATTCTTCAACATTTTTTAAATTGCTGGAAACTGCCGCAAAATGTTCTGCAACTGCATCCTGGGGAGCAGTTTTTCTAAACCAATTTCTAATTGTGGTTGCATTAGAAAGGGTTTCCTGGGTAGTAAAGGTTTTTGAAACTACCAGAAATAAAGTAGTTTCAGGATTTAAATTTTTTAAGATTTCGTTTACGTGATCCCCATCTACATTTGAAACATAATGAACTTTAAGATGGTTTTGATAATACTGTAGCGATTCTGTAATCATCACCGGACCAAGGTCTGAGCCTCCAATCCCAATATTTACAACATCGGTAAATGCTTTCCCGGTAAAACCTTTTTTCTCTCCGCTAATAATTTTTTCAGAAAATTTCCTGATCTTTTCTTTTACTTCCTGCACTTCAGGCACTACGTTTTCACCATCCAGGGTAATTTCAGCCCCAGCAGGAGCTCTTAATGCCGTGTGTAAGACTGCGCGATTTTCGGTTTTGTTAATCGCATCTCCATTAAAATAAGAGTCTATTGCCGATTGCAGATCACATTCTTCAGCCAGCTCAAGAAGTAAATCGCGAGTTTCTTTAGTTATTCGGTTTTTGCTGTAATCCAGGTAAAAATCCTCCCAGGCAATGGTAAATGCAGAAGCCCTTTCAGGGTCTTTTTCAAATAGCTCTTTTAACTGCAGTTGTTGCACTTCGTTAAAATGCTTTTCTAATTTTTTCCAGGCTGTTGTTTGGGTTGGATTTATATTTTTCATTTAAATTTTTCTTTTCCTGGCCTTGGCCTAAAACTTTTAATTTTATTTAAAATGAGTGATTTAAGATTGAACCAACCTTTCACTTTAATATTAAGGGTGTTCCTATTGGAACCTATTTTTTGTATTCTTTATAAGGAATTTTATCCAGCGAAGTTTTTAAATCTTCTATGGCGGCAAAATACTGTTCCTTATGCTCGGGCTCTATATGTTTTGCAGTGGGTAAATTTTGGCGATAAGGATCTACCTGTTTCCCGTGAACCCAGAAGCGATAGCACACATGCGGACCTGTAGCAAGACCGGTACTCCCCACATAACCAATAACATCGCCTTGTTTTACTCTTTGGCCACTACGCACATTTCGTTTACTCATATGCAAATACTGCGTGGTATATTTATCATTATGCCTCACTTTTACATAATTCCCGTTTCCCGAAGTATAACTTGAAGCGATTACCGTTCCATCTGCAGTGCTTACAATTGGCGTTCCATGTGCCGCAGCATAATCTGTTCCCAGGTGCGCTTTCCATCGTTTTTGAACCGGGTGAAATCTTCTTTTGGTATACCTGGAAGAAATTCGGCTATAATTTAGTGGTGCTTTTAAAAAGAAACTTTGCAGTGCCTTTGCTTCTTCATCATAAAAACTGGGTTGCCCGGTTAGTGAATCGGTTTCGTATTCAAAAGCATAAAAAGGTTTATCGCCGTGTTTAAAAACAGCGGCTTCCACATTTTCAATACCCACAAAAATGGTATCATCAATATATTTTTCAGAATAAATCATTTTAAACTGATCGCCTTTCTGAAGTTTAAAAAAATCGATACTCCATTGGTAAATATCTGAAAGTTCATAAACCAATAGATTGCTTAAACCCTGCGCCTGGACGGCTTCTGAAAGGGAAGATGTAATTACTCCAGACACTTCTCTTCTCTTTACACTTACCGGCTTCTTTTTTCGCTCTACACTAATGCTATCACCAATTCCCAGCACAGTATAATTAACCCTGTCATGTTGATAAATGAAAAATTGTGGGGTATTAGCAGAATCTTTGGCTTTAAGAATTTTATATCTTTTCCCGGCGGTTATTCTAGCGGAATTAAAGGTGTCTTTTACTTTTTCTGAAATCTGGTAAATCCTGCCGCGATCTACCCCGTGTTGATCTAGAATATAACCAAAGCTATCTCCAGACTCTACAGTGCCATTTACAACTTCGAAATTATCCAGGATAAACCCGAATTCTTTCTCAACAGGTTTAGGCACTTTCTTTTCTACCTTTTCTTCATTAAGGGCGGTTTCTTTAGCGTCATCTTCACAGGCTGTGAAAGCCAACATCAATACCAGTAGGAAACTTATTTTCTTCAATTTTTTAGCAATTTTCTTTCTGTGTGTTAAACATATGGTTTACCCATTCTTTGCCCCAATCTTCTAATTCTTCTTCACTCCATAAATAAGGAAAAAAACTAACTCTCTGAAATCCCGAGGGCAAAAATTCTTTCCAATTTGTGCCTCCCGTAGCAGCAATAGTTTCTTTATCCTTATTTAAATATCTGTAAGCAGCACCCATATGCATAAGGGGCCAATTTATATTTACATTGGCGTCAAAATTACGTAATGCTTCTTTTAATCCCTTATTATTTTTAACCGAATCTGGAAGTTGTTGATATTTATGGTAAAGGGTTCTCCCCTTAAATTCTGAAGCTATTCTAAGAAAACGCGCCGTATAGCGTTTCTCAAACTGTTTTAAGGTTAAAGTTTTCTCCCCTGTTTTTAAATCGATACCACCTTTTTTCCAGTAAATATTTTCGTACAAATCTTCTAAACTACTTTGTTCAGAAAATTTCTCTCTTATTTTAAATGAAACCAAATTCTCTAAAGGAGTAGAATAGAGCTCTATCATTCTAAACTGTGCAGATTGAAATCCGCTGGCAGGCAACAAAGACATTCTGAATTTAAGAAACTGCTCTCTTTCCATTCCTTTAATCATTACATCAAAAGAATCGGTTAGAATCCTGAAATAACGATTTAAACGATTGTATTTTTCAATTAAAAAACCGGCATCTGGAGCTTCAGCCTCAATTATTTGCTTCTGCTCATGGATAATGAGCTTAAAATAAAGTTCGGTAATTTGATGGTAAGAAATAAAGATTTTTTCGTCTGGAAAATGGGTTAAGGTTTTTTGCAGACTTAACAAAGTGTCTATACTTAAATAATCCCAATACGTAAGGTACCTATCATATAAAAGTCCATCTAAATAGGAAGCCAAATCCTGACCTGAATTTTTAAACTTTTCCTCTAATGCAAAAATACGTTCTGCAATTTCCGGCTTAATTTCCATGTATTATTCCATAATTATTTTAAACGGATGCTTTAGGCCTTTATATTCATCTAAATCGGCATCTAAAGATCCAACTGCGAGATTTGCTTCAATTTTAATAGGCAGTTTATTAGCATCGTCACTAACCCAAAAAGTAAGACTTTCTTTTTCTTTAAAAACCCTGCCGGCCATAACATACGGCCTGAATTTTAAAGTAGCCACCTTACCAAACTTGGTTTTTATAACCTCCCGGCCTAAAAATTTTAGTTTAAAATCCATGTTCTCATCATCTATAAATAGATTGAGGCGCATTTCATCTCCAGGGCGAAGTTCGTCGTTTTTAATATTGTTGCGAATATAATAAAATGCCGATAACATATCGTGAACATTCGGCTTGGTCGTATAGGTATGATTTTCGTTGTGTTTTTTATCAAAAACGAATGCCTTATTATCGCTATGATCAAAGTCTATTTCCAGGTCTTTGGTATAACCCCCTTCATCTATTTTTCTAATAAATTTATAAGGTTTCCCGTCTTGTTTATCTATATAAGTTTGATAATTATCATCTACCTTAAAAAACCAGTGCAGTAATCCGGTAGATTTCCCTTTTCCTTCAATATGATAAACCGGTTTGCCTTTTATATTGGTTTCATCTACCTCTAAAGTGGCGAAACTTGCATTAAAAGGGCCATAATGTATACGGAATTTAAACCATTCGCCCGCGCCAAATGCCTTTTGAGATTGAGCCTGAACTGCGAAGCCGGTTAAAAGTAGAAGGAATATTGTAAATATACTTTTTTTCATACCAAATTTTTAAATACTGATTTACAGAGTGCTTGGGCTATGGATATTTACAATTTCTATTCCAAATGTATTAAAACAAAAAACCCCATCAAATTAATGACGGGGTTTTTGTCTTATTAACCAACTAAAACTTAAATTATGAAAAATTAAATACATTATTGGTAACCACTCCAAAAATGCGAGCGCAAAAGTCCGTATTTAATAGAGTTATAGCAACCATAAAATTGAGTTTAACACAAAATTTTTCAGTAATTTAATTTTTTAACTATAAACTTTAGTTAATTAAGTTATTTTAAAATTTATTGCAAGGTTCCTCGCAAATCCTGTTCTCTCTCAATAGCTTCAAAAAGTGCTTTAAAGTTCCCTTTTCCAAAAGATTGGGCTCCTTTTCGCTGAATTATCTCGAAAAACATTGTTGGACGGTCTAAAACCGGTTTGGTAAATATCTGCAAAAGGTAACCTTCATCGTCACGATCTACCAATACCCCAAGTTCTTTTAATGGTTCTAGATCTTCATCTATTTTCCCTACTCTATCTAATAAAGTGTCATAATAAGTTTCGGGAACATACAGGAATTCTACCCCGCGATCCCTAAGTTGAGTTACGGTTTCAATAATATTATCTGTAGCCAGCGCAATATGCTGCACTCCTGCACCATTATAAAAATCTATATATTCTTCTATCTGAGATTTTTTCTTTCCTTCTGCAGGTTCGTTAATAGGGAATTTAATTCTACCATTCCCGTTACTCATTACCTTACTCATTAGGGCCGTATAATCTGTAGAAATATCTTTATCATCAAAAGACACCATTTGTGCGAAGCCCATTACTTTAGCGTAGAAATCTACCCATTTGTTCATCTCGTTCCAGCCTACATTTCCCACCATATGGTCTATGTATTTTAGGCCTGTATCTTCTGCCTGTACTTTAGTAGCATAGGTTTTATAACCGGGAAGAAATGGCCCTTCATAATCTTTTCGTTCTACGAACAAGTGAATGGTTTCCCCATAAGTATGAATTCCCGAAATCACAGCTTTCCCGTGTTCGTCTTCCATTTCATAAGGTGCCACATAAGATTTAGCACCCCGTTTCGTGGTTTCTTTATAACTTTTCCTGGCATCGTCTACCCAAAGTGCCACCATTTTCACACCATCTCCGTGCTTATTAATGTGGGCATTAATATCGCCTTCCGGCTGAAGCGGCGAAGTAAGTACAATTCTTATCTTTCCCTGTTGAAGCACATAAGAAACGCTGTCTTTTCTACCTGTTTCCAAACCAGAATAAGCCACAGGCTGAAAACCCCAGGCATGTTGGTAGTAATAAGCTGCCTGCTTGGCGTTACCTACATAAAGTTCAACAAAATCGGTTCCCAGGATAGGAAGAAAATCTTCAGCATCCTGCATTACCTTTTCTAATTTAAGTGATGTATTATCAGTACTCATTTTTATATTTTTTATTGCTAATATTTTTAATTATAAATCTTAATGATTTTCATCCAACCAGGATTTATGGTAGGTTTCATCCGCAATTTCCATTGCATCTTCGGTAAGCATTAATGGCTTAAAAGTATCTACCATAACCGCTAACTCCTCGGTTTCTACCTGGCCAATACTGCGTTCTACGGCTCCCGGGTGCGGCCCGTGCGGAATTCCCGCCGGGTGCAACGAAATATGTCCGGCTTCAATATCGTTCCTGCTCATAAAATCACCATCTACGTAATATAATACCTCATCACTATCTATATTACTGTGGCTATATGGCGCCGGAATACTTTCTGGATGATAATCGTATTTACGCGGACAAAAACTGCACACCACAAAAGCATCGGTTTCAAAAGTTTGATGAACCGGTGGTGGTTGGTGAATTCTTCCCGTTATTGGCTCAAAATCGTGAATTGAAAAAGCATACGGATAGTTATAACCATCGTAACCTACTACATCAAAAGGATGCGTAGCGTAAACCATATCGAATATTTCGCCCTGCTTTTTAATTTTAATTAAAAAATCTCCTTTTTCGTCATTGGTTTCTAATTCGTGCGGCTGTCTTAGATCGCGCTCGCAAAATGGAGAATGCTCCAGTAATTGCCCAAACCAGTTTCTGTAGCGCTTAGGCGTATAAATTGGCCTTCTGGATTCTACAATAAATAAGCGATTGTCCTCATCGTCAAAATCAATTTTATAAATAGTTCCCCGCGGAATTAATAAATAATCGCCGTACTTAAAATCAAGATTTCCAAGATGTGTTCTTAACTTACCACTTCCTTTATGAATAAAAAGCAATTCATCTGAATCTGAATTCTTATAGAAATAATCATCTGTAGAACCTTGTGGAGAAGCCAGGGTGATATCTACATCACTATTGGTTAGAACCACTTTTCGACTTTCAAGATAATCGGGATTTGGTTTTACCTGAAAACCTTTAAAACGATAAGATTTTATATTGTTTTCTGAAGCAATTTTTGGTTTTACACTATAACTTCCTTTAACTTCTTTTACCTGCGTTGGCCGGTGTTCGTGATAGAGATTAGATGACATCCCGTCAAAACCAATAGTTCCAAAAAGCTGTTCGTAATAAAGGCTGCCATCTGGTTTTTTAAAAACCGTATGGCGTTTATGAGGAATTTTACCGAGTTTATGATAAAAAGGCATAATCTGATATTTTTAATTCAACCCCCAATTTCTAAAAGAATATTGAGAATTTGTTATTTTTTTCAGTGTTATTTTACTTTAAAACAAATATCGGGAATTTTTAAGGAAACATTCTTAAAACATCTCTAAAAACCTGTAGCAAAAAAGCAAACTTTAGAAGATAAATTAGCATCAGAAAATGTAGGTGATTATTTGAAAAATAGAATTTTTTCTGAATACCTCAAAACCAAAAACCAAGGCTAAAAAACCATTGGCTGGACTTGATTTCGGGAGAATAGGTATATTTTACCTCTAAAGGACCTATAAAAGTATCTATGCCGTAACCAAGGGCATAGCCGGTAAAATCTGGCATGGTAAACCAATCTCCAGAAGAATATAATTTATTGCCCACATTGGCAATATTTGCACTTGCAATCACATGATTTTTTCTGAAAATTTCATAATCAAATTCCACGAGTCCTTTTATATAACTATCTCCCGAAAGACTAATAAAATCGTAGCCGTAAAATGGAACAAAATTATTGATTAGGTTATTTCCATATCCTCCCAAAAAGAAATCCAACGTATTTACACCGTCGTTTCCTATTTTAAATCCAGCTTCAGTTACAATTCGGGTAGAAAATCTATTGATGGGAGAAAAAGCATAGCCCAAAGTTCCTTTTGCGATAGAAAATTCAGAAAAATCATTATTAAAATCTGAAGAAAACAAGTAAAGATGAAAATTCCCATCAAAATAAACGCCGCGGGATGGAAAGTATTTGTTATCGTAAGAATCGTATTTTAAATATCCAAAAGCACTGTAATAATGGCTATTTTCAAAAAGGCGGGTATCGCTTATTTCAGGATTGGGATTATTTAAAGTTTCAGAAGCAATTTTTAAAAATTTATGTTCGGCTCCCAGTCCGAAGGAAAAAACCTGCTTAAATAAAGTTTCCGCATAAAATTGGTTGGTAAAATCGCGGTAATCTATATCTATCCTGTTTACTCCAATATCCTGCAATTCGGCATTTTCACTGGCAAAATCAAAAGAAACCGGATAATCAAAATTATTATAT
>Ga0207891_1000807_pt1 | contig 17743 bp, 13 predicted proteins | sample LinPmetageLP50_FD_184061 | JGI IMG/M metagenome (GOLD analysis project Ga0207891, IMG submission 184061) | Marine viral communities from the Pacific Ocean - LP-50 (SPAdes) | ecosystem: Environmental > Aquatic > Marine > Oceanic | place: Pacific Ocean | collected 2011-08-27 | reverse complement strand
GATTTCGGCTTGGGAAACGTGCAAACCATTGGAACATACTTCTCTATAAAATCCGAAGTGTCCAGAAGTCTTTTCACTACCGTCATACGAGTTTTTGAACCGTAGCATTGGCAGTATCACGTCCTTATCGTTCTTGACGGTAAACTGACTTATATCGTCTATGATAAAGTCGGTAATGAACGACCTATCATTTTTGTTGATGGTGCGCTTGTGAAAGTTCAGTTGTGCATCTGTCAGCATTTCTTCAGCTTTCTTGAAGAACAATTGGTTTGGAATGTGTCCATAACTGTTAGATACCACATTGACGATTTTACCATTTGAAATGATGGCATTTTCAAGCCCTCGTCGGGATTCTATCTGTGTCAGAGTTTTTAAGGATTTCATTTCTGATGAAACAAAGATTTCATCCTGTTGCAAATTTTGTAAATACATAGCTTTTGAATTTAGATTAAACAATATTTGAGCTTAACCCAAACGGAAGCTAAAATCTCAGCTCAAAAGGAAACGGAATAAATAAGTAAGGGAAGAAGCGGTGGCTTTATGCCGTAGTCTTTTGATGGGTGTATTTTACGAGTTTACCTTTGCGTTACTATTGATTGATTATTCTCTCTATTCCTTGACCATTTTAACCAAGTGTCTATTATAAAAAAAAAAGAAGGACCAGCACGAATGCCAATCCTTCTTCAAACAACAAAAGCTACTCTTTCAATCCTTGAATTTGCTTTTCAAGAACTGTTATTCGCTCTTTCAAACGTTCTTCACGCTTGTTTCTTTTTTCGGCATATTCTTTTTCGATGCCGTCAATCTTGGACTTGTAATAACCTTGCATCGCATTGTAGAATGAAATGTTAGTCAGATTATTAACGTGATTGCTTTCGCCAAAATGCACTTGCTTCGTTAGTATATACCGTATCAACTTATGAAAGATTTCCTTTTTAAACTTCTTTTTGAAACTCTCAACAATTTCTTCATCTGTCATCTTGGATGTATTGCCCAATAAATTTGAAAAGAATCTTTGTCGTCCAACATAATCTACATTGTTTTCATACAACGTCAATGAGAATGCTACCATTTCATCCACCGAAAGTGTTTTCTTCGTATCAATGTATTTGGTGTCTCTAATCATTTCAACAACTTCTTCAAACTGCTTGTTGTTCTCTATTTGCTTCTTGCGTATTTCCCTTTCGTTGATTTTAATTATCTGTTCTTCAGGGGAACAATCTGCCATTTTTCTGTTTTCCAAAGGTGCTGAATACGATGTCGATTCATTTTTGGACTGTTCAACAATCTTTATAAAGACTTCTTTGTGTCTGTATGTTTCAGGATGGAACACAATACCTTTTACAAATTCATTTTCTTTAGCGGAATTGTATTTTTCCAATTCTTCTTCGTATTGCTGTAAGGCTTCATCCAGCTCAGCTTTAAATTCATCTTCGGAATAATCGTAATGTTGGTATTCTTTCTTGATGTCCTCAATTGTTGGCTTTATCGGATTTTCTATGATTTCAACATCATCCAGCAAATAGACTTTCAAACCGTTCTTTTCCAATTGTGAAATAATCAGCTGATTGTTTTCCTCGTCTGCCCAATACTGTCGTATTTCAGGAATTAACAGTATGTTCTCTTGTTTCGATTTTTCAATCAAATTCAAGAACGACTTGCTTTTCTTCGTTTCATAACAAGCTGATTTTGTACAAACCATTTTGCCATCGCCGAAAAGATTACCTTGATTTGCCGCGTTAAACGGACATTCAATACAAGAGCCTACTTTTGGCACCAATTTCTTATCATTTACATCAAAAGATGCTTTTTCCAAATCATAGGTCTGGTCTTTAATCATCCTGTTCACCTGATGGGCACTAAAATCTTCGCCCATCGTTTCCAACATCATCTGCTGTTCTTCTGGTTCAAAAAGTGCAACACCCACACCTAACGAAATCGTCATTTCGCCATTACGAACAAAATGCTTAAAACCTTCAATTAAACCAGCCAGCTTTAATCGTTGTCTGATAAAGTTATCTGTTCTTCCCAATCGCTTTGCAATTTCTGTAGGCGCATATTTTTCGCTTAAGTAAGCAATCGCCTCAGCTTCTTCGGTAGGTTCAACATCCTGCCTTTGCAGATTTTCGATGATTTGAATTTCAAGAACATCGTTGTTCTTATATTCCCTGACAATACACGGAATAGTTTTCTTGTCGGCCATCTTACTTGCTCGATACCTACGTTCGCCCATCACGATGATAAATTCGTTTCCAGATTTTCGGACTGTAATAGGCTGTAGAACACCGTGCTTTTTGACGCTTTCGGAAAGCTGTTGCAGATGTGCTTCATTAAAAGTCTTTCTGGGTTGCATCGGGTCGGGAATGACCTTTGCAGTTGATAGGTTCTCAATCTGAAGCCCAATCGCTTTTTGTGTCAATTTTTCTTTGACTTCTTTCTTGGCGGTGGTAATTTTTTTACCGCTCTTTCTTGTGGTACTCGCTTTTGTTGTCATAATACTCAAATTTTAGATTAAACAATATTTGAGCAGAAACCAAACGGAAGATAAAATCTTGGCTCAAAAGGAAACGGAATAAATAAGCGATGGAAGAGACGTTGGCTTTATGCCGTAGTCTTTTGATGGAAGTATTTTACGAGTTTAAATTGCGGTCATATTGTATGATAATAAACCCCCTTAGTTAAATTTTTATTTTCAATTCATTGGTAATATATTAGTTTAATATTTATTGGTAATAAATGTTGTTAATTGAAAAGAATTATTATTTTTGCATCAGACGAATCAAATTGAACTACAACTCACGAGAATTAGTTCACAAATCGTCAACATAGATAAAAATATTTGGCAGAAGTGCCACAGCGACAGGGCTCGCCAAGCAAGGTTCGAGTCTCGTCCAGACCGCAATTAAAATGTTGTGTTGTCCAGACAGTAAACGTCTGGATGTGGTTTAGAAATAGACCGATGAAGAGCTTATCCGAACGGATGGGCTTTTTTTGTTTTAGGAATATTATTAAGGTTCTTACGAGGTACACAAACCTGTTTTTTGGTTAGTTTTGTTTCTTAAACACTTGTAATCTAAAGTTTAACATCAAACACAAAATTGTTGGTGTTAATTTAACGTAAATAGTAAGGTTTATCTCGTATTTTTATTGTCGAAATTTTTGCTATCAATCCCCATTCCCCAAATGCAAGAAAATAGTCACATACGTTTTGATATTTCTTCCAATATATCAAACACTAAAATTTCAGAAAAACTCCGTTCGTTGTTAAAGGTGGGTATCTGGAAATATAATTTCCAAACCCAAGAAGTAATTTTTGACACCTCTTTATTGAACGTACTCGGGTACACTACCGAAATGCTAAAGGCACAGCAAGTTGACGACATACTTAAATTAATATATCCTCGAGATAAAAAAAAGTTTGACTTTCTTAAGCCGCCATTTTCTGAAGATTTTTCAGGAAAAAAGTCTTTTGAGTTTAGGATTCTTCATCAAAATAGAAACTGGATTTGGGCCGAGAACAATTGCGAGATAGTAAGTTATACAACAGACAAGAAGCCAGAGTGGTTAGTCGGCTTTATTCAGGAAATAACGGAAACGAAGAATAAAGAGCTACTTTTAATAAAGTATGAAAATTTACTTAATAAAACCAATGAGGTTGCTTCCATAGGGACTTGGGAAGTTGACCTTGTTGATATGAAAATTACCTGGAGTGAGGTTACTCGAAATATCCATGAGGTAAAAGCAGGTTATACTCCGAATATAGAAACAGCCATCAATTTTTATAAAGAAGGATCTCATCGAGATAAAATAGCAGTATTATTTAACAAATGTATTTCTGAAGGAACGCAATTCGATGATGAATTTGTAATTATCACTCAGAACAACAAAGAAAAATGGGTGCGCTCTATTGGTATTCCAGTTTTCGAGAAAGGCAATTGTGTAAAAGTATACGGGGTTTTCCAGGATATCGATGAAAAAACAAAGACCTTAAAAAAGCTAGCCGATACGGAAGAAAAGTTCCGTAAAACTTTTGATTTTGCGGGTAATGGGATGGCGTTGGTGGGTATGGATACTACATGGCTTAGAGTAAATCAAAGCCTTTGCAATATGTTGGGTTATACAAAAGAGGAGTTACTCAACTTAAAATATCCAGATTTTACGCATCCTGAAGATTTAGAAAATGATACGATTCTCCTGAAAGAGGCTTTAAAGGGAAATCTGGATGACTATGAAATTGAAAAGCGATTCCTACATAAAAATGGAAAGGTAGTATGGACCATTCTAACCGTTTCGATAGTGCGTGATGATCAAGGCGATCCAATCCATTTTGTTTCACAGATGAACGATATTTCTAACATAAAAAAAGCAGAGAAAAAGGTAAAAGATTTATTAGAGATAACGAAAGATCAAAATGATAGGCTTTTAAATTTTGCACATATTGTTTCCCATAACCTTAGATCTCATTCAGGAAATTTAGAGATGTTGCTGGATTTAATGGAAGTTGATACCCCAGATGTCGCAGCGAATGAATTATTCCCGCTATTAAAAGAGGCTGTGGGTCAGCTCGATGAGACCGTCCAGAATTTAAACGAAGTGGCAGTTTTAAATACGAAAACCGAATTGAACCTTGTAAATCTTAATCTAAACAATTTTGTAAACAAAGCAATCACGAGTATCAGGTCGCTTGTTTTGGATCATTCTGTAGATATTGAGAATACTGTTGATGAGGCGATCAAGGTTTCTGCAATTCCAGCATACTTAGACAGTATCATTTTAAATTTTTTAACCAATGCTATAAAATATCAATCAGCAGATCGCTTTCCAGTTATCAAAGTAAGCGCTGCTCGCAATGAAAATTATGTGGTGCTAAGTATCGAGGATAATGGCTTAGGGATAGATTTACAAGCCCATGGTAAGAAGCTTTTCGGAATGTACAAAACTTTTCATCAACATAAAGACTCAAGAGGGTTAGGGCTTTTTATTACAAAAAATCAGATCGAAGCGATGGGAGGAAAAGTGGATGTTGTTAGCCAGGTTAACGAAGGAACCACCTTTAATATATATTTACAATATGAAAAAAATTGATATCGCCTGTATCGTCGATGATGATCCAATATTCGTCTATGGTGCCAAGAGAATGATGGAATTGGCAGATTTCTGTAACGGCTTTCTCATTTTCAATAATGGTCAAGATGCTTTGCTTCAATTAAAAGCTTTAATAGATTCTGGACAGGATTTACCAGATTTGATACTCTTAGATTTGAATATGCCGATCATGGATGGATGGCAATTTTTAGATAACTTCACCAAGATCAAGATAGACAAAAAAATCATTATCTATATTGTAAGCTCTTCAATTGATCCAGTAGATATAGAAAAATCAAAACAATATGCGGTTGTAAGTAATTTTGTTGTAAAACCTATTTCTGTCGACAAGGTAAAGGATATCATGAAAGATGTTACAGAGAATAAATTGAAGTAATTAAGCTGTACCATTTAGCCCTTGTCCTCCTAAAACAATTCTTCTTTTACTTTCTGAATTGCATCTATATGATATTTAATAATGGCTTCTCTGCCTGTTTTGGTCATTAAGATGGTATCAAATTCTTCCCGATTGTCCATAAAGAAATTTTCCGTTAATATGGCGGGCATATTCGTTTTGGTAAGCACGTAGAACCGCCGCTCTTTATCGAGATCACCGTCTGTGAAATCCGTGCGTAAAATCCGGTCGGGAAATTGAGCTTGATATGTATTGCCAAATACCGTAGCGATCTTGTCACTCTTAGTATCGCCCGGAGAGGTAAAAATTTCGCTGCCAGTACCACCTCCCGCGTTGGAATGGACGCTCAAATAAAAACAACGGTTCGCGGGATACTTATTGGCTCTCCGCACCCTGGTTTCAAGACGAACATCCCAATATTCTGGAGCAATATTTACATAGGGTATCTTTAAGCGTGTAAGTTCTTGAATAATCCCGTTTACGATGGCGCGATTAAACTCCCCTTCATAAATAACGTTCCCCGCTCCCCAATCTTTCCTTTTGCCTAGTGTTTGGTAGGTGCCATTAATCAAACCACCGTGACCGTTGTCTAATAGTACAATCATAATTCTTAGATTTAGTTCCTAATTTTGAGGGCTATCTTTTGCTATGTTATTTTAATAATTTACTGGTTAATGATTCTGTTTGTTCTTTAAAATACCACCCTTTTTTTAACTCATTTACATCAATCTCTAGCATAGGGTTCATATGGGCATGCGAATTTTTTAGGCAGAAATGCAATGCGCTGTGTGCATCGTTTATGGCTAATGTGATGGGCGGAAAATTAACGTGATCCAATCGTATCCCATCAATCAGGTTATCATAATTTTCTATCAGCGCTTCAAATTTCTCCTCAGGATATAAATTGCCATCAATATGGTTGGGTAACCGTATTTTAGGAGAGAGGGATAATTTGATGGCTCCTACGTGTCCAGATTCCATCTTTAGGGCTGTATTAGAGGCCGAAAGCTCGGTGGGCGCTATCTTTGCATTTATCTCTGGATAGAGTAGTTTATATACTTGAAAAAAGTATTGATAGCGCTTTTTTCCATTGTAAATAACTTCGGTTCTTTTGGCGACCCGCGAATTTAATTTGGTGTCCGAACATTCTATGAGCAAACGTTCTTTTAAATTCTGGTCGCTCAAAATTGAAATGATAATGGGTTCCAAACTCAGATAGTTAATGGATTGGGACGCACTATCCACTAATTTGCTCAAAATACTATTTCCTTTCCACGGAAGTTTGTTGAACAATGATTTCCAAAGCAATACTGGAGCAGAAAAGAAGCCCGTAACGATAAAAGGAACTTTACTTAATAAATAGGAAAGGAATGCATTGCTCAATACGATATTCTTGACCCGTATGACCGAAAGTTCAAAAAGGTTCGTTTTTAAATCATTTTCATAACTGCTATGCTTTTCAAAAAAAGCAATGTCATTAATCCCTTTTGTTATATTTGATTCTAGCTTTTTCAGTTTTGCTGAAGCAATGAAAGGGTGTTTTTTCCTGAAACCTTGCACGTCTTCCCGAAGCGAAAGTACGGTACTCAACCTACCAAATTCAAAAGCGTATTCTTTTGCCTTTAGGGATGCAAAACCGCCGAAGGCTTCAATTTCTTCGCCCGGCAACTTAATGGTGTTCAGTTTTTCGTTGATGGGCAGAATAGCGGCCCTTTTAGCATTCTCATTTTTTCCGTCGGTATTCAATGCAAAATCAATGATGGTTTTAAATACGGTCTGTGCAAAAATATTCTTGTCGCTTTTTGTAATTATGTTAAGATGCTCGTATGCATCTTTTATTGTTTTTGTTTTCTGTGTATCGACCCCTATTTTTATTTCGGCCAATTGCTTTTTTGTGATCAGTAAACAATTACTAGAAGCTCCTTTTTGATCACAGCTTTTACGCAGTTCGTTAATAAAATACTGCAAAGGGTCTCGGGTCCCCAAAGAGATAATCCCGTTGCGTAGGTTTTTTCTTATTTTGTTAAACGCGGTAGCGATGAGGTCTAGCGTCAAATTTTCGCCCAGATCTGGATTTTTGTCCAAGTATGGAAAAATGGAGTTCCGCAACTTTAAATTTTCTTTAAGGTCGTTTATTTTATGCTCCTCCTTTACACTTCCTTGATTGGTGAGTACCCCAATGATACTAGCAACAGAGCTGGATAGTTTTCCCAGTTCGTTTTGAAGAGCAACCGTTTTGCCATCTATCTTAATGGGTGTAATTCCCTTTAGTTTAAAGGAAGGGTGGTCTTCTTGTCTCACTATGGGGTCTACAAAAAGAATTAGGCGATCCTCATTGCTCAAGTCTCTATTATAATCTTGAAACGTCCCTATTTTAAACGCCTCCCGAATGGGTTCATTATTAAAAGTACCACCGTCCATGTAAGCAAAATTAAAATGATTATAGTCCAATGGCTCAAGAATGTCATTGCCTATAAAGGCATTTTCCTTAAATTTTTCTGGTTGCTCATTTTTGGCGCGTTCCATTTCGGCTTGAATAATTCTAAACGATCGAGGCCATTCCGACTCGGTTTCGGCTCCACCAAATTCGTTGATGAATCTTTTGAGAATCACCGGCTCAAAAGCAATAGGGAAGGCACCACAGGCCAGTGCCGAAGCAGAAATAGTAGACCAGGCGGTTCGATCGCTGAGGTTATATTGAGTTTTTATGTCAGGATCGGGCGTTGCGGTAAATTTTAACCATCGCTCATCGGTAGGTTTTGTCTTTATTTTTTCTTCATCAAACACAAAATCGATCACCCGTAATTCTGAATGGTTTTTAGATCCAACCGATTTAAGTACATTTTTATCCAGTTGCCCCAGGCCTTCATATTTTGAAAGCACCTCAATGGGCAATAGATTGGTAAGGGAGCAGGCAAAAACCACTCGATCGTTGGCTAGGACTTTCTTTCGGGAGCTATCCACACCGCTATCGTTCATGAGGTAAAGTTTCGTCAGTTTTTCTAGCAAGGCTCTATCTAATAGGGCAAAACCTGCATTTTGATCGGCTTTAAAGTCCTTTTTAATTTTGTTTCCGAAGAGCTTTTTAGAGTTTACTTCGTTTACCCATATTTTTTTCTGAATTTTTTGCGATAACTGAAGCGCCAGCAATTCTTCTTTTTTAGCATGTTTTTCAACCAACGCTGTATTGCCATCAAAATAATCTTCAGCTAATTCCTGAAGCAGATCGCTAACCGAAAGTTTTGAATCATATAGTGGCATCATAGATTGATAATCGATCAAGCACTTAAGCATAATGGTAAGTGCAATGGCACCCGCACTCGCACCACTCATTCCATCTATGATAACGTCATCATAGGGATTGCCATCTTCATCTTGACCATAGAGAATAAGAAGTTTTAGCGCTTCGGTGAGGGAAGATCCAGAAAAAGAACCGAGTGAAACCCCGCCACCCATTGCCAAACAAACGCGAAGTGTTTTTGCCATACCAAAAGATTAATGAATAGTATAATTATAAAATTGTGCGAGGGAATACTACTAGTCTAAGATAGTTAATTTATTTAAACCAATAATTATCAACATATTAAATTAAGAAACAGTTATTTTTTGTCACTAAGTTTCCTGTCGATAATCGAAAATAGGGCATTAGGTTTATTTTTCTGTAGCATATCAAACTCAGTTGCTAATTTTTTGTCAATTCGGTTAAAAGCATCGTTTCTTTTAATGGGGACAGTTCGTGATGTTGCTGCAGCAATTTGATCTTGCTCAGCGGTGTATGACTCGTGATGCACCCGTTTTATGTTGCCCTGTGTCTTTACAAAACTTCGGCGATACCAAAAAAACAGTAATATCACTACGACTGCTGTGGCGAGTATTACCACTACATAATTGAGTATGGTGATAAGTTCAATTTTCATATTCAATGTCCTTTTGTTTAAATGCACCAATAGCATAATTAAGAGCAAATTGCGAGATTAAATTGTTACTTGAAACTCCCAACAAATCAAAATCGCTCCCAAAGTCGTAGGTAAGAACTAGGTTGTCTGATATTCTGTAATTGAATCGCACCACATATTTTGAATTTGATTCGGTACGTTCCCGAAACGCAAGGTTGTCTTCAGTGAAGAAGTTGCGCTCCCGTCTCGAAACACCCTCCAATTCAAAAGAAAACCTTTGCGCCTTAAACACTAGTTTAATGCCTACATCGAGTGCATTTTTTTGATATTCCTGCTGCTGTACTATCGATCTATAGTAATCCAAGTGAAAACCCTGATACTTTACAATGCCTAGAAACTCTATCCAGCCTGTGTCGTAAGGTTGGTAACTGGGCGTGACCCAAAAGGCATATTGAGGTACCGTGGAAAAGTCTGTCTCGTTGGTAGGAAAATCGATGGCCAAAGCCGCCGCTACTTCTAGTTTAAAACCTTTTCTATCCGCAATCATTTCTTGTAGGGACAATAAATTGCGTTCTAAGTCTGAAAAGTATTTGTTTTCAGCTAAGTCATCGATGTAGGCGCGGTACGAACTTCCATCGGTAGACATGCTGTCTAGGTTTGCTAACAAATGTACTTTAAGCTGATCGATAGTTTCCAGTTTCTCCGTTTCAGAGAGGGACGAAGGAAACACCTGATTGCGCTGTATAAAAAGTTGTATTGTGAATTGATCGACGAAAGCTTCTTTTGTACAATTTTGGCAATCCACGTTCATGAGTACGGGAAGTAAGCGGGTGGTGAATTTTAAATCCTCCTGTAGTGCGCGATATCTGGTTTCTAATGTTCCTTTTTCCAATTTTGTTCCCCGCCAAAGCATCGTTCGCAGTCCGATAGCTAAAGACGTATTTTTATGTCCTATGGAATCTGGTATAATTAAATTATTGGAGGTGGCCAGCGAGACCGTGAAATTTTGCTTTATGTTTTCAAGCGGGTCCTCCTGCAATATAAATGCTTCGGTCGTTATTTTTCTGTCTTTTTTTAACCAATAGGGCGATACTTCGATATTTACTAATCTATTGAGGTTGATACCACCTTCTTCAGTTAAAAAATCAGTAAAAAGGCTTACTTCAAGTTCGTTCCACGACTTTGGCCTTGTTATTTCGTTGGGCTCATTACCCAATATCTTGGAGGCGGGCGAAGAAGGCGCACGAATTTGGCTGAGTACTGTTTCTGTAGATTCTTGACCCTTACAAAAACTGAAACACAGTAAATATATACCTGCACAAAAAAAGAATGAGTTCTTCATTTTTTAAAGTTTACGGTAAGGATTATTGAAGGTGTAGCGTCTTCTTTTTTTAGGTTTTCATGCGCGTAACAAATCACACCATTTACATTATAATTTATCGCTACAATGGCTATATCGTCTTTAAGATTAAGTGCCTTGGAATAAATGATAATGTGCTTTCCAATAAATTGAGCGGCCTTACCGATTATAACAGAGCCTTCATTGCGCCATTCGTGATCATAGTACGTTTCGTTTTTTGGGATGTCAATAATATGATATGACTCGGTTCCAATAAGTGATTTATGGTCCACCGAGATGGAGATTTGATCTTTTGGATTTGTGATCGTGACATCTTTTTCAACTTTAAATAGTGCCATCGGGTTCGTTTTAGAGGGTTCTTAAAAATAGGTATCTAAAATATCCTTGTTCTCTATCTAATTAATAATGAGAGGGTAATAAAGATACAAAAAATATTACTGAGTGATTTATTTTTGAACTATCGTTATTTTTCGGGAATGTCATCAATCGAGTTTAGTTGCATACAGATTGGTAGAATGCTTTTATGGAACCCCCATTTTTTTATTCGACATAGACAAAAGTTTCATCGTGCGCTATATACGTTATTGGTCCTTTAAGGGAAATGACAATACTGTCTTTTATCTCAAGTGGGCTCTTATCAAACCGTTCTAAAAATTCGAAATGCATTGCAATTAGGAAAAGACCTTGACGGTGCACCCCAACGATGCCCTTTTTGGCTTCCTGGTTGTAACGGTCAACCAGCGTTTGGGTTGTTTCAGTTTGAAAATTTTCTCTGTACTCTAAAATTACTGCTTTGTCCCCACTACGAGGAATGTATACATATTCCATAATTAGATTATATTAAGTTAATAAACCACATTACGGTAAACGAAAGCTCAATGGAAAGTAATAACACATTTTTCCTTAGATAGGCTCATTGTTTTAGCACCTTCGCCTGTTTTGGCAGGTTGCTACCTCATTTAAGAGGTTCGTAATGATGACATAAAGTTACAGGTTTTATACAATATTCCAAAAAAAGATATTTTTTCAGAAAGTTGAAAAGGTTTTAATTTTATCCTTTCCAACGCTATTGGATACGTTGTTTTTCAGAAAAAAAATCAATTATTAGCTAAAAAACGGCTTCAATTTGTGGGTATAAATTTCAGTAAAATCTGATATGACCAAATCTGCTTGCGAATAATCCTGCGAAGTAGAATGTTTGCTATCGTAGCCCACACAAAATATACCGGCACCTTTGGCCGCTTTTATGCCATTGGTGGAATCCTCTATTACGATACATTCTTTGGGCAATGCGCCGGCTGCTTTTGCGGCTTTTTCAAATATTTCTGGATGTGGCTTGCTTTCTTTGAGATCGGCACCACTTAATTTGGCTACAAAATAGGGGTTGAGGTTAAAGCGGTCAAAAATGCGATCGATATTCGGCATAGAGGCTGATGAGGCCAAAACAAGTGTCAAACCGTTTGTATGGTATTCCTTTATCAAGTCGAACACCCCGTCGAGGAGTGTAAGTGAATCGTCGTTTTCAAAGAGGTATTTAAAGTGTTTTCTTTTTATAGTAACTAAGGTTTCGGGCGCAAGATCCAACTTAAAGTGACCAACTAATTTTTTACAGATATTTAAGGTGGATTGCCCTGTGAATGAAGTGTACATTGCTTCAGTAACCGAAATGCTTACTTCTTCAAACATTAAAAAATAGGCTTTTCTGTGGAGGGGTTCCGTATCCACAATCACTCCATCCATATCAAATAAAATAGCTTTTAGCATGCTGGATATACATTTATTGTAAGCGGCAAAGATACTTAAAGAGGAAAGAAGTCCTTAGCAAAGTTTTTTTATTTGATTGTTTATTGCTCGCCTTAAAAAGAATATTTTTGAATACTCATAGATAGAAAAAATACGAATGATTTTAGATACCATAAAAAAACGCCGGTCGGTTTACCCAGAACAATATAACGACACCCCTGTTACTCGGAATGAAATTACGCAGATCCTGGAAGCGGCAAATTGGGCGCCTACCCATAAAAAGACAGAGCCATGGCGCTTTAAGGTTTTTAGGGAAAGTGCTAAAGAAAATTTAGGTACTTTTTTAGCGGATAAATATCAGGAAACGGTTGAAAATTTTTCAGAATTCAAACAGAATAAAATTAAACTGAAAGCTTCAAAGTCATCTTGTGTCATCGCTATCTGTATGCAACGGGATCCAAACGTGTCACTGCCAGAATGGGAAGAAATAGCAGCGGTAGCTATGGCAGTGCAGAATATGTGGTTGGTCGCCCATGACCTTGGCGTTGGAGCCTATTGGAGTTCTCCCGTATTGATACAGTACCTTGGAGAACATGTACATTTGAATGAAGGTGAAAAATGTATTGGGTTTTTCTATATGGGAAAATACGATGGGAAATTATTTGAAGGGGTTCGTAAATCTGGGATCCATACAAAAACGGTCTGGATATAAACACGGAATGATTTTAATCGTAGTCTGATAGTCTTCATATGGGGATAAGCTCTATTTAGATGGCTATTTAAGGTTGTTACGATTTCATAAATAGATATATTTCTGTAAGCAAGATGTAACTTCTGGACCTTTAGCCTTTTTAGGTGATTGTTTTTAATATGAGCCCGTATCTGCATATGAAGATTTTCATTACTACATGGAAGCTTGAAAGCTAGTTGATAGCATTTATTTGCTAAGTACGCATCTAAGGTGTTAAAGTGAGTACAATTATTCCGATATTCAGTTCGATTTTAAAAGCTATTTTCTTTCAAATTGTGCATTTTGTCGATAAAAAACTACAGCACATCTAAAATTATATAATTACCATGTAGGAATTTGCCACAATAACAATCTGTGTTCTATTTTTACACCATATTTAAGCACATGATGAGAAATTACATTTCAATACTCTTTTTTATAATAGGGTCTGTAATCTATGGTCAAGTGGGTATCAACACCTCGAAACCAAGTGTGGAATCAATCCTAGATATTCAATCTCCTAATAGGGGCATACTACTACCAAGGCTTGCTTTAACGGGGACTCAGAACGCAGCTCCCTTAGTGTCTCATGAAACGGGACTTCTACTTTATAACACCACCACTAGTAGTGATGTGACCGAACGTTATTATTATAACGATGGGACACAATGGTTCGGGATATCTAATATCCAAGATGTTGATATAACCTTAGAAGGGCAAAACAATCATGTTTCTCAGGGAGTCTATTCAACAATTATGGGTGCTTATAATACAGGTATTGGGCAGTATAATTTTAGATATGGAAGTGCTGGAACAAGCAACCTGGCTATAGGATATTTTGTTATGAGCAGGGCTTCTGTTTCTGGTTCTCATAATATCGGTTTCGGGATAAGAACTGTTCATAATGTGACTTCAGGCTCTGCTAATATTGGTTTCGGAAATGCTTCTGGAAGGGCTTCTACCGGAAATAACAACCTGGGTATGGGGCTGTACGCATTAGAAAGCAATAGCACGGGAAATTCTAACGTGGCCCTCGGTTCTGGCGCCTTGCAACGAAGTCGAACCGGCGATTCCAACATCGCCATGGGTTCTGGAGCGTCAGTTAAAAATTTATACGGTAACAACAATATTTCACTTGGGTATATTACTAATGGGGGTGTGGCAACTAGTAATAATATTGCCTTAGGAAGTAATGCAAATTACGAAAATGTGAGCGGTGAAAATAATGTGGCTGTGGGCAATAATGCTATAAACCGAAATAATAGTAGTTCTCATAATATTGCCTTTGGATTATTTGCAAATGTATATATGCGAACTGGAGCCCGCAGCATTGCTTTTGGTAGTTCGGCATTAAATTGGAACGGGACGGGTGAAGACAATATCTTCTTTGGTAGAAATAGCGGTTATTATTCCTATAACGGAGGTGAGAATATTGCTTTTGGACGGGATGCCTTACGATCTGCTGATGGATTTGGAAATATCGCACTGGGTCAATCATCACTAACTCGTAGTGATGGAGATAACCATATAGCAATTGGTTTTGCAGCCCTGCTTACGTTGAGCGATACAAAAACCAACAAGGATGTTGGCAATATTGCGATAGGATTGAACGCCTTACGTAAATTAGAAACAGGATCGTATAATACAGCAGTAGGATATGAAAGTCTATTGGATGCTAATATATACGCCAGAAGTAACGTTAGTCAAAATTCCGCATTGGGAGCCACTTCCTTTCTAACCGGTGTAAATACTTTTAATAATTCAATGGCTTTAGGTTACAATGCTAGAGTTACAAGTTCAGATCAAATCGTACTTGGTGACAATTTTGTCACTGAAATTGGAGGGCAGGTAGACTGGACGATACTTTCAGACAAGAGATTAAAATATAATATTCAGGAAAATGTGCCTGGGATACAATTTATTAATAAACTGCGACCAGTGAGTTATACTATTAAGAAGGATGCATCTCTTAACTTTCGAGCCATGCATGAAGAAGAAATGGGCGCGGAAAAATTAAGGACAGACACCTCTGTTGACTCTGGTTTTATTGCACAGGAAGTGGAGAAAGTGAGTAAAGATATTGGTTTTGATTTTAATGGTATTTCCGCTCCAAAAAATGCGGAAGATGCATATGGATTAAAGTATCGAAGTTTTGCGGTGCCTCTTGTGAAAACACTTCAGGAACAACAAGAAATCATAAAAAAACAACAAGAATTAATTAAGGCAATTAAAGTGCGTATTGAGAAGCTTGAAAAAGAGTAACAATGCTATTTTTAAAAATATTAATAGGAAATAATATGAAAACAAAATACATATTGCTAGCAGTACTTTTTAGTACTTTAGTTTCCCAGGCCCAGGTAGGTATTGGAACCAATACCCCCAGCCCTTCTTCTATACTTGAAATCGCGTCTGATGACAAAGGAATACTAATTCCTAGAGTTGAGTTAAGAAATACCACTTCATCTTTTCCATTGTCTAGTCATATTACGAGTATGATGGTATTTAACACGGCCACCACGAGCGATGTAATTCCTGGATTTTATTACAGTTTAGGTTCAAAATGGGTACGTTTAAACAATTTTGATGATGTAGATATTCGTTTTGTCGGTAATAATAACCATGTATCAAAAGATGCAGGGATAGGAAGTAATGGAACTTCAGTAGGCTCTTCTGCTTTTAATGTCGCGATTGGTCAAAATAGCATGAGTAGTAATGTTTCTGGAAATTCTAATGTGGCACTAGGATTAAACGCCCTCACAAACAATACTACTGGACATAGCAATATGGCTCTTGGAGAGAATGCAATGTTTAGTAATATTAATGGTGTTAATAATGTTTCTTTAGGACCAAATAGCCTGTATGGTAATATAAGTGGTGGAGGCAACGTAGCCTTAGGTGTAAATTCCATGCTGTCTAATGTTGATGGCAGCCAGAATGTAGCTTTAGGGCCAAATGCGCTACAGAGTAATACCGCGGGTAACAGCAATATCGCTATTGGCGACTCTGCGTTGAATAGTAATGATAATGGAAGTTCCAATGTTGCAATAGGGGAAAAATCATTATTCAGTAATCAAAATGGTAGTAATAATATCTCCGTAGGCCTTAACAGTTTATACAGTAATACGTCGGGAAGAAACAATATAGGCATGGGGGTGTCGTCACTTACAAGCAACATAAATGGCACAGACAATATTGCCCTAGGAACTCAGGCGATGTCTGCTAATACTTCGGGTTCTCATAATGTTGCCATAGGAGTGTCGGCCATGGAAAATAATAGTAACGGCCTAGACAATATTGCTATTGGAAAGGATGCCCTGCTAAACAGTAATGGTGGTGCAGGTAATGTTGCCATCGGGGTGCGAGCGCTTCAAAATAATCAAAACACCAATTTTAATGTTGCTATTGGTTATGAGGCATTAACTAGTAATACAATAGGAAGTAACATAGCAATAGGAACTAGAGCTTTACAAAACAATACCGTTGCCAATAATAATGTAGCGACCGGGCGAGAGGCCCTAAAGAATAATATTGTGGGTGAAAATAATACTGCTATAGGAGAAGGAGCCTTATCTAATAATACATCTGGTAACAATAATACGGCTTTTGGAGCATTGGCATTTACAACGGCCCCAGGATCTATTAATAACTCAATGGCCTTGGGTTATAATGCTCAGGTGACTAAAAGCAACCAAATATGGTTAGGGGACACGAATGTAACCGAAATAGGGGGAAATGTTGATTGGACAGCGCTAAGCGATGGCCGTTTCAAAACAAATGTTAAAGAAAATGTGCCTGGCCTGGATTTTATATTAAAATTAAGACCTGTAACTTATTATTTTGACAAAGATAAATTAGATGCTTTCCGAAACATCCCAGCCAAAATTAGAACTAAATCTAATGAGCAACCAAAGCTAGAAACCGGTTTTATCGCCCAAGAGGTTGAAAAGGCCGCTAACGAAGTTGGATATGATTTTAGCGGTGTGGCGTCCCCATCAAACGAGAACCAATTGTACAGTTTACGTTATGGAACTTTTGTGGTGCCATTAGTAAAGGCAGTTCAAGAACAGCAAGCGGTTATTGAGACCAATAACAAAATACTCGAAGATCTTTTAAAACGAGTGGAAAAACTTGAGCAAAAAGCAGGGCAAAATTAATATTTTGTACCAACAGCTTGGTTTCTTTTAAATTATATATAAGAATCAATCTCCTATAAATCTTAGTAAATACGTAAAGATCAGCGTAAAACCTCCTTTTTTTAAAAAGTTTAAACTAAAAAGTTAGTTTAAACTAATTTTTTAGTTATATTTGAGTATTGAAATCAAAAATAATGAAACAACTTACAAAAGCAGAAGAGGATATTATGCAAATCCTTTGGGAACTAGGTGAAGCCAATGTAGCGGCTATTATAGACGAACTGCCTAAACCCAAACCTGCCTACAATACAGTATCTACTATTGTTCGTATTCTAGAAAGTAAAGAGTTTGTGCATTATCGCAAAGAAGGGCGTGGCCATA
>Ga0207891_1000806_pt1 | contig 17766 bp, 18 predicted proteins | sample LinPmetageLP50_FD_184061 | JGI IMG/M metagenome (GOLD analysis project Ga0207891, IMG submission 184061) | Marine viral communities from the Pacific Ocean - LP-50 (SPAdes) | ecosystem: Environmental > Aquatic > Marine > Oceanic | place: Pacific Ocean | collected 2011-08-27 | reverse complement strand
GGAATATGTACAATTGGGACTGCACGATAAATACCAGTTTTATCCTTTAGAAGAGGTAACTATTCGCTTTAAAGACAGCGTGAGTTATGAGATAGAAAGCAAATTGCTATTTGAGCCACCAGAATTCGACAAGAAAACGCTTTATCATATATACAACACAAACAATAAACTTCTGGAAAGACTTAAAAAGAAACTTCCGCTAAATAAACAACAAATAAAAGATCTTAAAAATTTGCCTTCAACTTATTTACTTTGTTATTTAAATAACTTTGCACAGGCAATAGACAAACTGGAAGAAGCCAAACCATTTTTAAAAGAATACAGCCAGGAAGTTTATAATTATTACAAGGAAAGTATGCGAATTTTAAGAAAAGTAAAATACAGTTAATATGGGTAGAAGTATTGCCATTGGAGACATTCACGGCGGATTAAAAGCATTAATACAACTGCTTGAAAAAATTGAAGTCACCCCAGACGATGAGCTAATTTTTTTGGGCGATTATGTAGATGGCTGGAGTGATTCGGCAAACGTGGTTTCCTATTTAATAGAATTCGCAAAGCAAAATACCTGTATTTTTATTCGGGGAAATCATGACGATCTTACTCATCGCTGGCTGGAATCTGGAGAGCTTAACGAAAAGTGGCTGGAACACGGCGGGCAATCCAGTATTGATGCGTATAGAAATTTTTCTTCAGAAGAAATAAAAGCGCATATCGAGTTTTTTAATCAGATGGTTAATTATTACGTAGATAAAAAAAACAGGCTTTTTGTGCACGCGGGGTTTACAAATCAACATGGTCCTGAACAGGAATACCATGATACCGGATTTTACTGGGATAGAACCCTATGGGAAATGGCACTTTCTTTAGATAAAAATATAAAGCCAGATGATATAAATTACCCAAAGCGCCTAAGACTTTTTGATGAAATATTTATTGGCCATACCCCGGTTACCCGAATTAACGAAGATGTCCCGGTAAAAAAAGCAAACATTTGGAATGTAGATACCGGCGCTGCTTTTATGGGAAAATTATCGGCTATAGATGTAAATTCAAAGGAAATATGGCAAAGTGAGCCAGTTTTTAAGCTATATCCCGAGGAGGAAGGTAGAAATTAAGACGATTTTACCAGATAACGCCTTTACTCTTTATATCTTTGTACTTTAATGATTTTGAGTTTTATTTAAGCTGAATTATATTAGTAAAAACTAAAACACAGTTTTTGTAGCATAATTATAAATCCCAGCAGGGTTTCTAAAATACCTGCTCCAATCCACATAAAATGGCCCTCGATAATATTAGATTAGAAGTAATGAACACCGTTGAGAAAGAGGTAGACGGTTTCATTGAAAAATACCTTATCCCGGTAGAAGAAATCTGGCAACCTACAGATTTACTTCCAAATTTACAGGGAGAGGATTATATGAATGAGCTTACCCAAATTAGGGAAGAAGCAAAAGAACTTGAATACGATTTTTGGGTAGTTTTAGTTGCCGATATGGTTACCGAAGAAGCCCTCCCAACCTACGAATCCTGGCTTATGGACATGGAAGGGGTAAAACAACATGGTAAAAGTCGTGGTGAAGAAAACGCCTGGTCTAAGTGGGTTCGTCACTGGACCGGGGAAGAAAACCGCCACGGAGATACGCTTAACAAATATCTTTACCTCTCTGGTAGAGTAAATATGCGTGAAATTGAAAAAACCACACAACATTTAATAAATGATGGTTTTGATATTGGAACGGGGCGTGATCCTTATAAGAACTTTGTATATACCAGTTTCCAGGAATTGGCAACCAATATTTCGCATAAGCGTGTTGGCCAGTTAGCTAAGAAAAAAGGCAATAAAATGCTGGGAAAAATGTGTAATATTATTGCCGGAGACGAGATGAGGCACTATATGGCCTACCGGGAATTTGTAAAAACCATCTTTGAACACGATCCCAGCCAAATGATGCTGGCTTTTCACGATATGATGAAAAGAAAGATTGTTATGCCAGCTCAGTTTTTACGTGAAAGCGGACAGGGAATTGCCGAAGCTTTTGAAAACTTCTCTAATGCAGCCCAAAGACTTGGCGTATACACCACTTACGATTATATTGAAATCCTTGAAAAACTAAATGGATACTGGGAAATAGATAAAATGCGTTCCCTTACCGATGAAGCTGAAAAAGCCAGGGATTATCTTATGAGATTGCCCGATAGAATGCGAAGAATTGCAGACCGTATGGCGGTACCACAAGATCAACACATCTTTAAATGGGTTGAGCCTAACGGAAGAATTTAAGCCAATTTGTCTATAAAAAATTTAGACCTCACAAGTTATAGAAATTTGTGAGGTCTTTTTTTTTGAATTTATTCGTGGGAAATCTTTAAAACTACACTTCCTGTTTCTTCCAAATTTTATAAGAAATTAGATCTTTTTCTATGAGATTTAGACAAAAAGCAACTACCGCAGCATCGTCTAAATAACCAATAATTGGAATAAAATCGGGGATTAGATCTATGGGCGAAAGTACATAAAGAAGAGCGCCTCCAATAGCTGCAATTACGTTAAAGGGTACTTCCCTGTAATTCCCGTTCGCATAATCTTTTAGCAAACTAAAAAGTATTACCGCATCATCCAGATATCGCTGTAATTTTCCTTTATTTTCAAATTTAGATTTTATCGCATCTTCATCTTCCAGTACATCATCTATATCTTCTTCTTCAAAATCGTCCTGACGCTTTTTATGCTCTTTCTTAATTGTTTCGTTATCGATTTTACTCATTGTCTATTTTTTTGATGACCACAAAATATAAAATTATTATTGAAGGTTTAATTAGGGAAATGCTAAAATATGAGAAAAAACAAACCTCACAGATTTTAAATGCTGTGAGGTTTCTTTGGTTCATAATTGCCACTAGGCTACTCCGTCATTCTGTCCCGAAGCTTCGGGATTATTTCAGAATCTAAGTTGCTATAATCTAAATAGACCCTGAAACAAGTTCAGGGTGACGATTCTATTATTAAATACTACAAATCGAATTTAATACCTTGCGCCAACGGCAATTCAGTGGTATAATTAATAGTGTTGGTTTGACGTCTCATATAGATCTTCCAGGCATCAGAGCCGGATTCTCTACCGCCGCCGGTTTCTTTTTCACCGCCAAAAGCACCGCCAATTTCAGCACCTGAAGTTCCAATATTCACATTTGCAATCCCGCAATCTGAACCTTCTACCGACAGAAAACGTTCGGCTTCCCTTAAATTATTAGTCATTATTGCTGAAGAAAGTCCCTGCACTACCCCGTTTTGTAATTCCAGGGCGTTAGAAACATCTCCTGAATATTTCATAATATAAAGCACTGGTGCAAAAGTTTCGTGCTGTACGATCTTAAATTCGTTTTTTGCTTCGGCAATAGCTGGTTTTACGTAGCATCCGCTTTCATAGCCTTCGCCTTCCAAAACACCGCCTTCAACTAAGATTTTACCGCCTTCTTCTACCACTTTATCTAAAGCGTTTTGGTAATTTTTAACCGCATCTTTGTCAATAAGTGGCCCCACGTGATTATTCTCATCTAATGGGTTTCCAATTCGCAATTGCTTATAAGCTTTAACAATCGCATCTTTTACTTTATCATAAATAGATTCGTGAATTATTAATCTTCGGGTAGAAGTACAACGCTGTCCGCAGGTTCCTACGGCTCCAAACACAGCACCAATTACCGTGTTTTTAATATCAGCATCTGGGGTTACGATTATGGCGTTATTTCCTCCTAATTCAAGAAGTGATTTTCCTAACCTTGCGGCCACGGCCTGGGCAACTATTTTTCCCATTCTAATTGAACCGGTAGCCGAAATTAACGGCACTCGTTTATCGTTAGTCATCATTTCACCCACTTTATAATCGCCGGTGATCAATGAAGAAATTCCTGCCGGAACATTATTTTCAGCAAAAACTCTTGCGGCGATATTTTGACAGGCCACAGAAGTTAACGGAGTTTTCTCTGATCCTTTCCAAACACAAGCATCTCCACAAACCCACGCCAAGGCCGTATTCCACGACCAAACCGCTACGGGAAAGTTAAATGCCGAAATAATTCCAACTACTCCAAGCGGGTGGTATTGCTCGTACATTCTATGCCCGGGCCGTTCAGAATGCATGGTTAACCCGTGTAACTGCCGCGAAAGTCCAACTGCGAAATCGCAGATATCTATCATTTCCTGAACTTCGCCCAAACCTTCCTGGTAAGATTTTCCCATTTCGTAGGAAACCAGTTTCCCCAAAGGTTCTTTTAATCTTCTTAATTCATCATTGAACTGGCGAACCACTTCACCACGCTGAGGTGCAGGCCAGGTGCGCCAATCTTTAAAACCTGCAGTGGCAGTAGTAATTACTTTTTCGTAATCTTCTTTGGTGGTGGCTTTTACTTTTCCAATTAAAGCACCGTCTACAGGAGAATAAGATTCAATAACTTCACCACTACTAAAAAAATCTTTTCCGGTAGAAGTTCCATTATTGGTTTCCTGTAAACCAAGATCCTTTAAAGCTTGTTTAATTCCGAATTTTTCTGCTATTTCACTCATTAAATTGTAAATTTTATCTGTTCTTTTGTGTGTTTCCTGCTAAAATAATAAAATTTTTATGCTATTCCGTTTCGGCTACAAAACGCTCATCTACCGGCATTACTTCCCCGCAATTATCACAGGTACGTAATTCTTTACTTCCGTAGAAATATTTAAAATGCTTTAAAAAATCTTTTTCAATATCTTCTAATGGAAAATAAACTTCATATAATTTATGGTTACAATTATCGCAAAACCATAATAGCCCATCTTTGCCTTCAAGTTGCACGCGTTTTCGCTCCACAACCAGCCCAATAGAACCTTCCTTTCTCACCGGTGAATGCGGTACTTTTCCTGGATGCAAATACATATCTCCAGGAGTTAATTTCATCGTTTTTTTCTTCCCATCTTCCTGAATATGTACTTCAATTTCACCTTCCAACTGGTAAAAAAGCTCCTCGGTTTCGTTATAATGATAGTCCTTGCGCGCATTTGGCCCTGCCACCACCATCACGATATAATCTTCAGATTCTTTGTAAAGATTTCGATTGCCCACCGGCGGCTTAAGAGATTCCCGGTTTTGGTCAATCCATTTATTAAGATTAAAAGGTTTATTTACTGCCATGATTTCTAATTTATATTCCTTAAAATTACAACTTAAAGCTTAGACAAATGCCCCATTTTCTTATCTTTTTGGGCGCCTTAACGGGCTATGCGCTGCAAGTCCTCGTCGCCTATCGGCTCCTGTGGGCTTTACGCTGCTATCCCTGGCGCATAATAAGAAACTTAACAAAATGCGTATCTTCGACTTAAAATCACACTTTATATGAAAAAAATATTTCTTTTATTCAGTCTTTCTCTCTTTTTAGCCTGTAATATTTCAATTGAAAAAGATTCAGAAAAAAATGAATCCCCCGAAGCTGAAAAAGTTCAGGATTCTGCGGGGAATTTTGGGATTGTCATTCATGGTGGTGCCGGCACAATTTTAAAAGAAAACATGAGTGATTCTCTGGAAAAGGCTTACAAAGCCAAGCTGGAAGAAGCCATAAGAACCGGGCACGAAATTCTGGCAAATGGCGGGACCGCGATAGAAGCTGTACAACGTACTATAAATATCATGGAAAATTCACCACTATTTAACGCAGGGAAAGGTGCTGTTTTCACCAATGATGGCAAAAACGAACTCGATGCTTCTATAATGGAAGGAGAAACTCTAAATGCAGGTGCAGTTTCTGGAGTAACTACTGTGAAAAACCCTATAAATCTTGCCTGGGAAGTAATGGAAAATTCAGAGCACGTAATGCTTTCGGGAAACGGCGCTGAGCAATTTGCTAAAGAGCGAAATTTGGAAATTGTAGACCCAAAATATTTTTATACCGAGAACCGCTTTAAAAGTTTAGAACGTTTAAAAGCAAGAGATTCAGAAAAAACAGAGTTGGATCACGATAGCAAAACTGCATTTGTAGATCCGTTTATTAAAGATTCTAAATTTGGTACTGTTGGTTGCGCCGCTTTAGACAAAAATGGAAACCTGGCCGCAGGAACCTCTACCGGCGGAATGACGAATAAAAAATGGGGCCGAATAGGCGACGCTCCCATTATTGGCGCCGGAACTTATGCTAATAATAAAACCGCAGCGATTTCAGCAACCGGCTGGGGAGAGTTTTTTATACGGGGCGTGGTAGCCTACGATATTTCAGCAATGATGGAATATAAAGAAATGAGCCTTGCTGAAGCTGCAAAAGAAGTAATTCAAAACAAAAATCCCCAACTGGGAGGAAACGGTGGCATTATTGCTATAGATCGTAATGGGAATGTTTCCATGGAATTTAATACCGCTGGAATGTACCGTGCAAAAATGAATAAAGACGGCGACCTGGAAATAGGAATCTATAGTGAATAACCTTCTTAAAAAAGATCTTTATAAGCCCAACTTAATCGGTTGGGCTTTTTTTTAACTCAATTTTAGAATTCGTTAGTTCGGAAAATTCCGAACTAATTATAATTTTGCAAACTTCTAAATAATTTACAAATGAGAAATAAGTACGGTGTAATTTTAATATTGGTCTTCATATTCTGTTATGGAGAGGTTTTTTCACAACGTTTATCACGTGAAAAAATAAACGATACCATAGAAAATATGCCCACTTTTTCTATTCATAAGGATAATTATTTTATCACGGGAATTTCTACAAATAAAGCTCTCAATTCTAAATCTGCAGATGCAAAATATCAAATTAGTTTTAAAGCATTAATTACGCGTAATACCTTACCGTTGGATACCTATTTATTTCTCACTTATACCCAAAAAGCTTTTTGGAATATTTATGAGTTTTCAAGCCCCTTTCGCGAGCTTAATTTTAATCCCGGGGTAGGCTTGGGAAAACCCGTTTATAATAAAAATGATGATTTGGCCGGAATGGCGTATTTACAATTGGAACACGAATCTAACGGGCGGGATAGTATTTATTCCCGAAGCTGGAACTCTCTTTCTTTAAGTTATCACACCGCGATTAATAAAAACCTTTTAATTAGCGTAAAAGGCTGGTTGCCATTTAAATATAAAAAGGATAATCCCGAGCTAATTGATTATGTAGGCTACGGAAAAATAAGCCTTACTTATAATTTAATTCCAGAGAAATTACTGGTAGATCTTATGCTTAGAAAGGGAATTGAAGACTGGAATGGAACGGTGCGCACCAGGTTTCTTTATAAACCTTTTAATTCTTCTAATTTCCAGGTAATGCTGGAGTGGTATAAAGGAAATGCAGAAAGCCTTATTAATTTTGAAGAAAACCGAAGTATGATTCGCGCAGGCTTCGTTTTAAAATCAGATGAATTAAACTTCCTGAAATCGCTCCCCGATGCAATTTAACAAACCTTTTAGAAATTTGGTTCGGGTTATTCGGAACTAAATATTAATTTCGCGCCTTCAATTTATTAAAATGAACAAAACGGACTTACAAGCACAAAAAACACGTTTAATTGAAAAATTGGGCGTCCAGTTTGAAAAAGAGCATCAATTAGCTCCGGTTGCAGCAAGAATTTTTGCCACGCTTATTGTTACCGGTAAAAAAGGAATCACTTTTGAGCAATTGGTAAAAGATTTAAATGCCGGAAAGAGTACGGTTTCTACTCATTTAGAACATCTTCAAACAACAAACCGTATTGAATATTACACAAAATCTGGAGACAGAAAGCGGTATTTTATTGTAAAACCCGACCTGATGGAAAATCATATTGATGAGCTCACCGCGAAGTGGGAAGCTCAAAAATGTATTCATAAAGAGGTTCTGGAATACAAGCAAAAGAGCAACGAATTGAATAAAGAAGATCCACCTTTTGATATGGAATTTCAAAAAAGCCTGTTAGACTTTTTAGATGAAGCAACGGCAGCGCTTAATAAATTAAAGAAGAACATCAACAACCATTAATTACAATAAAAAGCAATGAAAAAGATAATTTATTTCAGTCTGTTTATAGGTGCTGCCGTTTTCACTTCCTGTTCTAACGGGAAAGAAGAACAGCAAGCAGCACAGGGCCAGGGTGCACAACCTCTCCCGGTATTAGAAGTACAAACAAAGACAGTTACAGGTTTCACTTCATATCCTACCAGCATAGAGGGTGTGGTAAACAGTCAGGTTAGAGCAAAAGTTTCTGGTTATATCACAGAAGTTTTAGTAGATGCAGGAGAAAAAGTAACAAAAGGACAAAGGCTTTTTAAGCTTGAAACAGAATCTTTATCGGGCGATGCGGAAGCCGCCCAGGCAAATGTAAATGCCGCCCAGGTTGAAGTTGAAAAACTAAAACCTTTAGTTGATAAAGATATTATTAGTGAAGTACAACTACAAACCGCAAAAGCACAGCTCTCCCAGGCCCAGGCTAACTACAACAGTATAGCTGCAAATATTGATTATGCAAATATTAAAAGCCCGGTAGATGGTTATGTAGGTAATATTAATTTTAGAAATGGAGCACTTGTTTCTCCCGGAGATCCTACGCCGCTTACTACGGTTTCCCAAACCGATGAGGTTTATGCGTTCTTTTCTATGAACGAGAAAGATTATATGAGTTTTCTTCAGGAAACTTCGGGCAGCAGTATAGAAGAAAAGATATCTAATTTCCCAGAGGTAAGTTTAATTCTGGCCAATGGTAAAGAATATGAACAAAAAGGGAAAATTCAAACAATTTCTGGACAAATTGATCCTTCAACAGGTACAGTAACCTTCAGGGCCAAATTTCCTAATCCAAATCAACTATTATCTAACGGGAATAGTGGTAAGATTCGAGTGCCACAAACTTTTGAAGACGTAATTGTAGTACCCGAAATCTCAAGTTATGAGCAGCAGGGAAGAACTTACGTTTACAAAGTTCAGGGTGATAGTTTGGCTGTTTCTACACCTATCACAGAAACTTCAAGAGTAAATAATCTTATTGTTGTTGATTCGGGCCTTAAGAAAGGCGATAAAATTGTTGCTCAGGGCGTGGCAAAACTAAGAAACAACACTCCAATAAAACCGCAAGAAATTCCTTTTGATAGTATTGCGAATTCTATTAATACAGTATTTAAATAAGACTTTAAGATGCTAAAGAAATTTATAGAAAGACCGGTATTATCTACGGTCGTTTCCATTATAATTGTGGTATTGGGTGTGTTGGGAATTTCAACATTGCCTGTAACGCAATATCCAGATATTGCCCCTCCAACGGTTCAGGTTTCGGCTAATTTCCCAGGGGCGAATGCTCAAACAGTACTGGAAAGTGTAATTATTCCTATTGAAGAGCAAATAAACGGAGTTGAGGGAATGGATTATATAACCTCAACAGCCAGTAACAACGGTAGCGCCAGCATACAAATATTCTTTGACCAGGGAGTAGATCCAGATATTGCCGCGGTAAACGTTCAAAACCGTGTGGCGAGAGCTACACCTTTACTGCCACAGGAAGTAACCCAATCTGGGGTAACCACGCAAAAAGAACAAACCAGTGCCTTGATGTTCTTTACCGTGGTTTCAGACAACGACGAATATGACGCAACTTTTATTCAGAATTACCTGAATATTAACGTGATTCCAGAATTACAGCGTATTAACGGGGTTGGAAACGTAAATGTTTTTGGCGCCAAGAAATATGCGATGCGAATCTGGCTTCAGCCTGAAAAATTAGCGGCTTACAATTTAATCCCTTCAGATGTTATTGGAGCCATTAATGAGCAAAGTCAGGAAGCTGCTGCGGGATCTTTAGGTCAAAATAATGCTGAAGCGTTTGAATATGTACTACGTTATAGCGGAAGATACCAGGATGAAGATCAATATCGAAATATTATTATTAAAGCCCTGGATAATGGGCAGTACCTAAGATTAGATGACGTTGCAGAAGTTGAACTTGATGCCGAGGGTTATAATGTGATTGGGTATACTAACGGAAAACCGGGAGTGAATATGGCTGTTTACCAAACGCCAGGTTCTAATGCCCAGGAAATTATTGAAAATATTCACCAGAAGCTGGACGAAATGGAAGAAGATTTTCCAACCGGGCTTTCGGTATATATAAATTTTGATACCAACGAATTTCTTACCGCTTCTATAGACAAAGTGATTTTAACGCTTATTGAAGCGTTTATATTGGTATTTATTGTAGTGTTTATATTTCTTCAGGACTTTAGGTCTACTCTTATTCCTGCCATTGCGGTACCGGTTTCCATAATTGGTACGTTCTTTTTCTTAAACCTGTTTGGGTACTCTATAAACTTACTAACGCTATTTGCGCTGGTACTGGCTATTGGTATTGTGGTAGATGATGCCATTGTAGTTGTAGAAGCCGTACACGCTAAAATGGAAGAAGGAGCTAAAGATGCCATAAGCGGTACAAGAAAAGCCATGGACGAAATTACCGGGGCGATTATTTCTATTACGCTGGTAATGGGAGCGGTATTTATTCCCGTAACTTTTATCACGGGACCCACAGGAGTTTTCTACGAACAATTTGGTGTGACTTTAATTGTAGCTATTGCAATTTCAGCAGTTAACGCTTTAACTTTAAGTCCTGCGCTTTGTGCCATTTTCTTAAAACCACATAATGAAGACGAAGAACATAAGAAAAAGAATTTTTTACAGCGCTTTTTTAGTTCGTTTAATACCGCTTTTAAAGTAACTACTGATAAATATGTGAATTCCCTTTCATTTTTAAGTAAACATAAGTGGATTACAGGGCTAATTCTTGTAGCTGCGGTACTTGCAATATTTTGGGGAGCCAAAACTACTCCAACCGGTTTTGTACCAGATGAAGACCGGGGAATATTATTTGTAAATGTTGAATTACCTGCCGGGGCATCTTTAGACAGAACCGTGGGAATTACTTCAGAATTAGAGAAAAAAGCACAACAAATAGAAGGTGTACAGGGTGTTTCTCTGGTAAATGGTTATAGTTTAATTGGTGGAGCAGGTAGTAACTATGCACTTGGTTTTATTAAATTAGACGACTGGAGTGAACGTGAAGAAGATCACCTATCGGTAGAATCTATCCAGGGACAATTATTCCAAATTGGCGCTTCATTTTCTGATGCCGAAATGCTATTCTTTTCTCCTCCCAGTATTCCAGGTTTTGGAGTTTCAGGGGGATTTGAAGCTAAATTGCTAGATAGATCGGGTGGTAGTTTCCAGGAATTGGATACCCAAACCCAAAATTATATTGCAGCACTTTCCCAAAGACCGGAAATTCAGTATGCACAAAGTTCTTTCAATACAAATTATCCGCAGTATGAAATGGATTTAAATATTCCGAAAGCTAAAGAAGCAGGTGTAGATATTTCTACCATCTTTTCAACCTTGCAAGGGTATATTGGAAGTATTTACGCAGCAGATTTCTCTAGATTTGGTAAGCAATATCGTGTGTATGTTCAGGCTTTACCTGAAGATCGCGCCGGCACCGACGATTTAAATTCTCTATTTGTAAGAAATTCTCAGGGAGAAATGGCGCCTTTAAGTGAATTTGTAAGCTTAAAACGGGTGTATGGTCCGCAATCGGTAACCAGGTTTAACCTGTTTAACTCGGCAACTATAAACGGTGCCCCGGCTCCGGGTTATTCTTCTGGAGACGCTATTGCCGCAGTACAGGAAGTAAGTGCAGAATCACTACCCTCTAATTTTAGCGTAGATTATAGCGGACTTACCAGGGAAGAAGTTTCAGCAGGCTCGCAGACTACTTTTATCTTGATTTTAAGTATTCTGTTTGTTTACTTCATTCTTTCAGCTCAGTATGAAAGTTACCTTATTCCTTTCGCAGTGCTACTTTCACTGCCGGTTGGGGTAATGGGCTCTTACCTGGTGACTAAATTCACAGGGCTTCAGGCAAATATTTATTTCCAAATTGCTTTAATAATGCTGCTGGGGCTACTGGCTAAGAACGCAATTCTTATAGTAGAGTTTGCCATGCAACGAAGGCAGGCAGGCCTTTCTATTGTAGATGCCGCCTTAGAGGGTGCCAGAGTTCGTTTAAGACCTATTTTAATGACATCTTTTGCCTTTATTATTGGTTTACTTCCTTTGGTTTTTGCCGGTGGTACAGGTGCTGCAGGTAACCGTTCTATAGGTACGGGAGCTGTTGGAGGTTTATTAGTTGGTACCATATTGGGAGTTTTTATTATTCCAATTCTTTATATCATTTTCCAACATTTACAGGAAAAAATAACCGGGATACCAGAAGCAGCTAAAACAGAAAACAAATCAATTTCTGAAAAAGAATAACAATGAGAAAGAACAGTATATATAAACTTTTGCTTGGGGGAGCCTTACCATTTTTACTGGTTTCCTGTTTTGCAGCCAAAGATTACGAACGTCCTGAAATAGAAGAGATTTCTGAAGAATTGTATAGAACAGATAATCTTCCGCAAGATTCCCTAAATATGGCCACTATTTCCTGGACGGAAATTTTTACCGATCCTATTCTGAAAAACCATATTGAAGAAGGCCTGGAGAATAATATAGATATACGCATTGCCATACAGCAAATGTTGGCAGCCGAAGCTTATGTAAAACAAGGGAAAGCGAGTTATTTCCCTACGCTAAGTGCAGGGCCGGCCGTAAATCATCAAATTTTATCTCCTAACAGCCAGTTTGGTTCTTTCTTTGACGGTAGTATTACCCAATATGACGTTACCGGAAATCTTTCCTGGGAAGCTGATATTTGGGGAAAAATAAGAAGTAACGATCGTGCTTTTACCGCAGCTTATCTACAAAGTGAAGCTGCTCATAAAGCGGTAAAGACTCAGCTTATTTCCAATATTGCTAATAATTATTATCAATTACTAAGCCTGGACGAGCAACTTAGAATTGCAAAAGAAACCCTGGAAACCAGAAAAAGCAGCCTGGAAACTACAATGGCCCTTAAAGATGCCGGAAATGTGACTGAAGTTGGTGTACAGCAAACCAAAGCGCAGTTGCATACAGCCGAGGCTTTAGTAGTACAGCTTGAAAACCAAATTCGCTTGCTGGAAAATTCATTTTCCATTTTACTGGGCGCAGGGCCACAGGAAATAGAACGAACGGACTTATCACAACAAAAAATTGTAAGTCCGTTGAATACAGGAGTGCCCTCACAGCTGCTAAGAAATAGGCCAGATGTGATTGCCGCCGAGTACCGATTAATTAATGCTTTTGAACTTACTAATGCGGCTCGCGCTAACTTCTATCCTTCGCTTACGTTAACCGCTTCAGGTGGTTTTCAAAGTTTAGAACTGGATAAATTATTAAATGCCAATTCCCTTTTTGCTAATTTAGGTGCTTCGCTTTTACAGCCAATTGTTAATAAGCGACAAATAAGAACCCAGTATGAAGTTTCGCAGGCACAACAAGAAGAAGCTTTGCTAAACTTTAAACAAGCCATTTTGGTAGCCGGCAGGGAAGTTTCAGATGCACTTTCTAATTACCAGGCAAGTACCGAACGCATAGATATTCTGGAAAACGAATATGAAGCTTACAATAAGGCTTCAGGCTATTCAGAAGAATTATTGAATAACGGTCTTATAAATTACCTGGAAGTATTAACCGCAAGGGAAAATGCTTTAAACTCCCAGTTAAACCTTATAAATGCTGAATACAATAAATTGAATTCCATCGTAAATCTTTATAAAGCCCTTGGTGGAGGCTGGCAATAAATTGTGTTGAATTTGTTTTGTTAATTGTTGAATAAACAGCTCCAGAATTAAATTTTGGGGCTGTTTTTTGTTGAGATTGAATTTTATTTTCGACTAAGCCAATACACTACCTGGAGCGAGCCCACGGGACGTTTTTTAATAAAAATAGTTTGATTTGAGGCAAACCTCGTAGCATTTAAATCTCGATTATCGAGTAAATTCAGTAACTTTAAGAAAGCTTAAAATTTATTAAAATGAAAAGTAGTTTTAGTGATATTATAAAAGATGAAAAACCTGTTCTAGTTGATTTTTATGCTGACTGGTGTGGCCCTTGCAAAACCCTGGCGCCAATTTTAAAAGACGTAAAGGCCGAATTGGGCGATGGCGTAAAAATTGTAAAGATAGATGTGGATAAAAACCAGGAATTGGCGGGAAAATACCAGGTGCGCGGTGTTCCCACAATGATGCTGTTTAAAAATGGCCAGCAACTTTGGAGACAATCTGGAGTTTTACAAAAAGCTGAAATTGTAAATATTATTAATTCTAATTCCTAACAGAAACCTAAAGCTGAGAAGCAATGTATGTTTTTGAAATTATTTTAAGCTAAAACCTCCTGGAATTCGGGTTCTTTTTCTATCACACTTTTTGCAAAAGGACATAGCGGAATCACCTTTAGCTTATTTTCTTTGGCAAAATCTACAGTAGCTTTTATTAGTTTCTTACCTACACCCTGGCCTTTAAAATTGGGGTCAACTTCGGTATGGTCTATTATAAACTTGCTTCGGCCTGCCCAGGTATATTCAATCTTTCCGGCAATTTTATCATTTTCCAAGGCTTGAAAAAAGCCCTTCTTAATTTCATCAATTTGTTCAATCTTCATAATTCAAATTTTTAAGAATTTTAGTCTGGTTTTTAATCTAGTTGCCCGCCTTTTGCGGTCCACCAGGGATGAACTTCAACTTTTAATCTACCCGCTTTTACCATAGGATCCTGTTTTGCCAAACTATCAGCTTCTTGCTGCGTAGCCGTATTATAAACCGCAATTCCACGAATATCCCCGTCATCACCAAAGGGGCCAATTAAGCTTGCGTAGCCTTCTTGTGCCATTTTGCTTAAATAAGCCAGGTGTTCCTTCTGCAGTTTTGCCGCTTCAGTAGAATCCTGGTTGCGGTTTTCGCCTTTTTTCAGAAAAACCATATAATATTGCTGCATCAAATAAGTGCTGTCTCCTTCTTTGTAAGTAAAAGTTTGATAACCTTTTTCATTTAAATGGTTCGCAATAGAATCTATATTGGCTTTGGGCTTTTTCTTCTCAACTTTCTCTGGCCCGGGAATACCTCGCTCCTGTTCCGGAATATCTTTACAGGAAAGTATTAAAAACGGAAAAACGAGTATATAAATTAATTTCTTCATATTAAATTTTACCAGTTTTTATACGGGTTTTTACTTAATTGGGAATTATAATATTTTATATCTCCGGTTACTTCTTCTCCAAGCCAATTGGGGTTCTTAAAGGTATCGGTTTCAGAATTCAATTCTATTTCTGCTACGGTTAAACCTTCATTTTCAGTGTGAAATTCATCAATTTCAAAAACAAAATCACCACCTCTCACCAAATAGCGGGTTTTTTCTATAATTCCCGGTTCACAAAGTCCAAATAGCGCTTCGGCTTCCTTTATATCAATTTCCTTTTCCCATTCAAAACGTGTAAGTCCGTTTTTAGAAGATTTCCCTTTAATAGTAATAAACGCATTATCGCCGGTAATTCTTAAGCGCACTGTACGTTCGGGATCGGTATTTAAAAATCCTTGTTTTATCTTGAAATTTTTAAATGATTCCTTTTTAAAATCATTAGAAAGTACAAGGTATTTACGTTCAATTTCCTGCATTTAATTATTATGTGCTATATTTTTAATTTCATCTGAAGGAATTCTTTCTACGTCCAATTCGGGCTTATTTGCAATGGCTACCATAGCCCTGACAATACTTTCAGCCGAAATAGACTTGTATTTACGTAAAGTTCCCAGGAAAAACGGATTTATAAAATTGAGCATTACTTTTCCAACTTTTTCAAAGCTTCGGCTTTCCTTCCGCTCGCCGGTAATAAGCGAGGGTTGTAAGATATAGGTGTTCTTAATTTCCTGCTCTAATACCTCTTTCTCCATTTTCCCCTTGATACGGTTATAAAACACCCTGCTTTTGGGATTCGCTCCAAGTGCCGAAACTACCAGAAAAGTATCTATACTATTTGCTTTACAAAGCCTGGCCGCAGTTACAGGAATTCCCCGATCAATTTTGGTGTACGTATTGTGATCTGGGGTTTTCTTTTTGGTGGTGCCCACGCAACAAAAAACCTCGTCCCCGGTAAATTTATCTTTATGCTCTTCAAGCTTAAAAAGATCTATTAAATGTTCTTCGATTTTAGGATTGTTTATTTCTACTGAATTCCTTGAGAAAAGTTTGATTTTCTCATACCTGTCGTCTTCAAGTAATTGCTGTAGTAACATTCCTCCGGTTAGGCCGGTAGCTCCTAAAATTATTGCTGTTTTTGGCATATATTATTTATTAATGAACCGGTCTTTGTCTGGTTCCTCTAAAATTAATTATTTCGATTCTTTGTTTCTCTTTATTTTCTCTATAAACTAGGTAATTATTTTTATCTATCAAAGCTTTAAAAAGCTTAGGGTTTTGAGTGGACTTAGGAAAAAATTCTGGGTTTAAAATGATGATTTGAATAACTATTTTAAGTTTTTCTTCGAGTTTAAGTATTTCTTTTTCAGTCCAATTTTTTTCCAAATATTTCAGCACACTCTGCAAACCTGTCTTTGCAGTCTCAGTCCAAAAGATCTCTAATGCCATTTTTTAAACATTCGCATAACATCTTCATTAGCTAACACCTTATCGTTATTGGCATCCTCTAAGCCTTTTTGGATAGCAGCTTTCTCAATCTCACTAAGCTTATCCCACCAATCACCTTTTTTTTGCTTTTTATAAGTTTCAGCCACTTCTGCTATAAGATGAAGTAATTCTTCATCAGCTTCCTGAACGTAAGCCAAAACCCGTTGCTTAAGCTCCTTCTCTTTCTTCATTTCTTTAATTGATTTTTATAAAGTTACGATTTTTAAATTTCTGAAGTTGAAAGATTTTATAACAGGTTTGGGAAATAAATAGCTTTCCAGACAACTTGAAGTTTCTTTAACTTTGTAAAGTGAACCAAAACCTTCCCCTTCGAAAAATCATTCATATAGATATGGATGCGTTCTATGCTTCGGTAGAACAACTGGATAATCCCGAATTACGCGGTAAGGCGATTGCTGTGGGCGGAAGTTCGCAAAGAGGTGTTGTTAGCGCAGCAAGTTATGAAGCACGAAAATATGGCGTTAAAAGCGCTATGAGCAGCGTAATTGCCAAACGTAATTGCCCGCATCTAATCTTTGTAAAAACACGTTTTGACCGGTACCGGGAGATTTCACAACAAATAAGGGAGATCTTTTATGAATATACAGACCTGGTAGAGCCACTTTCTTTAGATGAAGCTTACCTGGACGTAACCGAAAATAAAAAGGGAAATCCCAGTGCAAGCCTAATTGCAAAAGAAATACGGGAGAAAATTAAGAAGAAAACAGGTTTAAATGCCTCGGCAGGAATTTCTATCAATAAATTTATCGCAAAGATTGCCAGTGATTTTAATAAACCTAACGGACAAAAAACGGTAAATCCTGAAGAAGTGGAAGCCTTTTTGGAAGTTTTAGACATCAGGAAATTTCACGGAGTAGGGAAAGTGACTGCTGAAAAAATGTATATGCTGGGTATTTTTACGGGGAAAGACCTGAAAAAGAAATCTCAGGAATATTTAACCGAAAAATTCGGGAAAAGCGGTGCGCATTATTACAATGTGGTTCGCGGTATACATTTGAGCGAAGTAAAACCAAACCGAATAAGAAAATCTCTTGGTGCCGAACGCACTTTTAATGAAAATATCTCTTCGGAAATTTTTATGCTGGAAAGGCTGGAAAATATTGCCGAAGAAATAGAACGTCGGCTCAAAAAAAGCAAGGTTGCAGGTAAAACGGTGACCCTGAAA
>Ga0207891_1000802_pt1 | contig 17906 bp, 18 predicted proteins | sample LinPmetageLP50_FD_184061 | JGI IMG/M metagenome (GOLD analysis project Ga0207891, IMG submission 184061) | Marine viral communities from the Pacific Ocean - LP-50 (SPAdes) | ecosystem: Environmental > Aquatic > Marine > Oceanic | place: Pacific Ocean | collected 2011-08-27 | reverse complement strand
GGTCTGATCCGTCCAGATCCAGCAGTCTGCGCGACCGCAGGTGCCGCTTGCGGCAGAAAATCCTTGTCTAGCGCTCGGATACAGGCGATCTTCACCTCAAACGACACGCCACTTGGGGAATGCAGGCGTAAGCGTCATAACATGTATTCATTAGGGACACAAAGGCTCCCGCCAAACTTTTCTTACTTTCTTCTTTGACCTTGAAATGGGGGCCATCAGGGCAATCGTGACCAAAAGGATCAAATAATGGATTTGTGTAAGATTGGCATGTTTTAATTTTTACGCCGTAATCGCTTCTGAAGCGCAACTCATCCGGAAGTGATAACTCAAAAGAAAACTTCCTTTTTTGACGCATAACATCTCTCATATGATTTATTAAGTTTACGTCCCAAGCAACTGTACTTGTGTATACTTTTAAACCATCCCGATTCCGCTTTACGATTGTTTTTGTTTCGATTGATATGTTGCACAAATCACGACCCTCTCCTTTGTCATTTAGTGACAAGGAAATTAAATCTGTCGTTGAGTTTGGATAAGAAGGATTGCTGTCGAAAAACTTCTTTGTGCGGTGTCCCCATATGCGCCTCAAATCAACTAATTTATTTCTTACTGATTTATCGTGGGCTTCTTCGACGATCCTCTTGAACCTCTCACTATTTTTTCGATCGACTGACTTTCTAGCTGAAGCTGTGGATTTCATCAGATTGCTTTTGGAGTATTGAATAAGTTCTTTGTTCGATGTCTTCTCTGCAGCATGATGAATGCTATCAGCAATCTTTATATATTCTTTGGCAGAAATCATGTTTCGGAAGTAGCGGTCTTTTTGTTCAGCAAAGCTTTTGGTATGAATTCTGAAGTCGCTGGTCTTTGATGCCAACTTTGCGCGGCATTCAAAAATCGGGTCGTGAACTCCATAGGTATTAGATATATTCGCAACTTTATCGCAATCTAAATGCCCTATGTATTTGTCAATGTATTTATCTCTATTTTTGGCGACGCAAGATCGATAGTGAAAAAGCCTTAGATCGTTTTCATCGATATACGCTTTTACCTTTTCGCATTCACCCTCATTCTTGTACTCTATTATCTTAGCGGGAAGGCTTTCTCCGAGGGCGGAATTGACAAATGTAAATTGTAAAGGTGCAGAATAAAGGGCACTGATAAATATAAAATTTAAGATCGACTTTAGTTTTATGAAGGTCATACTTTTTGCCATATCTATAAGGTTAAAAAAATCTTGGGATGTATAGCATTAATATGATGTGGTTCTGCCTATCTGTACAGTCTCTTGCATCCGGGCTGTACCAGAACGGATCCTGAGGCCGGGCAGGGTAATGGTCCGGAGGCGGGCTTGGTTCAGGGGGATGGTATTGAGCCGCTGTGTTGCAGGAAAAAAATCTCACTATGCAGGATCGGATACCAACTGGATGGAGATGAAATGAATTCGGTGATCTCAAGGTCGATGCAAGAATTTCTGATTGGTGCGCTATACAAGCTATGGATGTGATGATTTTGACACGGCTTTATCATGCTGTTCCACGAGTTCACGGATACAATGGTGTTGTGGGTAAAGGTTTGCGAAGCTCATGCTCTGTATGACTTTTCCGGGGATTTTATGAAGCTCGTTTCCAAATTCTGTTCCATCGCCATTCTTTTCTCAGCTGCCACCGCAGCCCAGGCCACCGACTGCTCGAAGTGGCCTCGCTTCTCCAGTAGTGAAGCTTACCTTAAGCCTCTTTCGGTTCCTGCTGAGGATATTGGTGAATTTCTTACAGCATCAAAGTTTACTGACGGCATCGTCTTTAATTCGACGCGGCACGATGATGAAATCTGGCTTGATATCAAATCCTTCCCTGGCACAACCTCCGCCGCAACAGCGACTCGGTCTCTCATGATTGCAGGGCGACTGATGGATGAAAATTTTAAGGCCCTCGTCCTCGAGGATGACGGAAAACCTATTTTTTCAATCTCCCAATCCCAGATCCGATACATCGGATGTCGCTTCATCTGGGATCGAGAGGGAGGTGAGAACCCTATTGCTCTCATTCGTGAATTCTACAAGGCACTTTCATGGTATCCTGGCGGGCGACCTATCAGCACCAATTGGACCGGAAGCCTGATAGGCGACACAAGTCTGGCTGTTTCACTTGGCAACGAGGTTGTCATGCCCCAATGGGCAATTTCCGCGCTGGATTAATGATATGCGCCCCACCCCCATGGGCATCACAAACGAGCCGGTGGTATCTTTTGCCACCGGTACCATCTCAAAAACATATGCGCTGGACCCAGGTAGCAACCTTGGGTGGACATAGGTCTTCCAGATCGGGCTCGAAAATCTCATGTTGGCCTGCCTTGATCATCCAGCCCACAACGGCGGCCGGGTTCACATCCATTCGCAAAAGATACTCGGTGATATGCATATAGACGTCATCACTTAGTGGAACTTCGCCAATGCCGTTGTAGACCCGGTGAAAACCAAGATGAGGACCGGGTCCCATCCAGATCGTACGATTTACGCCACCCATAAAAACGAGAGGGCATGCCGAAAAACAGGGCCCATGCAGTGTTGTGCTTATGCCGCGCTCCCTGATCGACACGCCAGCCAGCAAAGCATCGTATACGCTGCCTCCGGCGCTACCCAAAGCCACCTGGACGACTTCTGGATTTGCATCCAGAGCGTCTTGAAAGCGGTCATGAAATCCGTTGTCGATATCGCCGTAGACCACCAGGGTGTCACCGTTGATCGAGAAATCTCCCTTTAGATCGGGGTCATCTAGATAAGCTGAGCGCGGGATGCCGTGCTTTCCAACGCATTCCAGGTTCCATAGGCTCTTTTTCTGGCTCTCGGTCAGCTCAATCGCCCGGCGGGCCGCTGCACTCCAAGCGTCCAGCGTAACAGCGTGGATCATGACTTCCATAGGATCGGTGTCAGGCTTGAGGGGTGGTGCATCAAGGGTCTCGGCTTCTTCAATCTCTTCACGAAACCCGAGCATGCGCCCTGTGATTGCGCAGATATGCTGATCATGGCCTATCCCGTTAAGGGCAGTTCCTGGATATCCGGACCCTAAGCTCATGGCATAGTCGTAATATTCCGAGCTTTTCTCTTCTACCGCCGTGATCGCTTTCTCCCATGAGATCTCTGCAAGGCCAGCTGACGGCGCGAGGAGCCCGGCGACAAACACGATGCACCGCGGGAGGGATGTCCAATTCTTCGAGATCTGCCTCATGATGCAATTCCAATCCAGTGGCAGACGCCGAACTCCAAACCGAGTATGGGGAGCTCAGAAGTTTTCTACCTGCGGGTCTACTCGTTTTCCCACCTAAAATAACTCCAGCTGCGCTTCGTCCTGGGGTTCTTTGCCCTCGAAACCCGAGACGCTCACCCCAAGAAGGCGGATGTCCTTCCTGAAGGGGTATTCGCCTCCAAGCAGCTCGCGAGCAACGGTTATGATCATCGCCGGGTCCCTCAGGCTTGTGGGTAGCGTCATCCGGCGCGTGATCTGTTCGAAGTCAGCGTATTTGACCTTCAACGTCCTTTTCTGCGCATCACGTCACGACCTTCGCAATGATGGGCTCGAGCTGAGCGGATGCAACCTCTAGCTCGGTAATAGCCTCAGCAAAGGTATTTTCGGCACCCACGGATTTACGAACCCGGTCCGGGCGGACGGGGCGGTCGTCAATCTCGCGCGTGATCGCATGGTAACGCTCGGCCGAGGAGCCAAAGTGTTCAACCAGAAAAGTCAGGTGCTCGTCCCGGAGATCCGCGCCGGTAAGGATGCCAAACTTGTGCATCTCGTCCTCTGCAACCGGGCCTACGACATTGAAACGCCCGACGGAGAGGGAAGCTAAGAACTCGGCCCCCTTTAAGCGGGGTGATCACCGTCAGACCGTTTGGCTCGTGTGGATTTCCACCCTGAATTGATCCGGGGAGAGGGATAATTTCCGTTAAGAATTGACCCATGAGGTTTATTTCTCCAGCGGCATTCGCAGTAGGGGACATTGGAGTGATACACGTGAGACTTCTGAACATCATCCGACGTATGACTTTGCGTGAGAAGTTGCCCCTGCGTGTGATTGCGCGGCGGACTAGGATGTCGTGCAACACCATCAAGAAGTATCTACAGTACACAAAGAAAGAGCGGCCCGAAGGCCCCTCTGAATGGTCGGATTGATCTATTTTGATCAGAGCAATTTCTGCTGTGATGTATCTTCGGCTATATCATCACGATATTCCTTGTAATCACGCCAGCTGGTAATCAGTGTTTTTAGAATCTCTTTTCGGGGGATCTTGATCCGCTGTGCCTTCTTGGCTGTCCTGTTTCCGACGATTTTGGTCCGCGCGCTCAGTGCTGGGTCACGGGCCTGAAGGTTCTCGCCAGTCCGCAAAGCTTCCAGAAAATCGTCAGCAATATCAGGGCGATCGTCGCGCACATGATAGATCAAATAAAGCATGATGCCCGCCGATCCGACGTTTTTTAGCGTTCTGGATTTTGCGTAAGCCGTCTCCATGCCAGGATGCAGTGTGATGGTGTCTTTGATCTCCGAAGCGGTCGGATTGATACCGGTCGAGAAGATCTCGATGCCATTGTCTTCTTTCCACTGCAAACGGGCTGCGGCGGCTAGGACGCGGTCATCTGCATCACTGTCGGTTTTCAATCGCATCTTCTTGGTGTGCGCGTCGAAAGTAGCGAAGGCCTCTTCGGGGATGTTCTTGGCGATCGGCACTTCAATCGGCATGTCAGCTTCGATACAGCCGTGCAGGCGGTGCTGGCCGTTCAGAAGGCGTACGCCGTTCTTTTTTGCATCGGGTTGATCGGGATCACCTGTGAAGCAAATGGGCTGTGCGTTGAGCATCCAGTTACCAGCGCGGATATCTTTTGCAATGGATTTCTTGTGTTCATCCGAGAGTGCCCGGTTGTCACGGTTCAGTAGAAGGTATTCCTGGGCTTTTTCAGGTGTGATGGTACGCATCATGACCTGCTCTTCGCCAGAGTTTTCCTTGTTCGCCCGGATCAGAGACTCTGCCAGTTCACCAGAGAAAACATCTGCGGGCTCACCGGTTTCATAGGCTCCATTCACAAGGCCTGGATACCCTTCAACCGTTGGCAATCCAAGGTTGTCCGGTGCCAATTTCATGACCGCCTTCTTGTCGTCGCGCTTTTTCTTGGCCTTGCCGAAGTCAGGGGACCAGAAGTATTCCTCTTCTACGGTCTTCTCATTGCAGAAGTCATTGAACGCCATGATGGCAATTGCCAGAACGTTGTCGATCGACATGCCGTCGAACTGGCGGTCGTTCTCTCGCGCCATTTTTTCCCGGCGCTGCTCTGCTTTCAACTGGTTGGCCAGCATACGGGCAGGGTTGCCAAGTGGGTAGGTATCGATGTCCTTCAAACCTGCAAGGAAGAAACGCAGCTGTTCGCGTTTGCCGGCTTTCAAAGCCATGAAGCTTAGTACGGGTCGCGGCGTGGAGTGCAGGATGGAACCCTTGGATCCTTCGGAAATCGAAGTGGCTTCAAGTAGTTCTGGATTGCCTTCGAGCACGCGGTCGAAACGAGACCAGGAAATCTTCGAGTTGTCTTTACCAAGTACGCCATTTTCTATTCGGATCAGCTTGGTCATGGTGCGTTGGATGGAACCCGCATAATTAACGCCGCGGCTTTCCAGAACACCTGTATAGGTCCTGCGCTTGTGTTGGTCGATCGTGTGAAGCACATCGCTCTTGACGTTTCGTGCCACAACCGAACGGAAGTTTTCTCCGGATATCACACAAGCTTCAAGACGACTTACGCCGTCGATCAGTCTACCGTCGGTGTCAAAGATAATCGGCATCGCATTCATGATCCAGCCGCCGGCTTTCATGATATTCGCGTAGCTGCTGATGGTCTTCAGATCGCTGACGACTTTCGGTTCGCCTTTTTTGAAGGATCTGACCGAGATCTTCTCTTCGCGCGATTTGGATGTCTCAAGGTATTCGGCAGCGACATCAGGTGTGATGGTTTCTATCTCGAACTCCAGCTCGGTGCGTTTGTCCTTCTGCGAATTATCGCGTTTTTCCTGATGTACTACTTGCTGGGCAGACGACATATCAAGCCTCTTCAATTTATGTGCCTTCGAGCAGACGAAGGCGAAGTGTTTGTGGGTGCCTCAGAGGAGTTTTAGCTCCCAACCCCCGATGAACAAGTAATATGTGAAAAAGAGTAGTAAAGTCAAACAACTCAGCGTGGAAAAGCCCTACGAAATAGGGGTGTTTTAAAGTTGAGCCTCTCTTGCGGGATGCAATTGGCTAATATTCCAACAAGCATAGAGTTTGTGCCAAATGCATTTTTTCACCTGAGTGTGAGCGCGCAAATCTTCAGTTATCGATACGATTATAAGTCGGATGGATTAGACATTTTCACCACACGAACATGGCCCTTAGGCTATGCTAAAAGATCTAGAGAATGCCCCAAGAAATGAGAATGTCCTTAAAGTATACGTGAAGCGAAAAACTTAAAGCCCAAAGGCCAACCCTTGATGTGGTCTTTTCGCGACCGCGGGAACCGGTCGTACCTACAATTTCTAGGTCGATTAAACTCGACGGAATAGACCCTCTCATGCGTTAAGGCGGTATCGCCGTCCGGAGCAGGATGCCTCAAGCCGTTGGTGCGCCCACTTACCTTGCTCACCTTCTTGCCTGTTAGTACATGGTTGATATTCAGTCCCTTTTGCAAGAAGCAGGCGTTGCCTGTCATCAAACGCCGCGCGCCGCGAGACGGCATTAGACACATCCTTGGCCCAGGCGGGAAAATCCCTGCCAGCCCTAAGTTCTCTGACCTTATTGCCAAGAGCACTGACTTTGCGGGCAGCTGCGATGAAGCCAATATTAAGCGGTGCGAATTTCTTGGTGAGCCTGGGAGGCAGCCAATCAAGAGCATGATCGCGCAAAAGGTGGGCCCACAGCCATACCGCACACGTGCCCCCCCCCACTGCTTCGATCTTAGGGTTTTCATGAGCCTAGGTGCGAAAAACCACCTAAAAATTATCCGGTGCCTGCGAATAATAATATCCATAATTGAAAATATCAAAGTTACGAGGTTGTCATAGTTGCACCAGCTGCATAGCGATTTAGGTTTTTCCAGCTCCACTTGGACGGAAGTATATCGCAAGACTTTGTCGCACAAATCACGTCTTAATGCATCCGCTGCCTGAATCCAGAGTATTATCGGACTGCTATGAGCAGTTGGACATCGACGACGTACAAGACCCAGAACTGGGCGGAGTACACTTTTGCGCTGAAAAACAGGGGATCGCTTCCGATCGGGTTTGTTTCCGGGACGAAATGGGAGGCAGCACCTTGCGGTCAACGGGATAACCAATAAACTTACAGCGATGGGGCCATTCAAGTCTGTCTGACCTTGACGAATCTGTTCGGTTTGCCCTTGAGGCAGACGAATAGGTTTGTAGAGAGCTTATTAAGACTTGCCGGACTGGAGTGGGCTCTGGACCGTTTAACCCGCTTGAGGCCATCAGTCCGGCGTGATTCAAATTGACAAAGGCTTGGGGGTATATTGAGCGATCTTTACTGGCTGAGCGAAGCTTAGCTGGTGCGGCTCCGGCCGTATTTTCCGAAAAACCATGGTGTGCCACGCGTTGATGATAGACGCGTACTCGGTGGCATTATCTTTATAAATCGCAATGGATTGCGGTGGCGTGATGCACCCGAGGATCATGACTGAACTGGCTGCAAAGGCCGCTGATAATCAAACAATTTCTATCGGCGCAACCTATCGCAAAGCGCACTGCACGGCCTCAAGCCTGTGGTTGAAAAAGGGGGGTGTGGCAGGCCGATCGGGCGGACCAAAGGTGGTATGAACACGAACTTGCATGCCGTCAATGACACGATTGGACGGCCGATACGTTTTGTCACGACCGCTGGCCAAGTGGGCGATTACACTGGAGCCAGAGCCCTAGTGGCAATACCACCTGCCGCCAACTGGTTATAGGGAAACCGAAGATATGACGCGGATTGGTTCCGAGAGGCCTTTGTAGGCAAGGGAATAGCGCCCTGCATCCCAGAACGAAAGTCGCGGGACAAGCCCGTCAAATATGACAAGCGTCGCTACAAACGACGCAGCCGCATCAAGATAATGTTTGGCGCTTGAAAGACTGGCGACGGATCGCAACCAGATACGAGCGATGCCCAAAGGTATTCCTGTCTGCAATCGCCCGCTCAGCAACAATCTTGTTCTGGCTAAAACTCAATGAGTCTGGAGCACTGGTCAGTGCCAGACTTCAGCACACTATTTCGCCGTCAGGGGGGGCAGTATATTGATATTCCGTACAAGGGCTCCGCAGTGCCGCTGCACCTTCTGATCCCCTCACGAGCATTGCTGCGCAATACCCTGCCGCGCAGCGGACAGCACAGGCATTAAAGCTGAAGGCGTAGCGGCCCTCTCAGCAGGATGCTTTGCATGCGACTGTCAGGTAATGAACCAAATTGTAGATATGTACGGACTCTCGGGACACTTCCTGTAAATTTCCTAATTTGGGATGGAGGAAGTATTCATGACGAACGGAGAACGCGACATTCAACGCAAACTTAGAGTGCTCCAGCACGCTGAGAAGATCGGTAACGCCCGCAAAGCCTGCCGGTATTTTGGGGTCGGTAGGTCCAGTTTCTACCGATGGCGCGAAGCATATCGAAAGCATGGCGAAGCTGGGTTGAAGAATGCCAGATCGGTTCCGAAAAATCCCGCCAATCAAACGGCAGTTGAGATCGCCGAGAAAGTTCTGTATCTGCGCCACAAATATCACTTGGGACCGATCAGGATCGTTTGTTATTTGGCGCGTTACCATGGCATCAAAATTTCTGATGCTGGGGTTTACCGCATCCTCAAACGCAATGGTCTTAATCGGTTGCCCAGGGGCACACGAATGCGCAAGCTGCACACCAAACGCTATCAAAAGCAGGTGCCAGGGCGTCACATTCAAGTGGACGTTAAGTTTTTGACCTTTAAAGGAAAAAAGGGCGAAAAGTTTCGTCGTTTCCAATACACAGCGATCGACGATGCGACCAGAGTTCGGGCCCTCAAGGTCTACGAGAAGCATACGCAGGCAAACGCCATCGATTTCGTTGACCACATTGTAGAGAAGTTTCCGTTCCGCATTCGCGAAGTTCGAACTGACAACGGTCACGAGTTCCAAGCCAAATTCCATTGGAATGTCGAAGATCTCGGGATCAGACACGCCTACATCAAACGATGCACTGCTCAACTCAACGGCAAAGTCGAACGATCCCACCGTTCTGACCATCAAGAGTTCTATCAACTTCTCAGCTACAAAGGCGACGTCGATTTAGAAGCTAAACTTGGCGAATGGGAGCGGTTCTACAATTTCGCCAGACCACACGGCGCACACAACGGACAGACCCCTTACGAAGCGCTCAGAGACAAGCTACAGTAACCCAGAAATTGTCCCGCAGGTCCGGCCAGTTTACACGCGGCAAGAGTCACAAGCTGTGGTATTGCAGATGCCACCATAGACCTGACCCTTCGCGGGATCCTTATGCTTGGGATGCCGACCGGGGTGTACATCGCCAGCTTCGGGCGTTCTTCATGGGCATGTTCATCTCACTTTATCCAGTGGTCCTTGATCTCGAGATAGGGAGTGGCTGGGTATCTGAATAGGGTTGTGCGAAAAATAGAAATGTTTAGCTGGAATGATGTTGCATGTCTGCCAAGGTCCGTTTGGCTGTGACAGATAGGCTAGGAGGCTGCTCCTGACAGTTTTGGCACGGCATTTCCGATGGTTTCGGGAATGTCGTATCCTGTCTTGATGATCTCGATTTGAAGAAGTGGCGCGCTGATGGTGATCATCGTTTATCTTATGAGTTCTGCGCATCGCCTTATTAAACGATGGTGCATAACGATCATGGGGAGGTGAGCTGCAGTCCCCGGGTGGATGCCGATTGGTGCTTTCCGGTGAGCTTGGTGCTGTCTCCGTCACACGGCGTCACCCCGTAACGACGCTTAGCTATGGCGAAAAATCCTTCCTAAAACATATACAAGATTGAAGCGCTCAACGGAAAAATAATATGTTCTCGATCCCTTAATCGTTTATATGAATCGGATCAAAGTGGGGTTTTGTAACGGAATTTCTGCATTAATCCCGGTAATCTGAGAATTCGTCGCTTAAAATCAAATCTGTAACACTGTTACATAATATTCCACTTTATGTTACGCTCATAAGTACCTGATTTATATCCTCTTAATAGATATATATATATGTCTGTAACAGAAATATAGAAAAAGAGTACATAGGAGTCAGACATCTCTCCTCACAGACGTCGTCCCATATAAAGACATATATATTCGTTACGCGTTACGCTTGGTAAGTCATTGAAAACAAATAATATGCTTGTAACAGGGGGGCAAATTGGGCCAAAATCGGCGCGGGCGTGATATTTTACTTTATATAAATCAATGACTTAGACCGTAACGCCCTGCCGTTACAGGAGATCCGGCTTTTGGCTTTCATCTGTGAGAAATAGATTAGGGAAACGCCCTCAAGGATAATAACAACAATGGACTTCTCTAAACGCGGACATCTGACCCCTGCAGAAAAGACAATGATCTCGCAGACCCTTCAGATTTTCACTCTCGGCGGGATTGCTGGATCGCTGAGTGATATGAAAGGTCGTATCATGTTCCATGGAGGTACCTCGATCTCGACGATCCATGGCTCACCACGCTGGTCGGAAGATCTCGACCTTGTTGTGAGCCCCTCGATGTTCAATGATCTTGATGCGGTTCGGGAAGAGGTGGAGCGCGAGGCGGCCGAACGCATCGATGAGGTGACGCCGAGTGCCAAGTTTGAACTCGACGACAAAGGGAAGGCGCGTGGCAAGGTACGCGAGGCCGATCCTGGGACTGTAATGCGTTGGACTGGGCGGTGGGAACACCCGAGCAGGATTGGTGTCGTAAAGAGCAAAACCGAATTCTACATGGCTGAACCCGACATCACCGCACTGTAGACAACCTTTGACGCCACCGGCGAGGCCGTGGGGATCGAAACTTATCACCCCATCCCGGCAGCCACTCTCGATACGATCTGGGCGGATAAAATCTTGGCTATGTCGGCGCGCCCAGCGATGAAGTGGCTGGATGTTTATGACATGGGCTATGTAATTGACCACATGGGGCAGATGTCAGATGATGATCCGTACAAACGTCTCGAAGTTGCCTGCGCTTCCTACCGGAGCAGCATGACTACAATCCGTGACGGTCTCCAGCGTGACTATCTGGCCGATCTGTCCAGCAACTATCAAACCTTCAAAAACGATATGCAGTCGTGGTTGCCCGGGATGGTTTTCGATAAGGCTGAGTAGCTTGGTGCTCTGGAAAAATACCACGAGGCTTGCGTGACACAGATCGATCGCGCTCGGATGATGATCAACGCCCATGTGGCAGAGCCTGACGACGAGCATTATGCCTGCGGCTTATGAGGCCGGACTTATACTGCCGGGATGATGGTGCCCTGAAGTCCACAGGAAGTGCGAAAAATGCGCATAAAGATCATTTTCTCTTGTAAATAGGCTGGATTGCGCAGAAATTGTGAATAAAGATTTTTGCAACATGGGATTTTCTGGAATGACCACGCCATACAAATTCGATTACCGCATAACCCTGTCTAATGATGAAGGGCATGAAGATGTGGTCTTTGAGAGCTCTGCCTCAGGTGAGGTCGAACAAGACCTTTTGGTGGGCGATATTCCGGCCGCTTGGCATAAAGCCGCTGCGATGTCGGATGAGCGCGCGGACGACGGTACTGATTGGTCCGTCGAGATTACCTGTTTGAGCGTTACCGACCCACGCAGCGGCATGACGGACTGGAATGATGACTGCATGCCGCAGCGTGATGAGATCACTGTCTTCCTAAACAGCTCCCTGAACACGATGGCTCCGGCAGATACCTGAACACGATGGCTCCGGCAGATACCTGAGACCCGGACGTCCCAAACGGATCCTTTGCGGATCCCGCGCGTTCGCGTTGGTTGGGGGTTTGTTGGGATGACCATTTGCCCCAGCGAAATGGGGGCATCGCAAACTGGTTTGCCATGGAATCGTGACCTGGGTCGTGATTTGCGAGACATTGTTGACGCAGGCTACAAATCCATCGTTACTTTGATGGAATGGAATGAAATGCGGTATTATCACATGCCGCATATCAAACTCGAGGCGCGTAAAGCTGATCTGGACTGGCATCATTTCTCGATCATCGACCGGAATATTCCCAACAGCGAGCAGGTCTCTGAATGGCGCGATCTGTCTAAATCTCTTCAGCGCGACATCGGGAACTTCGGTGGCGTTCTGATCCATTGCCTTGGCGGCCTGGGACGCACCGGTACAGTTGCGGCCATGTTGCTGCAAGATTTAGGCATGGAGGCCGATGTGGCTATCTCCGAGATCCGAAAGCTGCGCCCGGGGGCAATTGAAAACGAGCTCCAGGAAGTCTTTGTGCAGAACTACCGGCAATGGTCAGCCGAGTGATCGAGCCGATTACCCTCGCGTTCATCCTGGCCATCGCTCCTCACCTTGCCCATTCCGAGACTGCACATGCATTGGGTGTAGCGCGGCTGGAGCTGGCAGCTCTACTGATTGAGGGTCAGCTCCCCCAATGTTCCGGGATGCTCGTTTCGTCTGATCTACTCGTCAGCTCGGATGAATGCCTGCTTGACGCCATAGGATCACCTCTCGTGTTGCCTGGTTTAAATACGGCAGAAGAGGCGGGCTCTCATACAGCAAAGCCGGGCTACCGTAAGTTCGGGGTGGCAGCCTATCCGCAAGGGAACGGGATCTCCATTCTTCGCCTTGGTGCCATTGAGGGTCGACCACCCCCCCCCCGGCGGCTTCATGGCGGCCGCGGCGCGCAGTATCGACCCGAAGCCAGGCCAGTCGCTTGAGGTTCTTCACTATGGTGGTGGCACCCAGCCGGTCCAGGCCTTTACGGTCTGCGCGGTAACGGAAGTGGGATCTGCAACCGGCCGTCTCGATTGCCTGCTTTCTGAATTGGGCAGGGGGGCTCCTCTGTTGTCTAATGGCACTCCGATCGGGATTATTAAGAACTCGGCTGATCAAGAGGGGGCGACATTCAGTCTCTTTCGAAGCAGCGGTATGGAGTTGATCCAAACCGAGGAGGTCATTTTCCCAGTAGCGATATTTGCCGGCATCGACGTCATTAATGCCTGTGATGTCGATATTCATCAGGGCCTTTTCTGGTTGGACATAGATGGCATAACCTGACGAGATCTCGGCAAGCGGATCCCGGCACATTCCCGCACACTCCTGCCTGCCGCAACTGTGGGAGATTCCATATTTTCATACGCTCGGTCTGACGATGGAATATTTGAATGGACCGGGGATGATTTGCAGGTCGAAATCACGGGTATTACGTTGCCCATGGTCCAAGTGCCTGTGCCGCAGCCAGTTGGTGATCCCACATTGACCTATGCGTGCAAATAAAGCTTTTACCATTTTCGCCCTGATGTCATAGTTTTGGTGTACGCCAGATTTTACTAAAAGAGCTCCCATGCCCAAGATCCATATTCCCAGCGTCGAATTGATCGTTGATCTTCACGAACGCATTGTTGATCAGACCGGCGGTGCGTCGGGTATCCGCTCGCTTGATGCGATTGCGGGTGCTTGGGGGCGTACTGAGAGCCGCAAGTTCTATGAGCCGGACATGACGGTACCGGCAGTTGCTGCAACCCTCGGCATTTCCATAGCTAAAGCTCATGGTTTTGCAGATGGCAACAAGCGCGCGGCATACGGTGCCATGGCAATGTTTCTCAGTATGAATGGCTATGTACTTGACGCGAGCCCCGAGGGGGCTGTGGAAGCAATTGTCGGCGCAGCGGCCGGCGACGGCGATACCGAAAAGCTCCAGGCTTGGGTCACAGCACATGCAGCGCCCGATCCCATCTACCAAAGCCTCTTTGAGTATGATCTCAATGGGCCGGCGGTAGACACGTGAGCCGCACCTATATCCAAGCTGGAGTGGCGGCCTTCCTGCGCACTTCTGGCACCTTTGGAGCAGTCAGCAATATGCATTCAGGGTTTGCTTTGCGCGTGGTGGATCACCACGTACCAGCGACGGAGAATTACTACCAGGCCATGCGCTTTCCGCATCTTCCGGATTTTCAGGCTGAGATCCTCGCTCAGCCTCGTCCGGTCAAAGCAAAGCGCCTTGCCTATACCCGCAGTAAGGAAACGCGTGCCGATTGGTATGACGTCAATATTCCCCTGATGCGGCACTCCCTTCGGCTGCGCTACGGCCACCATCCTGAAGAGATGTCCGATCTAGTTGCGAAAACGAGAGAAGCGGTAATTGTCGATATTTCAAGCCGCGATAATTTCTGGGGTACCTTCAACGAGAACGGTGTGCTGCCCGGCCAGAACGTCCTCGGACGACATTGGATGGGGCTGCGGCAGGAAGTGGCAGATCACGATCCCACAGCGCCCTTCAAAGTCCTTCGCCATCAGCGATTGGCCTAGCAATTTGATATAATGCATCTTCGTTTCGGGCAACAGCTCTGGCACTCGCCGGTTTTCAGGGCTGGCATTTTTACGCGGTGGGATGATTGCATGGCCATTCCGACGGCAATCGCCTCGTCACTTTTACGGTTGTCATACGCCGCGTCGGCGGCGTCACTAAACTGCTGTTGCCGACCGCGCTAGCTCCTCGCCGCTTGTCGGAGGCGTCCAAGCCATGTCAGGATCAAACCAGATCGACAACGATCCACGGTGCTCCAAGCTTTCATTGTAAGACGAACAATTTGGTCTTGTACTTCGTAGGGGCCCAACTGCTCATGCCTTTAGCTATCGCGTTGGATTCATACAGTGAAACCCTACAGCCTATTTGTGAAACAAAGCCCCTATGATCGCTGGCTTCATGTGGTTTATCGGGTATCAAGAGTTAACCGCTGCGCGTCGTGATCGATAATTGAACCGATCTTGGCGTCATGAACGTAACTGAAGGATTACAGATGACAGATATGAACGAAACAGGCATCATGCTCGCTGAGACGGCGGGTCACAAGGAGAAGGAATTCGTCTGGAGCGAGTCGGACTACCCTTACACAGATAATAGCTATAAAATCTCTGTTTTGAAAATTCAGGGTAAATGGTTCTTCGAACAAACAATCGCCAAGGACGGCATTTTACATTCCGTGACACGGTTTGATATGGGCGACATTGACCGTCAAGGAATGCTGAACCGCAACAGTGCGTTATATTTTGTCTCGATTTTGATGCGTGAGTTATCAGATGATAACCCCCATGCCACCGTTGACGAATTCGTTTCCGCAGGTGCCGCCCATCCATTGACTGGTGGTGTGTCGATTGATGTCGATGGCACTGTTCGCTGCATTTGCGAAGCTTTCACAAAAGCGGAGTTGGAAGTTGAAGCGCAGCACATAATCGACGACCGCAAGGAGCAGGCTTTCCTGCATGGGCTCCGTGAGTTCGCATATAATCATGAACATGGAAGTGTGTTTCTTGTTGCCGAGACCGCTGAGGATAAAGCCCAGTTTGCTTTGATGCGTCCTGTTGAGCCCCGCAATGATATGGATTTGATTATTGAGGTACTCCTTCGGGCTAAAAGAGGGAGTGCGAAATACTTACGCCCTCAAGGCGCGTTTCATCTCTCTAAATCACCACGGTTCGACTACGATAGCCGCACCCTGACCGGGGTGTCTGAATATATCGGTTTTGAAGGTGGTTTGCACTGTCACTCGGATATCTGGAACGCACGCGCCATCATGCGGCGCTTGCCAGATGAAGATGTTACAAAGGAAGACGTGAGCCATCATATTAATATGGCCTTGAGCGAACTATCGGATGAAACGCCCGAGCCCACCTCATCGTTATGATCCTTCATGCCTTCCACCCATCCTGATCTGAGAGATTAGCGGTGGGAGGCATAGAATGAATGATTTCAGGCAGAGAATGAAACAGACAGTGGTGCGCGGGGAGATTGGCGCACTGCAGCTCCTGCATCACGCCACATAGGCACTATGCGATGTGAGAGAGTTTGCCCCCTGAGCCACTCCCCATCTCTTGGACAGGATCTGGCGTAAATTAAGCTACTCTTCGCGCCTGCTGATCGGGTTGGCTTCCGTCTATCGTCAGCCTAGGTACAACGGCGAATGGCCTGCCGTTAAGAGCTGAGTGAGGGCGCTGCTGATTTTAGAAGTTTATCCATTTTCGGATCCCAGCCTTTGCCTCTGATCCCTTCTCCCAGGCGTGCAGGTAGACGCATTCGTATTTCAGCGTCCGTCTGAGCCATTCGGTGAAGATGTTGTCGAGGAACCAGCCTTTTCCATCCATTGAGATACGGACGCTGGATCGGCGCAGTCTGTTCGTCCAAGCGAAGGATGTGAACTGGCTGCCCTGATCGATATTCATTACCTTGGGCGGGCCGGACTTGGGGATCGTTTCACCAGCGTGAGCCATTGAGAATGATGAAAATAATGCCACTCAAAACACGACGATCATCCACACGAGCGCGCCCTTGGCTCCTTGGAAGGTACGGTCGAAGCCACTGCATTTGTGTCTCCGTCAGCCAATAAAGATTGCTCATCATACCCCCCCAAAAACTGGAGGTCTTGAATCACGACAGCGCCACAAACTTAATCAGCTCAAGGGTCCTCACCCTAGGCGGGTCCTGACACGCCTAGAGTCTGCGCCTCCCGTTTTACCTGAAGGCCGCGCAGAATGCCATTTGCGAGCCGCTCTGCGTCCTTACCGGCACGGTGCGGCGTCTTGGTTCGCTCCAGACGCTCATAGACGCGATCCAGCGCCTCCGGGAAGCCGTGGCAAGCCGAGTGCGCGATCAGGTCGTAGTCCAGGAATTCAGGGGAGGGGGTGTCGACGAGACCCAGGAGCTTATTCATCCAGCGCTGTTCAAATTCGGTATTGTCGCTGACCGGGGTTTTACCTAGCAGACGGGTCCGCACCTCTCGGGCCACATCTGCAGCCCGCGGTGCTGCCATCAGTTCATCATAGGGAATGTTATGCACCTCCGCCGAGCGTAACGACCAATCGTCGAGATCCCACGATACATCCGGACGGATCAGAGTGGACCATAATTGAACCCCAGGCCCTTCAATCCAGGCCATGCCGATCTCGATGGGCCAGGATTCCCTGGACAGGCTGGACGCCTCGAAGTCGATGTAAAAGAGATCGTTGATCCTAATTTCCATAAAGCTTTCCTAAGGGCATGGGGACATCTGATATATACTGCGAAAACCAAAGAGATGTAACCGCTGGGTGAAGCCTACTTTCAGCGCGGGCACGTATCTGCGTCTCCTTCTACAGGATAGTTTTGTCAGGGAGATTCCCGCGGGTGTACATCGGCCGCTACGGTTGGAGTCCATTGCGGGCCACGAGGTTTTAGTTGGATTTGACGGCACTCGTCGCTGGACTGAAACTGTGAAGGGGGGTGTGCGCGATACTTGAACCGCGACTCTTATTGAACTCAGGGTAGGGGTGTCATCGCATTTCCTCCAATATCTTTTCGCGAAAGACCTCGGCTGGCGTCTTCCATCCAAGGCACTTGCGCGGCGTATTGTTGAGGCGATCACAGATTACCTTCATATCGTGATCTGTGCATTGCCGGATGTCGCGTTTGCGGGGCAGCCACCTTCGAAGGCGTCGGTTAGTGTTCTCGACGGTACCTTTCTGCCGTGCGTTGCCCGGCAGGGTATCGCGTAGCGATGTCCCGAGAGGGACTCGAGGGGTCGCAGAACATGGGGTAATCGCTCTGTCACTCCGCGTTTCGTCATGGCATCGAAATGTTTTTTCTCCGGTATGATCCAGAGCGTGATCCGAAAGGGTCTTGTTCGAAGCAACAGATGGAGATTGAGCATG
>Ga0207891_1000797_pt1 | contig 17981 bp, 10 predicted proteins | sample LinPmetageLP50_FD_184061 | JGI IMG/M metagenome (GOLD analysis project Ga0207891, IMG submission 184061) | Marine viral communities from the Pacific Ocean - LP-50 (SPAdes) | ecosystem: Environmental > Aquatic > Marine > Oceanic | place: Pacific Ocean | collected 2011-08-27 | reverse complement strand
TAAATAAATGTCTTAGTCTTGTATTTGGAATACAATTGGTAAAGAGTACATAACCCCTACTGCCTTACCACGTTGTTTACCCGGTTGCATACTAGGCAATTTATTAATTACCCTTGCTGCTTCACGCTCTAACCGTGGGTGTGGCGCTCTGGATTGCACATTGGTAATATTTCCTTTTTCATCTATCTTAAACTGAACGATTACCCTGTTTACACCAGAAAGGCCAAGTTCTGCACCAAGATCTGTATCGAACTCACGGTTTACAAACTGACTAATCTTTTGGCTCATACATTGCTTACGCTCTTCGTTGTTATTTAGGTTTTCACAACCCGGGAAGATTGGCACATCTTCAATTACAGCGAAGGGAACATCTGCAACCTCTTCTTCTACGGGTGCTTCAACAACCTCTTCTACCTCAACAATTTCATCCATATTGGTTTCAGTAGACTCAATTTCGTCTTCTTCTACCTCTTCCTCATCCTCTACAACTTCAATAACCTCTGGTGCCGGAGGTGGAGGTGGAGGAGGTGGAGGTGTATTCTGCATCTCTGTAATTGGGATTTCTTCATCGTCTAAATCGTCCATATTTAACTGGCCGGTATCAATGGCTTCCTTGTCATAAGTCTTCCATTCAATTGCCCTCCAGGTAATTAATAGAACAACAATAAGCCCCAATTGCAGAAAAAATACACTTCTTCTGGTTAAATCGGCTTTTGGATTTTTCTTTGGTTCCATAATAGGTTATTGATTAATAAGGATTGCTAAATTAAATATTTTTTCTAAAAAATTAAATTAATCTTACTATTTAACCTTTTTAGACTCTTTTCAAAGAGAAGAAAGATAATAACAGCAAGCAAAATTCCAGCAGTATTCGCCAAAATATCATACCAATCTGGTTCTCTATAACTGGTAAGTACACCCTGTAAAACCTCAATTAACATACCAAACAGTATAGAGAGGCCGGCTATTTTAAATAAGTTACCTTTATAAGTAGCTTGAGGTCTATTTTTTTGCATAAAATATACCTTCCACAATGCTACAAGTCCAAAATAGGCCCCAAGATGTAAAAGTTTATCTGTAGGATTAAAACTCCCCACACTAATTTTACCGAGTTTCACTAAAGAAGAAACCGTTAGTAATATAGTATAAAGGCTCGCTACAAATAAAGTTATTTTAGCTACCAAGAACTTCTTTGTAGGCATCTGCACTTAAAAGATCTTCCAGCTGAGATTCATCAGAAAATTTAATTTTAATCATCCAACCTTCTCCGTAAGGATCTGAATTTACTTTTTCCGGCTCATCTTCAAGGCTCTCGTTAAATTCAATAATTTCGCCAGAAAGAGGCAAATAAAGGTCTGAAACTGTTTTTACAGCTTCAACTGTTCCAAAAACCTCTTCTCTTCCAAGGGTTTCGTCTACGGTTTCTACTTCTACATAAACGATATCACCTAATTCGCCCTGGGCAAAATCTGTAATACCAATTGTAGCCGTATCACCTTCTACCTTAATCCATTCGTGGTCTTTGGTGTACTTTAAATCTTGTGGAATATTCATTAGTTCTATTTTATATTAGAGCAAAGTTAATTTTTTAAAGCAATACTTCAAACAAGCCTCAATTAATTTCCAAAATTATATCTAAGTGTAATACCCGATCTTATGGTTGTTTGCGGAAATGCAGTAGATACCGCATATTCAGAGAAATTATGTTCGTAATAAAATATTGCCGTTAGATTACTGGAAATTGCATAATCTGTTGTGAAATTAATACGCCATATATCCTGGCCGGCAATTACCTGGCTGGTTTCTAAATCTAAATACCTTATAATACTCTTATTTCTTCTAAAGGAAACATCTGCTTTAAAATTAAGATCGCTGCTTAGAATACGATTGGTGCCTCCAAGGCCGGTGGCAATTCTTAAATCGCTAATTCTATAACCCGCACCTAAAATATATTCGTTTCCGGTGGTTTCAGTCAATAAATTATTATCAAAACTCAGGGAAAGCATTCGGTCTTTTCTTACTTCTGCTAAAAGCTGAATAGCATTTTTCGTTTCCAGGTCTAATCGGAAAAGCGGCGTGAATAATTCGGTTAAAACAATATTAGAGTACAGCATTGGGTTTTTAAAATCCCCGGCCTGGTTGGTTTCAAATTCATTCTCGGGGTCGTAATCCAGGTTTGTTTGAAATTGATTAATGGTATAGTTAGACTGATAGCCATGATTGATAGAAATTCTTCTGAATTTATCTTTAAACCAACCAATTCGCATTAAACCGGTATACTTCATATTCCAGTTTGGCAAAGGCATATCTCTAAAAGCTCCCAACTTAATATCTTCGGGATCTTTCCCTGCATAGGCCGAAACAAAAGCCGGTAATAAAACGGCCTGGTTTGTTTTTCCTATTCCCACCGGATAACCGTCTTCATCTACATTATTGGGATCTAAACCTCTCTCTTGAGCAATACGGCGAGCAATATTTAGACGATTTTCCCTGAAGTTTTCAAAAGTTTCAGAAGATTGCTCATCTGACTGATTAAAGGCGGTTTTTATAAGAATGGTAGAAATATTAAAATTCCCATAATTATAAGGCGTCAAAGAAATATATTCCATGGTAGTAGGATTTACCCTATAATTCTCTGAGAAATTTTCGGAATAATTCCTGTTTGCGCTAATATCTACAGTTAAATCTGGAACAATATCCAGCGAAGCCTGTACGTCTAATTGTTTATTTTTAAGTGTAGAATACTGTTGATTAAAATTTTGGAATAAGGTCAACCAACCTCTTCTGGCAGCAGTATATCTAACTTCATCCTGCCAACCAAAAGTAAAGGCTGTGCTGGGCTGCAAGGTGCCCATAAACCCTACGCTGGGAGTATAACCGGGAAGAAAAGTCCCTTCATTTTCGCGATAGTTTACCTGCAGTCTACTTAAAATAGTTACAAAATCTACAAACGTATTAAAGCTTTTGCTGGTTTTTTCAAGTACTTCGGTATTTTGGGCACGTTCTGCATCTCGTGGACTTCCATCTAATGTAGGCACCCCGGCGCTTCGTTGCTTTATAGTTTGACCTCCACGCCCTTCTTTCTTTTCCAGACCCAGGTACGAATACAGGCTCTCCATATCTAAACTCGCATTTATTTGGTGAGAACTTGAATTCTGAACACTATTCCCAATATCTGGAATTCCTTCCAGGTTTTCGTAAATCCTGGAACCGCGTTGCCATTGGAAATCGCCGGTATAAGAATACGTAGCATTTATAAATTCCAGCACAGGAATTTTATCAAAAGGAAGATCGTAATTAACCTGCAGGTTTTGATAATGTAAATCTGGTGTTCCTATACTGAAAAAATTATCCCAAACCCCAATCGTATTGTTGGCAAAACCGTCTTCATCTATATAATTTCTTACTATTCGATTATTGGAAGCGTTGAAGCTAAAATTTAGAGAATTAGTAAGATTATAATTTATACCATATTCCCAGTTAAACATATAGTTTCGCTGGTAAAGTGTCGGAATTCCCAAATCATCGTCTGAGAGTTCCAGGGATCTAAATTTTTGTTCGTTGTATTGTCTTAAAATCGTAGAACTTGCATTTATATTAGAAGGCAGTAAATTCACATTAAAATCTCTTACCAGGGAATAATAATCGCTGCTATCTAAAGCCGAAATATTTTTGAAAGGTTCTACCTGTTTGGGTTCAAAATTAAACTCGTAGGTTGCCCCCGCTCTTACATTTTGGTTTAAAGACTCTTCAATTTCAAAATCCCGATGGTCTACCTGATTATAAGAAGTTGTAAAAGCAAAATTCTCTATATCGTAAGGCATGGGTTTTGCCTCACCAGTGCGCTCCTTCCGCAAGCCTATAATATTTACACTTTGCCGTTTTGTATAAGACTGCGATTGTTTTTTTACCCTATCTCTTTCTACAGGATCTACAATATCGGCAAGTCTTGTTTCCAGTTCTAAATCAAGAAATTCCTGGTCGTATTTTGGTGTAATTAACTCCTCGCCCCTACTATAATTAAACGGTATTTTCACACCCCATTTTTCTGGAAGTAACTGGCCGGCATTTATATTAGTCACCACATCATATTGTTGTGAATTTTCCCGGCTTCGCTGATTTGGCCCTTGTTCTATAGTTCCAAATCCCACGGTACTTTTTCTACCGGTAGCGGCAACCGTAGCAAAATCAGAGAAATTGGTGTCCATATTAACTATGGTTGCCCAACCGCCTTCATTATCAAGATCTGAAAGTCTTAGTTCGTTAAACCAAACCTCACCACATAAATCCTGAACTCCATTGGTTGGAGTTCCGTTTTTTAAACCTAACATTAATACTCTTACATTTCCAAAACTGGGGTTTCCTTTTATCCCAAGACGTAATTGATCCATTTCATAGGAGTCTTCTTCGTCAATTAATTCCAGGTTTTCGGTAAAGAAATTTAATTCTCCAGAATTTAAAGAAGGATCTCCTAAAACACCCGTTTTTACGCGTTGAAGTAGTTCCAACGGAAGATTCATTCGGTTAACTTCCGGCCAGATATCTTCAGCTGTCATCTCGCCAAAAGCCGTTGGACTTAATGGAATTTCAATTTGATAATAATTATCGGTAAAATCGGTTCCCATTCTTACAAAAGCTACCAACTGTCCCTCTTTTAAAGGAGTTTGGTTGGGTAGCGATTCAGCGTGTAAAAACATTTCAAGGTTTTTATACTGCCGCATATCTATCTGGAAATTTTTGTAAACCGCCCTCGCATCCTGTGGTTCCAGGTCACAAACCCTAAGAGAAAGGGATTGTTCGTTTTGCCTTATATTGGTATTATTTTCAAAAAGCTCCTCTCTAATTACGCCCGGAGGTAAAACATAAGGCACCGGTTGCCGATTTTCGTTTTCCTCAATATTTACTGCTGAAACTTCAAAAAGAGTGTTTTGATTTTCCGGAAGAATATTTCTATCTCTTAAACCGCGATTATACCTTCGGTAGTCGCCTCTCACCAATTCCATAGTTCCAAAGCGCAATAAAGTTTCTTCTTCAAAGCCACTAAGAAACATTCTCATAAAACGAATAGATCTATAATCGGCTATACCTCCTTTAGCATCTGTAGGCTCGTAAATTGGAATTTTAAACTGAAGCCAGCGCACAGGGAGTTCATTTCCATTTCTAAGCGTGGTGGTAAGTTCTTTCTCGTCAGTTATATATTGATTATTTTCTACGCCCATCCCCGGGAAGAAAGGTATTTTATATTCAAAATAACTATCTATAGTGTTCATTGTGTTATCCCGGTTCACATCTTCAGTAGTTGGCAATGTGGTATTTCCCCTATTGGTATCGCCAACTTCTGGCGGCGAGTTGCCATCTGGCCCGTTATAATTCCGGTAGCGATTAACTATATCGCCGTCGGTATTTAGAAAATACTCGTAATTATCTGCCGCAGGATCGGGTAAATTGCTGAATTCAGGAAATTTTAGTGATTCTTGCACATCTGAAAGACCATCATAACCCACATCCTGATTGGTTCGCTCTTCCCCTTCAGAATCAAAAGCATAAATTAAAGATTGGTCTGCAGGGACTTTGGCAACCTGTGTTTCTATGGTATTTTCTGCGCCACCACTAGCGGGCAAACCGTTTTCATATTGTTTACGGCCATCTTTCAGAACATCTTCAGAAATATTCCCTAAATTAAAATTGATAGTTCCCGCTGAATTTCCCCGATTTTCAGAATAAATATAAGGGTCCATTACCCAAAATTCTATAAACTCTACATTGCTTTGTTCAAAATTGGTAGTATTTATTCCGCGCATTATTCCTCCAAAACTTTCCGAAGGATTGGGCAGGGATCCATTTGTGGTTGCAGGGTTAAAATTATATGGCCCGCGTTCTTCAGGAAAATAAGCTACATCCATAGTGTACACCACCTGTGGCTGCCCTTGCACTACATCGGTATTGGGAAATATTTCACTTAAGGCAACCCTTCTTGTTGCGTAGGTAGAAATATCGTTATCTGTAATCCCATTGGGGCGGTTACTGCTATAAAAAATAGGATCTATAGTATACCAGGCCAATTTCGCCCTTTTATCACCCACCTTAACATCGCCATTGGCGCGTTCCCCACCATACCCAAGCGGAACACTACTTAATTCCCAACTTAATGGAGCACTAATATCTATTGTAGTTTGCGCTGCTTCAAAATCGTCTATATAGGTGGTTGCTTTTCCCTGAAAATCGTTAATTGCCGGTGCCCCAGGTTGTAAATAGGCAAATTCTCCAGTTACCGAAAAGTTAGAAGGTACATCGGTATCTATGTTGGGCAACTTATTTACCAGCCTTGTAAACAAAGGAACCTCGGTAGAATAATTCACATTAAAACCGAAAATTGAATTATTTATGGGCTCGTAACTATAATTTGCTTTTTGGGTTAGCGGGCGTTCCTTGAGGTTTAGGAAAGTAGCACCAACCAGGAAATTTTCATTAAACTGATGTTCTACATTTATCCCTGTAAAACGTTTGGTTTGCTGTCCAAACAAGGCATTATTTTCGGTATTTACCTGGATTGGAATATCTGAAGCTAACAAAGCTTCGTCTATAATTTGAACTCTTCCCAATTCATAATTCACTACATAATCTACACCTTCCTGCAACAGCCTACCCCCGGCAGTTACGGTAACAGATCCTGGCGGAAGGTTAAAGCCAATAGGAATTCCTTCAACTTCGCCCGATTTATATCTCCCTTTTAACTGAAATTTATTCTTATCGGCATCCTCCTGTTCTGCCTGTGTTTTCGTGGTTCGATATAAAGACCTAAAAACATATTTTTGTTGATTGGCATTCCAGGTTTCAGGGTTATTATAATCTTCGGTTCCCGTATTGGGGGAGTTATCAAGTTTTTCAAATAAATGCCGCCCAAAGGGTTCTACCGAAGTAAAAATTATATTTCCATTTTGTGGATCTATTGTTAGACCAGGCACATAATCAAAGAAACCATCTCCACCATTTATAGGGTCGTTATTGTTATTTAATTTATCGAGGTTAAAAACCCTAAGCAATGGGGTTTCCCTAACATCTTCAGGCAATGGCACCGAGCCATCCCCAGCAGGTTTTATATAATTTAGTGGCTGCGGATCTGTATATAAAATATTCATTCTAAAATCTTCCCGCTCTAATTGATAAGCGCCAAGACTATAAATATTTTTCATCATTAAATCCCAAACAGGCTCATCTACATTTGTAATGGTGCTTTTTAGCATTTTAACCACCAGGTTCTGGTTTATTCTCTGGTTGGTTACGGGCTCATTGGGATCTTGTGTTGGGTTTTGAGCAGGATTATTGTCTCCTGTTGCATTCACGCCATCGTTGGCGAATTCTCCAACCTGGTAAACTTCACCGTTTACCGTATACTGAAAGGCGATGGCTAAAATTTCATCATTGCTTAATCGCTGGTTTAAGGAAATATAACCAAGTTGGGTGTTCAAACTATACTCATTGGGCTGCAATTGTCTTGCATTCTCCAACTTTACATAATCCAGCCCTTCTGAAACCTGAACTCCGCCAAAACCGTTATCTACCGTTGCCACATCTCTAATTGCGGACGTAAGAACAGATTCTGCCGAACCATTTATACCAAATGGATTAAAATCGTTATTCTCGTTATCTGGAAAACTTCCTCCTGGCTGATTAAAAAACCCTGCTGGGATGTTATCTAAACCTATATTTCCCGGTAAATTAGTTTCTCCCAAATCCTGAATAGCGACGATATTCCTCGTATCGGTTAGGTTTTGAACATTATTGGTTCTATTGGTTACCCAAACCTGCACCCTTTTAATTTGAATATTGGTATTTATAAAAGGATAATTTTTAAGCGCCTCATCATAGTTGTCTCTAAAATAATGAGAAAGGAAAAAGTGACGATCCTGGTCGTAATCCAGGGCAAACTTTTCAAATTCTTCTACCGTAGAGCCACCTTCAACATTTACCGTTCTTCGTTCTGATTTCTGTTCAGAAAAAACACCGGTAATTCGGGTTTTTCCAAATTGTAATTCGGTTTTAAATCCGAACAAACTTTGTGCGCCCTGCATTAGCGCGTTATTGAGCGGCATATTTACATTTCCTACTTCAATTTTTCTTACAATATCATCTTCGGTTGGTGTGTATTCTAACTTTAATTGATTTTGAAAATCAAATGTAGATTCGGTATCGTAATTGGCGGTAATTTGTAAGCGCTCCCCTATTTGCCCAAGCAGGCTTAAACTAATTCGCTGATCGAAATCGAAAGTGAGGTTTTGTCTGTTCCTGGGAGAAAAAGCAGGGTTATCCTGTTTGGTGTAAAGCAAGCCCAAATCCATCTCTACCGTTCCCTGCGGAACAATATTAATTTCTGAACCACCAAAAATGCTTTCAAAAAAACTATTATTTACGTAAAAGTCTGGCAATAAGTCTCGCTGAATTTCCGCTGCTCCTTCTTTTCGCCCGGCCTGCGCATCAATTTTCTGCTTAAAATAATTGCGCATTTCTTCATCTAAGACCAGGTTTTCGTATTCTTCAGGAGTTAAAATTAAAGGAATAGAAAGATCTAAATCTCCCAACTGCTCCCGATAAATATACCGGTCTAAAATAGGATCGTATTCGTAGAAAGAAGAGATTAATTCAGAATCAGGCAGCGTTATTTCACCCAAAGTATACCCGGTTTCGGTGGTATCCTGAGGGGTTTCTTGTGCAGTGGAACTCAATGAAATTATCAATGACAACAACAAGCTGAGCTTAACCGAAGTTGACAATTTCCAGTAATTGTGCCTCAATTCTTTACAAATTTTTAAGAGCCATTTTTATAATAGATTCTACGGTAGGGCTGTTAGAATCTTTCATTATCTTATCTACTACCCTTGTAGCCTGCTTTCTTGCGAAGCCGAGAGTCTCTAATGCAGATAACGCTTCTTCTTTTATAGTATTGTCCTGAGGAACAAAAACTTCGTCTTCCCCATAGACTTTCAATATTTTATCTTTTAGATCCAAAATTACCCGCTGTGCGGTTTTAGCACCAATTCCTTTTACACTTTGTATGGTGGGAACATCGCCATTTGCAATAGCATCTTTAACCTGGTTGGGTTCTAAAGAAGATAACATTGTCCTGGCTGTACTGGTACCCACACCCGAAACCGAAATTAGCAGCCTAAAAATATCCCTTTCTGACTTTTGATAAAATCCATAAAGCGTATGGGAATCTTCCTTTACGTGTAAATGGGTATAAATACTTATATTTTCTGAATCTGGTATGAGAGAAAAAGTATGAAGAGAAATATTGACCATGTACCCCACGCCGTTGCAAGCGATTACTATGTAGGTAGGATTCTTCTCTATTAATTGCCCCTTAAGATGATGAATCATAAAATTTTAAACTTAACGAGCCAAATGTAGTAAATAAAAGTTAAGCCCGAAATCTTTGCTTCGGGCTTAACTACTGTATATGCAACTTATTTTACTCGATAAGCGAATTTAAAAATCCTTCGGACTTACCTCAAAATTGAAATAATTCTACTTATGTACGAATTTGTAAGCTTACTTCTTTTGTTTCTTTTCTTTTTCCTGTGCATCAACTACAGTTACCGCAGTCATATTCACAATTTCTTCTACACTTGCGCCAAGCTGAAGAATATGCACCGGCCTACGCATTCCCATCATAATCGGCCCAATAGAGTCTACTTTGTTCAGCTCCTTTATGAGTTTGTAAGTACTGTTGGCTGAATCAAGATTAGGATAAATTAAAGTATTTACTTTTTTCCCTGCCAGTTTTGAAAATGGGAACTTATTTTGAAGCATTTCACGGTTAAGCGCGAAATCGGCCTGTAACTCTCCATCTACATTTAGTTCAGGATGATTACGGTGTAAATAAGAAACAGCTTCTTTCACTTTTGTAGCACGCGGATCTTTAGATGAACCAAAATTGGCATAAGACATCATAGCAACTACCGGCTCCAAACCAAACAGCTGCACAGTTCTCGCCGTCATTTGGGCAATTTTAGCAAGATCTTTTGCCGGCGGATCTATATTAATAGAAGTATCACTTATAAAAAGAGGACCTCTAGACGTATTCATAAGGTTGGTGGCAGCTACACGTGTTACTCCCGGAGCCATTCCAATAAGTTCCAGCATAGGTTTTACTACTGCAGGATAGGCCCTGGAATATCCTGAAAGCAAGCCATCGGCATCACCTTCGTTAACCATCATGGCGGCAAAATAGTTACGTTCCCGCATTAGTTTTTCGGCATCATAAAGCGTTACACCGCTACGGTTTCTCGTCTTCCAATAAACCTGCGCGTAAGCTTTTCTATGCTCTTCTTCCTCATCAGATTTTGGGTCTATAATAGCAACTTCTTCGTGGAAGTCTATTTCTGCCATTAATTCTTCAATAAGCTTTCTGCGGCCCAGTAAAATTGGAATAGCGATTCCTTCATCGTGCACAATTTGTGCAGCTTTAAGCACATCAAGATGATCGGCTTCAGCAAAAACAATTCGTTTAGGATTCATTTTTGCACGGTTTAGCAACAACCTTGTGATCTTGTTATCACTGCCCATTCTTTCAAGCAGTTCTTCTTCATACCTATCCCAATCCTGAATAGGTTGTCTCGCCACACCGCTTTCCATTGCAGCCCTGGCCACTGCCGGAGGTACTTTAGCAATTAAACGCGGATCAAATGGCTTTGGAATAATATAATCTGAACCAAAATTTAAACGGGTTTCTCCATAAGCTATATTCACCTGCTCGGGTACGGGTTCCTTAGCCATTTCGGCTAAAGCTTTTACCGCGGCCATTTTCATTTCTTCGTTAATCTTTGTGGCCCTAACATCTAAGGCTCCCCTGAAAATAAACGGAAATCCAAGTACATTGTTTACCTGGTTGGGGTGGTCACTTCTTCCCGTAGCCATAATAATATCCTTACGGGTATCCATTGCCAGTTGATAATCAATCTCGGGATTTGGATTGGCCATGGCAAAAACGATAGGACGTTTTGCCATACTTTTTAGCATCTCTGGAGAAACAATATCGGCGATGGAAAGGCCAACGAATACATCGGCATCTTTCATGGCTTCTTCCAGGGTATCTATTTTTCTGGATGTAGCAAACTCTATTTTTTCTTCAGAAAGGTTTGGACGATCTTTTCTAATTACGCCCTTACTATCTGTCATTATAATATTTTCCGCTTTTGCTCCAAAAGCTTTGTAAAGTTTAGTACATGACACCGCTGCCGCGCCGGCACCGCTTATCACGATCTTCACTTTATCCATCTTTTTCTTAGCAAGCTCCAGTGCATTTAGCAAAGCCGCAGCCGAAATGATGGCCGTCCCGTGCTGGTCGTCATGCATTACGGGAATATCCAGCTCAGCTTTTAATCGCTTTTCTATCTCAAAAGCTTCGGGAGCTTTAATATCTTCAAGGTTAATTCCGCCAAAAGTTGGAGCGATATTTTTAACCGTTTCAATGAATTTATCTACATCTTTAGTATCTACTTCAATATCAAAAACATCAATATCGGCAAAAATCTTAAAGAGCAAACCTTTACCCTCCATAACCGGTTTAGAGGCTTCTGGACCAATGTCTCCAAGACCTAAAACAGCGGTTCCGTTAGAGATAACGGCAACGAGGTTTCCTTTTGTAGTATATTTATAAGCGTTTTCTTTATCTTTTTCTATCTCCAGGCAAGGTTCTGCCACCCCAGGGGAATATGCCAGGGAAAGATCCCTTTGTGTTGCATACTTTTTTGTAGGTACTACCTCTATTTTCCCGGGCTTGGGTTTGGCGTGGTAAACCAGTGCTTCTCTTCTTTTTCTAGGATTATTGCTCATAATTTAATTTTTCTACTTACTACAAAGGTAGCAAGCTTGGTTTCAATATTGAACTCTAGCGGAAAAAAGAAAACTTAAAATTCAGAAAATTGACGGATTATTCCATCTCCCGTATTTTAATGAAAATTTAATAAAAGAGGAGCTGTTTTAGCCTGAAAAGCTTATAAATTCTAATGATTCTTGCAATTTACTGAGGTTAAAACTTCAACATTATTTGCTTATAAATTCAATATTTCGTTTTAACCCTTCAAATTTTGTTCTTTTCACAGCCGATTTTCTAAAGATCTCATTAAAAGTTTCTTTGGTAAGTTCTTCCCAGCCCTGTTTATCTTTTTCTAATAATTCTGGATGCGGATTAAACAATGGTTCGTTGTGCGGTTTTGAAAAACGGTTCCACGGGCAAACATCCTGGCAAATATCACAGCCAAACATCCAGTCTTCAAACTGGTTTTTATAGGAGTTAGGCAGTTCATCTTTTAACTCTATCGTGAAATACGAGATACATTTGCTACCATCTACTTTGTAAGGTTCAACAATAGCATCGGTTGGGCAGGCGTCTATGCAGGCGGTACAGCTTCCGCAGTGATCGGTAACCGGAGTATCGTATTCAAGTTCCAGGTCTACAATTAATTCAGCTATAAAATAGAAAGAACCGGTTTGTTTGGAAAGTAAATTAGAGTGCTTTCCAATCCAGCCCAATCCGCTTTTTGCAGCCCAAACTTTATCCATAACCGGTGCCGAATCTACAAAAGCCCGACCGTTAATTTCCCCAATTTCATCTTGCATAAACTGCAATAGTTGCTTCAGTTTATCTTTAATTACAAAATGATAATCCCGGCCATAAGCGTATTTGCTAATTTTATAAGAATCTTCCCTCTGGGTTTCTTCAGGATAATAATTCAGTAATAAGGAAATTACACTTTTAGAACCTTCTACGAGTTTTGTAGGATCCAAACGCTTATCAAAGTTATTCTCCATCCAGCGCATTTCGCCGTGACGATTTTTCTTGAGAAATTCTTCAAGGCGCGGTGCTTCCTTTTCAAGAAATTCTGCTTTAGAAATTCCACAAGATAAAAATCCGAGGCGTTCGGCTTCGGATTTTATCAACTTTGTGTAAGCTTCCTTCAGAGTATCCTTCATAGTTTTACAAAGATGCGATTTTTAAAACATTTGAAGGATTTAAAAACCAGGAGCTCTGGAAACAATAATATCCTGGCTCTAAAAAATATGGGATATTTGCCTATGGCGTAGCTTCTGCAAGCGGAGCCATATGCTCATGGGTAATTTTCCAGCCATCACTGGTTTTAATAAAAAGTAAAGTTCCCTGCATCTTAAGATCATAAGCTTCTTCACCCCTTTCAAATTTGAAATTAGCATGAAAAGTTACATTAGCAACATCACCACCATATATGTGGATTTCCAGATCTTCCCAGTCCCACTTTTCAACTTCAGTAATGCTACCAAGAAAATTTCGTTCGAATTCTTCATTTTCTTTAGGACCCTGCCTTTCACCGCCATCCTGGAATTCGGTAAATTTTGGCCCGTAGGCGTGCATCGAGATTAGTTTATCTGTATCATTATTTCTTATGCTTTGCTCTATCTCCTCAAGAGCATCCTTCACTTCCTCCTTTTCTTGCGCATATTCCTTACTCAGATCAATTTGGCAGTAAGCCGAGCTGAATCCAAAAAGTAAGGCAATTAGAATAAACATTTTAGTTTTCATGATACTTTGTTTTAAGGTTACTTTTTTTTCAAATACGTGAATACTTAAGATACAACCATTTGATTTACAAAATAATAAGGGTTTGCAGGGGTTTTAAGTTGTTTTCTGAGAGATCTCTCGGAACAATAGCTTTTTAGAAAACTTAAGTGCGCTCAGTAAGAATTAAAAGGAAGTAATGATTGTTTATTGATCTAAAGTCAGGTCAATAATAAAGTAGATGGTCTTAGTGGAATATAAAATCAGGATCTTGATTGAAATTTTAGAATTGCATTTTTTGGTTTGAGCGTAATGAGTGGCTTAATATCGATCTCATCAAAACCAGGAACTATTTTATACTGGCTTACCAATTCGGTAACTGCAATGATCATCTCGAACATGGCAAAGTTATTACCTATACATTTCCTGGGACCGGCGCCAAACGGGAAATACTGAGATGAATATTTTCTTCCTCCCTCAGCGAAGCGTTCCGGCTTAAAAGCTTCGGGATCCTCCCATAGTTCAGGATGACGATGAACCTCATGAATGGAGAACAATAAATTTGAACCAGGCTCGAAATATTTTCCTTCGAAATTATCTTCTTCCAGGTTAATCCGGTCTATAAAATATGCCGGCGGATATAATCTCATAGACTCTTCAATCACCTGCTGGGTAACCTGGCATTTGGTCACATAGCTCATTAAGTCCAGGTCCTGTTCCTTTAAAGAAGTAATTTCTTCATAGACCTTCTCCTGCCATTCCGGATTTAGTGCTAGCAATTGAGCCGTAAAAGTCAGGGAATTGGAAGTAGTCTCGTGACCGGCCGTGAAAAGTATCAGGATCTCATCAATAAGTTGCTCCTCATCCATAAAATTCCCGTCATCATACTTCGCATCCAGCAGCATATCTAAAAGGTCATCATATTTTTCTTTTGAATCCCTCCTTTCCTGAACAATCTTTCTTAGAATGTTCCGGGCTTCGGCAGTAAGTTTAAGATAGCTATCAATTTTTCCGCTTGCTTTAAACCACCAACCCAGATAAGGCTGTCGCAGTTCCTTAACAAGCATTTTCTGGGTCTCTTCTGTAATATATTGCAACCTGTTGATCTCCTCCTGATTTGCAGCACTGCTAAACAAAGATTTCACAACGGTTTGAAAAGCTAGATCATTATAAATAGGAAAAATATCCAGTTCTTCATTTACTGTGATCTTTTTATATTCCAGTAATATTGCTTGCTTAATGGAATCAAGCAGATTAGCAAGTTGTTTTTTATGGAATGCAGGTTGAATCAGCTTTCGCTGTTTTTTCCAGTATTCACCTTCTGAAGTTAGCAATCCTTTTCCAACATATTTAACCAAATCCTTAGTCTGGATCTCAGACTTCACGAAGTTCTTCTGATTTTTTTGAAGTACATATTCCACCAGTCCCGCATCCCTGGAAAATATCACCGATTTATTAAATCCAATATTTAACCGAAATGTATCTCCTTTCTTCTGAAAATTATCATGATGAAAAGGCAGAGGATTCTTTAAGATATTAGCGGAATGCTTTAGGAATTTCAGTAAAGATACTTCAGGTATTTTGCCAGATTCAGTCATCAATTATTGATTAAAGAGTCCGCCCTGAATACCTCCTTTCACCCTTCCCAAATGTTTGTAAGCAGCTTCGGTAACTTCTCTCCCTCTTGGAGTTCTATAAATAAAGCCTTGTTGGATTAGAAAAGGTTCGTAAACTTCTTCTATAGTCTCAGCGCTTTCACTTACCGCGGTAGATAAAGTAGTTAATCCTACCGGGCCACCTTTAAATTTATCAATAATGGTTTCCAGGATTTTATTATCCATTTCATCTAAACCGTGGGCATCTACATTTAAAGCTTTAAGACCGTATTTAGCGATTTCCATATCAATCTTTCCATTGCCTTTAATTTGGGCAAAATCCCGAACACGACGAAGCAATGCATTCGCAATTCGAGGAGTTCCGCGGCTTCTTCCTGCAATCTCTATTGCAGCATCAAGGCTAATAGGCACACGAAGAATTTCTGAACTACGTTGAACAATATCTGAAAGTAATTCTGTTGAATAATATTGTAAGCGACTGGAAATACCAAAACGCGCCCGCATAGGCGCTGTAAGCAAACCTGAGCGTGTGGTGGCTCCTATAAGGGTAAATGGGTTTAGATTAATTTGAACCGTTCTGGCGTTAGGTCCAGATTCAATCATAATATCTATTCGGTAATCTTCCATTGCTGAATAAAGATATTCTTCAACAACCGGACTTAACCTATGAATTTCGTCTATAAAAAGAATATCGCGTTCTTCCAGGTTTGTGAGTAATCCCGCAAGGTCACCCGGTTTATCCAAAACGGGACCTGAAGTAACTTTAATTCCTACCTCCAATTCATTAGCCAAAATATGCGCTAAAGTAGTTTTCCCCAAGCCGGGAGGACCGTGAAAAAGTGTATGGTCTAAAGCTTCACCACGTTGATTTGCAGCTTGAACAAAAACCTTAAGGTTATCCAGAACCTGATCCTGGCCGGCAAAATCATCAAAACTTAAGGGGCGTAATGCCCTTTCGATATCAAATTCTTCAGGAGAAAAATTCTCTCCGCTGGGATCCAGGTTTTCATTCATAAATCAGCAAAATTAAAGATAAGCTAGTTTAACAAAGATAAGTAAAATAGCGCGGGTCAAATTTAAAAGAACTTAAGTTATAAATTCAATTAAAATGTATTTACAAAACCTATAAAAAGTAAAAACCTCTCCGTTGCCGAAGAGGTTTTAAAATTTATTTTATTCAGTTTTAATGATTCAATTCTTCTTCGTGATCCTGAAGCGGAACATTCTGCGGAACAAAATCCTGACCAGGAAGCACATAATCTGTACCTTCAAGGTTCATTTTACTATAATCGTAAGACCAACGGTAAACCGAAGGAATAGCTCCAGGCCAGTTTCCGTGAATATGCTCTACCGGAGTAGTCCATTCTAAAGTAGTTGAATTCCAGGGGTTCTGAGTAGCTTTTTGTCCGAAGAAAATTGAGCTAAAGAAATTATATAGGAATACAACCTGAACACCCGCTGTAATAAGGGCAAAAACGGTAATAATCACGTTAACATCGGCAAGGTCATCAAAGTATGGGAATGCCGTGTTGGTATAATAACGTCTTGGTAAACCTGCAAGCCCTATAAAGTGCATTGGGAAAAATACCCCGTAAGCACCCACTGCGGTTATCCAGAAGTGAACATAACCAAGGTTCTTGTTCATCATTCGGCCAAACATCTTAGGGAACCAGTGGTAAACCCCGGCTAAAAGACCGTAGATGGCAGAGATACCCATTACCAGGTGGAAGTGGGCAATTACAAAATATGTATCGTGAACGTTAATATCTAATGTTGAATCTCCAAGGATAATTCCTGTAAGACCACCGGTGATGAATGTTGAAACAAAACCGATTGAAAACAGCATCGCGGGGTTCATTTGCAGGTTACCTTTCCAGAGCGTAGTGATCCAGTTAAAGGCTTTTACTGCAGAAGGAATTGCGATTAATAAGGTTGTAAATGTAAATACTGAACCTAAGAATGGATTCATCCCTGAAACGAACATATGGTGACCCCATACGATTGTAGAAAGGAATGCAATTGCTAAAATTGAAGCAACCATCGCACGGTAACCAAAAATTGGTTTACGAGAGTTTGTTGCTAAAACTTCTGAAACAATACCCATTGCAGGTAGAATTACAATATAAACTTCGGGGTGACCTAAGAACCAAAATAAGTGCTCAAATAAAACCGGAGAACCTCCCTGGTGGCTTAATACTTCTCCTTCAAGATAAATATCACTAAGGAAGAAAGAAGTTCCAAAACTTCTATCCATTATAAGTAATAGTGCTGCTGAAAGTAATACCGGGAAGGAAACCACACCAATAATAGCGGTAACAAAAAATGCCCAAATGGTAAGTGGAAGTCTCATCATAGACATTCCTTTGGTTCTAAGATTAAGAACGGTAACAATATAGTTAAGAGAACCTAAAAGTGATGATGCAATAAAGATAGCCATAGAAATTAACCAAAGGGTCATTCCCATTCCTGAACCTCCAATAGCCTGAGGTAGTGCACTAAGCGGCGGATAAATTGTCCACCCGGCAGATGCAGGACCAGATTCTATAAATAACGAACTAAGCATTATCACACAAGAGATAAAAAACAACCAGTATGAAAGCATGTTCATAAAGCCAGAAGCCATATCCCGTGCGCCAATTTGAAGGGGAATTAATAAGTTACTAAACGTACCACTTAAACCGGCAGTTAGTACAAAGAATACCATAATAGTACCGTGAATGGTTACCAAAGCAAGGTAAATAGAAGGAGTCATTACTCCGTCTGGAGCCCATTTATCTCCTAATAGCCATTCAAAAAGCATAAAAGATTCTTCTGGCCAGGCTAATTGCATG
>Ga0207891_1000792_pt1 | contig 18034 bp, 20 predicted proteins | sample LinPmetageLP50_FD_184061 | JGI IMG/M metagenome (GOLD analysis project Ga0207891, IMG submission 184061) | Marine viral communities from the Pacific Ocean - LP-50 (SPAdes) | ecosystem: Environmental > Aquatic > Marine > Oceanic | place: Pacific Ocean | collected 2011-08-27 | reverse complement strand
ATTTCTTGGTAATTGTACTTTGAAACTTCGATTCGTCCCTAGATTGACAGAATTTATTTCTTCGTACTTACTTTGTGAGATTGCCGGAAGGGCAAGCAACAGGATGAGACTTAAAAGAACGGGGTTTTTCATAAATTTTTAGTTTCCTATTTGAGGGGGAAGATAAGGCTTTTGAAAAAATAGAACGGTTATTTTTGAGTTTCACGCGAATTTATCCTCAAAGGCAAACATTATTTATTTTTTTTTCGGCGAATGGGTAAAGAAAGAAAACGTTGTTACTTGCCGTTTTGATACTACAACACTATTGCTTCAGATTTTAATGAAAGTCTTAAAGTGTGGGGTTATTCTTTTTTGATGCGCTGTTAAAAAAAGGAAGTATTAAAAAGGATAGCCCTCCAAAAAATAAGATGGACGCAATGTTTGAGGTCCAAACAATCCATCCAAATGCGGTCCCAACCGTTTCTGCAATGCCAAAAATCGCCAAAATTCCTGCGACAAAAAACGGATAACTCCCAAAACCACTATTCGTAAAAGCAAAGGAAAAACTGCCCACTACAAAGGTGATGATTAAGGTCCCAAAAGCAATGTTTGAGGTTTCTTCAAGTGCTAATGTAGCCGTGTAGAAAGAAACCAAATACAATCCCCAGATTAAAAAAGTATGAAAGATAAATGCCCCTTTTTTCTTCATTTTAAGGATGCTAAAGACACCGTCCTTTAAACCCAAAAAGAAACCTTTCAGTTTTTGTTGCAGTTTTGATTTTGAATATTTCAAAAAGACCAAAAAAAGGATTCCGAAAGCTAGAAGTGCCCCAAAACCAAGAATCAATTTTGAGGGTTTTATTATTTCAGATAAGTAACCATACAACACGTCAAACTGAAGAAACAGAGCAACCGCTGTAAAGGCCATTAAAAAAAGGAGGTCCACTATCCGTTCAGAAATGATGGTGCCAAAACCTTTTTCAAAAGGAACACCCTCGTATTTGTCAAGAACTAGGCCTCTGGTCACTTCCCCGCTCTTGGGAATAAAAATATTCATGATATAAGCAATGGCAATAGCCATAAAATTATTGGCTAGTTTGGGTTGATAACCTAACGGCTGTAGCATAAAATTCCAACGATACGCTCTGGAGATATGACTAAGAACACTGCAGGTTACCGACAAAAGGACAAATCCATAATCTGCTTTTTTAAAATAAAAAGCAATCTCTTGAAGTTGTTCTTGCGTAAATTTTGAATAGCTGTACCAGATTAAAAAAACCCCCAACGCTAGCGGCAAGGCTATCTTTAAAAACTTAGAGAGGGATTTGTTCAATTTATTTGAGTAAGTTATCTGCGTTAGGGAATACAAGCGCAGGTTTAAACGATTTCGCTTCTTCTTGGCTCATAATACCATACGTGATCAAGATTAGAATATCCCCTGGAGCCACTTTGCGTGCTGCGGCACCGTTTAATGTGATTTCGCCACTGCCCCTCGGGCCAGGAATAGCATAGGTTTCTAGCCTTTCCCCATTGTTGTTGTTTACAATCTGTACTTTTTCGCCTTCGGTAATATTAGCAGCGTCGAGCAGGTCTTCGTCTATGGTAATACTACCTATATAGTTGAGGTCTGCGCCGGTAACTTTTACTCTGTGGATCTTAGATTTTACTACATGTATTTGCATAAGGCAAAGATAATTCAATTTACAAACTCGGTATTCTCAATTTTAAATTAATTAAGACTCATATTGTCTATTAGGCGCACACCGCCTATAAAAGCGGCGATAAATCCTCGGTATTGAACACCTTTTGTTTTTCTTACGGCCGTTTTCAGATCTTTTTCATTGGCGATTTCAAAATATTCTAATTCTAGGTGCAGATTTTCAGCAAAACGCTCCGCTACCATCTTGTTTATGGCAGCAATAGAGTTACTGCTGAAATCTTTCCTTGCGGCTTTTAAGGACTCAGAAATTAAGATGGCCTCTTCTAACTGAATTTTAGAAAGACGTTTATTTCTAGAACTCATGGCCACACCATTGGGTTCTCTTACAATCTCACAACCAGTTATAGTTACGGGAAGCTTTTCTAAGGCTACCAGTTTTTTTACAATCTGCAGTTGTTGAAAGTCTTTTTTGCCAAAGTAGGCCACATTGGGTTGCACTGCTCTAAACAGTAGGTTTAAGACGGTACCAACTCCGTCAAAATGGCCCTTACGATGCTTGCCTTCCATTTCATTGGCCAAACCCCCAAATTTATAATGGGTGGATTCAATCGTGCCTCCATATAAATCTGAAGCTTCAGGAGAAAAAACAACAACGTCGCCTGAAAGGGTTTTTAATAGTGCGATATCTTGCTCCAACATGCGTGGATATTTCTTTAAGTCGGTCGCATTATCAAACTGCGTCGGGTTAACAAAAACGCTTACCACAACGATATTGTTTTCTTCAAGTCCTTGTTTCACAAGTGATAAGTGTCCCTGGTGCAAAGCTCCCATCGTGGGTACAAAACCTATTTTTTTCGTTTTTTTAAGAGGGGCCAAAAATTCTTGTAAAGAATTTGAAGTTCTAAAGACTTGCATGAAAAATAATTAAAAGGTAGCTAAATTAACTTATTACAAGCAATCTGCATAAATTTTTGTAATTTTGCAAACTTAAACAATTAAGCTAATAAAGCAGTAATTTATGAAAGATAAGAGAGTCTTATATGTGTCTTCTGAAGTAATTCCTTACCTACCAGAGACCGAGATTTCTTCAATGTCGTTTGAAGCATCCAGAATGGTAAACAATAAAAACGGGCAGATACGTATTTTTATGCCGCGTTATGGTAATATAAATGAACGCAGACACCAACTGCATGAAGTTATAAGATTGAGCGGGATGAATCTCGTGATTAATGATCTGGACATGCCGCTTATAATTAAAGTGGCTTCGATTCCTAAAGAGCGGATGCAAGTGTACTTTATTGATAATGAAGATTATTTTAAAAGAAAAGCTACGTTTGCAGACGAAGATGGAAATCAATTTAAGGACAATGATGAGCGTGCTATTTTCTTTGCCAAGGGGGTTATAGAGACTGTTAAGAAATTAAATTGGTCACCAGATATCATTCATGTTCACGGTTGGTTAGCTGCATTCTTACCGCTTTATTTAAGAAATTACTACGGAAACGAACCCTTGTTTGAGAACAGTAAGATTGTAACTTCAGTTTACGAAAAAGGTTTTGAGGGGGCTTTAAATACAAAAGTGGTAGACAAGATCATGTTCGATGCAATAGACGAAGAAGTGTTAACGCATTTAAAGCAGCCAGATTACGTAAATTTAATGAAAGTTGCTGTAGACAATAGTGATGCCGTTATTATTGCTTCAGATGAATTACCAGAAGATCTTCTAAAATACATCGAAAGTTTAGATAAACCTGTCTTGCCATTTATGAATAGAGACGAGGCAGAAGAGGCCTATTTAGATTTTTACAACAACAAATTACTTCAAGACTAAACAACTTCAATTTTTTTCTGAAATAAACTGAAGCTTTGTTCGTCTTTAGTTTAAACATAGTAGTACTTCATACTAAAGAAATTTAAGAACCGTTAGTCATTATAATTAAGAGAATAAATGAAAATTAAATATATACTGCCAAAAATAGCGTTGTTGTTTACATTGATCGTGGTTTTGGCATCATGTGAAGAGGATTTTAGCACCTTAGGGGCTGATGTAATAGGCGATACTACTATTGATAGCCAATTTACAGATGAAAATAGTGTTGTGGCATATAGTAGAAAACTCGCGCCAGTACAGTCTAATAATCTCCCGCTATATCAATTGGGTACCTATACAGATCCTACTTATGGGAAGTCTACGATAAACTTGCTGTCACAACTAACACTTGATAGAAATGACCCTAGTTTTGGTGAAAATGTGGAGGTCGAGAGCGTAATACTCTATATCCCATATTTTAGTACTGCTACGCAAACAACAGGAGGTGTGACCTATACATTGGATTCTGTTTTTGGAACCAATCCTATAGATATCACACTATCTAGATCAAACTTTTTACTTCGTGATTTTGACCCTACTACTGGTTTTGAAGAGCGACAAAAATATTTCTCGAACCAAGGGCCTGTTTTTGAAAATTTCATTGGAGAAGAGATATTTAAAATCGAAGATTTTATTATCAAACCCGAAGGTTTTATCGAAAATGAAGGAACAGATGATGAGCAGCTTATTTCCCCAGGTCTTCGCGTGGAATTACCCACTGCATTCTTCAAAGAGTTAATTATAGATAATGAAGGGCAAGATGTGTTATTGAATAATAATAACTTTAAGAACTTTTTTAGGGGTATTTATTTTGAAGTAGATGCCACAGGTGCGGATAATAATTTATTTCTTTTCAATATTGCAAATGCTGAAATAGCTATTAATTATACAGCTGATGACCCTAATAATGCCGGAGAGCGAGATGATAGAGAATTTGTCCTTGAGTTTGGCGGAGTAAATGTGAATGTGTTTGACAATCAATTATCCCAAGATGTTGCTACAGCTTTAAGCGAGCCAGATTTTACAAATGGAGAAGAGAATTTATATCTACGGGGAGGTGATGGCGTTATAGGTGTTGTAGAGCTGTTTGGCCAAGACGCAGATAATAATGGTGTGGCAGACGAGTTGGAGATTCTCAGAGAACGTGAATGGATTATCAATGAAGCTAATCTCATATTTTATGTAGACGACACCAAAATAGAAGGCGGTGACACAGAGCCAGAGAGAATTGTTATATATGATCTAAAAAACAATGGGTTTTTAATTGATTATAATAGAGATGCTTCCAATACGTTAGATGCATTAAACTCTAGGACCAACCATTTAGGGAGATTGGAAAGAGGAAGTGATGCTATTGGCGATTTTTATAAAATTAAAGTAACCAATCATATTAGTAATCTTATTAATAGAGACTCTACAAATGTTCCATTGGGGTTAATGGTTTCTCAAAATGTACTTTTGCAACAGTTTCAAGATACTCGGAATGTGCAGTCTCCTTTTATTTCGGCTGTACCTAGTAGTAGTGTGATTTCTCCAGAAGGCACTGTGCTCTTTGGCAATGCCACTACAAATGAAGAAAAGAGACTAAGACTTCAAATTTTTTATACAGAACCTAATTAAACCCAAATTATGTGTGGTATCGTTGGCTATATTGGAAAAAGGGAAGCCTATCCCATTATTTTAAATGGACTCAAACGTCTCGAATATAGGGGGTACGATAGTGCAGGTATTGCGCTTTATGATGGTGCCACTACACAGCTTTGCAAAACGAAAGGGAAGGTCGCAGATCTTGAAAAGCTTGTATCAAAAACAATTGAACCAAAAGGAACTTTAGGAATTGGTCATACACGATGGGCTACTCATGGAGTGCCTAATGATGTAAATTCGCACCCGCATTATTCTAATAGTGGAAACCTTGTTATTATACATAATGGGATTATCGAAAATTATGCTTCCATTAAAAAAGAACTTATAAATAGAGGCTACACATTTAAAAGTGATACAGATACCGAAGTCTTGGTAAACCTTATTGAAGAAGTTCAGATACAGGAAAAAGTAAAATTGGGCAAAGCAGTTCAGATTGCTCTCAACCAAGTGGTAGGTGCTTATGCTATTGCCTTATTTGATAATACAAAACCTGATGAGATTGTCGTGGCAAAATTGGGTAGTCCATTAGCCATTGGTATAGGTGAGGATGAATTTTTTGTTGCGAGCGATGCTTCTCCTTTTATAGAGTTTACAAATAATGCCATCTATCTAGAAGATGAAGAAATGGCTATTATACGCCGCGGACGGGAAGTACGCGTTCGTAAAATTAAAGATGATAAAATAGTTGCACCTAATATCCATGAACTTCAGTTAAATCTGGAGCAGATTGAAAAAGGAGGTTACGATCATTTTATGCTGAAAGAGATTTATGAACAACCTTCGGTTATAAAAGATACTTATCGAGGGCGCCTTTTAGCAGATAAAGGGATTGTGAAGTTAGGTGGTCTAGAAGATTATATTCAAAAATTTACCAATGCAGACCGTATTATAATTGTTGCTTGTGGAACTTCATGGCATGCCGGGTTAGTAGCAGAATATATTTTTGAAGATTTGGCAAGAATACCCGTTGAGGTTGAATATGCTTCAGAATTTAGATATAGAAACCCTATTATAACCGAAAAAGACGTAGTTATCGCCATTTCTCAAAGCGGCGAAACAGCAGATACGTTGGCGGCCATAAAATTAGCCAAAGAAAAAGGAGCGTTTGTATACGGGATATGTAATGTGGTAGGTTCTACCATTTCTCGTGAAACACATAGCGGAACCTATACCCATGCAGGTCCAGAAATAGGAGTTGCCAGTACAAAAGCATTCACCACACAAATTACTGTGCTTACCATGATTGCGTTAAAACTAGCAAAAGTAAAGGGCACTATTTCGCAATCAGACTATATGCTGCATCTTCGCGAATTAGATCAGATACCTAGGAAAGTAGCAGATGCATTGGCGAGTGATGAAAAAATTAAAATTATTGCTGAACGCTTTAAAGATTCGCCGAACTTCTTATACTTGGGCCGAGGGTGTAACTTTCCTGTTGCTTTAGAGGGCGCTTTAAAGCTTAAAGAGATTTCTTATATTCATGCGGAAGGATATCCCGCAGCCGAAATGAAGCATGGCCCCATCGCATTGATAGATGAGCATATGCCCGTTGTTGTGATTGCTGTGAATAGCAATCATTATGAAAAGGTAGTGAGTAATATTCAAGAAATAAAATCTAGAAAAGGTAAAATCATAGCTGTGGTAACCGAAGGAGATACGGCTGTTAAAGAAATGGCAGATTTCATCATGGAAGTGCCACCTACTCCAGAATTATTGAGTCCCATCGTTACGACCATACCGTTACAATTGCTATCGTACCATATTGCTGTAATGCTTGGTAGAAACGTAGATCAGCCACGTAACTTGGCAAAGTCCGTTACCGTAGAGTAGTATTCCTTTATTTTAAAAATATTTTAGGTTTTGTACCTATTCAATTTTTGATTTTTCTTTAGGGTTCTCTCTAAAATATCCGCTATTTTTAGCTTGTGAAAATCATTAACCTTATTTCGGGTCCACGAAACTTGTCTACGGCACTTATGTATAGTTTTGCGCAACGCAATGATTTTAGAGTATTGGACGAGCCTTTTTACGCCTATTACCTTTCAAACGCGCAAGTGGCAGTTGCCCACCCTTCCGAAAAGGAGATTTTGGCGTCGATGGACAAAAGCCAAGCAAACGTTATCACACACATCAAGTCGCTTTCAAAAAAAACCAATGTGTTTGTTAAAGGAATGGCGCATCATTATGTAACAGACAACCCCGAATTCATTCTAAAATGGGACAATGTGATCTTAATTCGGCATCCAAAAAAATTACTCACCTCTTTTTCAAAAGTAATTGAAAACCCAACTATTGCAGATATTGGGATCAAAAAAGCAACCCAATTATTTCTCTTTCTGAAGGAAAACAATAAAACGCCGTTGGTCATTGATAGTGATGAATTGCTCAAAAACACAAAGAAGTACCTTCAGAAAGTATGTGAAACTCTTGATATTCCGTTTTCAGAAAGTATGCTTTCATGGAAGAAGGGAGGAATTAAAGAAGATGGAGTTTGGGCGTCTCACTGGTATGAAAATGTCCATAATTCCGAAGGATTTTCAGTTCAAAATAAAAGCGGACAGGACATGCCTAAAAGATTACAGCCAGTGCTCGACGAAGCATTGGTATATTATAATACATTAAGAAACCATATTTTAAAAAACGATTAAATGCTACAAAAACGCAATCCCAAAAATGACGATATACAGGTGTTTATTAAGGATAAATTGTATCACAGAGACGCCGCAAAAGTTTCGGTATTTGACAGTTCGGTACAAGGTGGCGATGCCGTATGGGAAGGCTTACGCGTTTATCCAGAGGGGATTGTTTGTTTAGATAAACATTTAACACGATTGCATGAGAGTGCAAAAACGTTGGCATTTGTTGATATCCCTTCTAAAGAGGAGGTAAAAAAAGCGATAAAAATGACTTTGGATGCCAATGGCATGAACGATGAGACTCATATTCGTCTCACTTTAACACGAGGTACAAAAATCACCAGCGGAATGGACCCAAGATTAAACCAAGAGGGTTCTTGCCTCATTGTCTTGGCAGAATGGAAGCCACTAGTGTATGATAATAAAAGCGGCATTAAAGTAATTAGTACAAGTCAACGCAGAAACGCGCCACAGTTTTTAGACAGTAAAATACATCACAATAATTTATTGAATAACATCCTTGCAAAAATCGAAGCAAATGTAGCTGGAAAGGACGCTGGATTAATGCTAGACGAAAGAGGTTTTGTAGCAGAATTAAACGGCAGCAATATTTTTATGGTAAAAAATTCTATTGTTTATACACCCTATGCGCATGCTTGTTTGCCAGGAATAACACGGGCAACCGTAATGGAAATTTGTAAAAAAAATAATATAGAAATTGTAGAACAAGACATCACGCTTTCCCAATTATACAATGCCGATGGCGTTTTTGCAACAGGAACTATGGGCGAATTAACACCTGTTGTAGAGATTGATGGTAGGGAAATTAATACAAAGGATGCTTTATCTCAAAATGTTTTAACACTATTTAAAGATACTATTCGTACTTTGTGCGAGCGATTCTAACACCGTACTTTCAATTAAAAAAAATCAATATGAAAAAATTACTACTCCTAACATTTTTTACATCTTCCGTACTTTTTGCTCAAACACCGTGTGATACTGGCACTAATATGGCTGGCGAATATCCGTGTAATGATTATGGATTGCTCTCTAATATTCCGCTATCTACTTTTGATGCAAACACATCAAATGATTCTTGGGGTTGGACAGATCCTGAAAGTGGGAAAGAATACGCTATTATAGGGTTGAAAAACGGATCTGCCTATGTGGACGTTTCAGACCCAATAAACCCTATCTATTTAGGGAAATTACTCTCACCGGTTTTAGATAATTTTTGGGGGAATTGGCACGATATTAAAGTGTACAATAACCATGCTTTTATTGTGAGTGAAATTAGCGGTCATGGCATGCAAATTTTTGACCTTACCAAGCTAAGAGATGTAACGAATCCACCAGTACAATTTGAAGATGATGGCGTTTATGATTTTGTTGGTGGTGCCGCTCACAACATTGCTATTAATGAAGAAAGTGGGTATGCCTATCTTATAGGAGGGGACGATTATAACGGAGGACCTTATTTCGTAAATATCCAAGACCCTCAAAACCCTATAGAAGAAGGAGGTTATTCGGCAGATGGGTATACGCATGATGCACAGGTCGTGATGTACAACGGCCCAGATCCAGATTATCAAGGCATTGAGTTATATGTAGGAAGTAATGAAGATGAGGTTGTTTTTGTAGATGTTTCAGATAAAGCAAATCCGCAGAATATTTCTACAATATCTTATAGTAATTTTGGGTATACACACCAAGGGTGGTTTACTGAAGATCAAAAGTATTTTGTGGTCACAGATGAACTTGATGAGGTTTTTTTCGGAAACAATTTACGTCTAATCATCATGGACATGACAGATTTGGATAACCCTGTTGAACATATGCAATATATTGGTGAAACAACAGCAGTTGACCATAATGTATATGTAAAAGGAGATAGGATTTACCTATCTGCTTATACAGGCGGAATGCGGGTTTTAGATATTAGCGATATAGATAATATGAATATTAGTGAGGTCGGTTATTTTGACACGTGGCCAGCCGATGACAATGCGAGTGCTTCCATAGGAGATCCAGGAGCTTGGAATGTGTATCCGTTTTTTGAAAGTGGAAATATACTTATTAGTAATTTTTCAGATAATGGAGGGTTATTTGTGGTAACAAAGAATGATAATATTCTTTCGGCACCAGAAACTAATATGGATGCTTTTTCGGTGTATCCAAATCCAACGGAAGCTACTGTTATGATAGCTTCCGAAGCAAATGTGATTAATACTATCGAAATCTATGATATGTTGGGCAAGCAACTAGCCGCTATAGAAACTAAGGAAGTGAGTTCTAGAGAAATAGATTTAACCTCTTTTGAAAGTGGGATATACTTGATAAGACTCAACAAATCGACAACGGTAAGAGTAGTAAAGAGATAACGTTATAAAAATTGAAAATGGAAGCTGCTTTAAGCTATTTTACAATCTAGCGAAGGACTTTAAAATTCCTTGAAAATTTATAGCATTTTCCTTTTTAATTTCTGACTAGAAAAAACTATCTTTGCACCGTTGAAAAAATGGGTCGTTTATGTACCCGTAGTTAACTAAAATAGAAACACTTAATAATGGCACAAGTTACAGGAAAAGTTGCACAGATTATTGGCCCAGTAGTAGACGTTGCGTTTGCCAACGGAGCCGAACTACCAAGAATTTACGATTCATTGATAGTAGATAATAACGGAAACAAGTTAATCCTTGAAGTACAGTCTCACGTAGGTGAAAACACCGTGAGAACAATCTCAATGGATTCTACAGATGGTTTAAGCCGAGGTGTAGATGCTGTAGCAACAGGATCGCCTATCCAAATGCCAATTGGCGAAGCGGTATACGGTCGTCTCTTTAATGTAATTGGTGATGCTATTGATGGTATTGGAGATTTGCCAAAAGAAGGTGATAATGGGCTTCCTATTCACCGTGAGGCTCCAAAATTTGAAGATCTTTCTACTTCTACCGAAGTACTTTTTACAGGTATTAAAGTAATCGACCTTATTGAACCTTATTCTAAAGGTGGTAAGATTGGATTATTTGGTGGTGCCGGTGTAGGTAAAACAGTATTGATCCAAGAATTGATTAACAACATTGCAAAAGGTCACGGTGGTCTTTCAGTATTCGCAGGAGTAGGTGAAAGGACTCGTGAAGGAAATGACCTTTTACGTGAAATGCTAGAATCTGGCATTATAAAATATGGTGATGACTTTATGCATTCTATGGAAGAAGGCGGATGGGACCTTACCAAAGTGGACAAAGAAGTTATGAAAGAAAGTAAGGCGACATTTGTTTTCGGACAGATGAATGAGCCTCCTGGAGCACGTGCTCGTGTGGCACTTTCTGGACTTACCATTGCAGAATATTTCCGTGATGGAGCAGGGGATGGTCAAGGAAAAGATGTACTTTTCTTCGTTGATAATATCTTCCGTTTTACACAAGCAGGTTCTGAGGTTTCGGCACTTTTAGGTCGTATGCCATCTGCAGTAGGATATCAACCTACGTTAGCATCAGAGATGGGTGCGATGCAGGAACGTATTACTTCAACAAAAAGAGGGTCTATTACATCTGTACAGGCGGTTTACGTACCTGCCGATGACCTTACCGATCCAGCACCAGCAACAACGTTCGCTCACTTAGATGCAACAACGGTATTATCTCGTAAAATTGCGGAGCTTGGTATTTATCCAGCGGTAGATCCATTGGATTCTACGTCAAGAATTCTTACCGAAGCAGTTTTAGGAAAAGAACACTACGGTTGTGCGCAACGCGTAAAAGAGTTGTTACAACGTTATAAGGAATTACAAGATATTATTGCCATCCTTGGTATGGAAGAATTATCTGAAGAAGACAAAATGGCCGTAAACCGGGCACGTCGTGTACAACGTTTCTTATCGCAACCATTCCACGTAGCAGAGCAGTTTACCGGTATCCCAGGAGTATTGGTAGATATTAAAGAAACAATCAAAGGATTTAACATGATCATGGACGGTGAGTTAGATCACCTACCTGAAGCAGCATTTAACTTAAAAGGTTCTATCGAAGAAGCAATTGAGGCTGGTGAAAAAATGTTAGCAGAAGCGTAATCCAGTTGGCAGTTAATCGGTAAGCAGTAGCCAGAAGGTTTACTGCGTACTGCGTACTGCTTACTTAATACTGAAAACTATGTATTTAGAAATAGTAACTCCAGAAGCTTCCTTGGTAAGCGGCGAAGTAGAAAGTGTAACGGTTCCAGGAGTGGAAGGTGAGTTCCAGATGTTGAACAACCATGCTGCCATCGTTTCGTTATTGGCAGAAGGCAAAGTGAAATTTGCAGGCAACCCAACCATCGCAGAAGGATACCAAAACAAATTTACCAAAGAAGACGGTAAATGGGTGATGATGATAAAAGGCGGTACTGTTGAAATGAATAACAATAAAGTGATGGTATTGGCAGATTAAATACTGTTATATCTATAAAAAGCAAATCCCAAATTCTGAAAAGAGTTTGGGATTTTTTATATAATCCAATACAATGATAAAGCTGATAATAGCTTGCCATTAATATGACACCCTAAGTTGGTTTAAATTTATTTCTAGATGAACGGAGCGCCTGTTGATCTATTCCTCTTTATCGCGCCCAATTTTTTTATCGATCATTCCAAAAATAAAATTAATCAATACAACAGCACCGGTTAAAATGGCTAATTCCCAAAACATCCCAAAGGCTGCCAAACAACCTGCACCAGCGCTACACCAAATGGTTGCGGCGGTGGTAAGGCCTTTTATGTCCTTACCGTGTTGTACTATCGTTCCACCACCTATAAACCCGATGCCTATTGCAATCTGACTTAAGACACGTGTAATATCTGTATACTCCTGTCCTAAAAATCGTAAGGATATGAGAATAAAAACCGAAGCTCCCAATGCAACCAATGTATTAGTTTTTAAGCCAGCATGTTTATTTTTATATTCACGTTCAAAACCAATGAGCAGTCCAGAAACAATAGCAGCTCCAATACGTATAGCAAATTCAGCAATTTCCATAATCTGTTTTTTAACTTATTAAAGTTACAAAAAGTAAAATATAGGGAGTGTTAAACCTATCTTATCTACTAAATTTAAATAATATTGATTTTATGATTTTATTGAAGGTAAATCAATTCCCAATCTTGATCATTGGCACGGTAGGTGGATAGTTTTTGAAAGCCAACCGCATAATGCGCATTTAGAGAACGCGTGTTTGTAGTATCTACTTCGGTAATGATAGATTCATACGGCGGTAGCACCTCTCTTTTCATTGTTTCGTACAATTTTCTGAAAATCCCTTGTTTCCTATAATCGGTTGCAATACAAACCTGGCCCATTACAATATAGTTGGAATTTGTAGTTAATGGCGTAGTACTCTCGCTAAGCGCGCTTTCAATCTCTTTGAACATTGGCTTTAGCACCTCAATCATATTGCTAAATTTGGGGTCCATACACAGCGCATAGCCAACAACGGTTTTGTTTTCTTTTGCTAGGATATGCGGACAAGTATTATTCATTGCTTTTAATAGGTCAAAGGTGTGAAGCACGGTGACAAAACCATCCGTTTTCTTCCTGTCTTCAGATACGGCGGTAGGTAGATTCTCCCGTTGTAGTTTTAAAATTTGCCGTAGTTCGTTTTCGGTTGAACATCTATGATACGTCACCATATCTTTATAATTTTTCTAAATAAGCAACGATTTCTTTTTGCTTGTACTTTTTCGCATAATCCAACGCAGATCTATTTTTATGGGTTATGGTAGGATCTGCTCCTGCTGCTAAGAGTTTTTCAAGCATGTTCAGTTTTCCATATTTTGCAGCATATAAGAGTGGGGTTTTACCGCTGCAATATTTATTGAGATCGCTATTTTCTTCAGAAACCAGAAGATTAAAACATTGTGTTGCACCTGTCTTAATGCTGAGTGCTAATAATGTGTACGAAGTAGTACCTGATTCATAACACTGATTTAAATTTTTGTATTCAGTTTGACTTTTTAAAGTGGAAGGATTGTCATGGTTAAATGCTAAATAGGCGTCTTTTGAAAGTTCCTGCGCCTGGCTTTGTAATGCTAGGACGATTGCTAGTACTAAGGATAGTATTACTTTTGTCATGATAGTAGTATTTTTAGTGATTAATTAATTACCTATTTGAAAGTTTAGAGGCTATATTTTAAAATGTCGCCAGGTTGGCAATCTAGTGCTTCACAAATCGCTTCTAAGGTAGAAAACCTAACGGCCTTTGCTTTGCCGGAGCGGAGAATAGACAAGTTGGCCTCGGTGATGCCCACAATTTCGGCCAGCTCTTTGCCTTTCATCTCTCTTTGGGCTAAAATGGTATCTAGATTTATTTCTATCGGCATATTATATGGTTAGATCGTTTTCACTTTTTAGTCCTGAAGCCATCTTTAGCGCATTGCTCTGTATCATAAAAAAGATACCAATGGTTAAAGTAAATAATGGGAACAACAGGTTTTCTTCTTGCGTGTATGTATAACTCTGTCGGGCATATACTTGAAACAAATAAAGAGCGACACCCACAAAGTTTATAACGGAGCTCCAGATAAAAAAGATGCCAGCCCTCGTTAGCTTTTTATAGACTTTTTCAGAAAAAAAGTGATTGTTCAATAAAGGGCGGGCCCCTTTTTTAAGTTGATAAACCCCAAAAAGAAAGAGTAGCCAACTCACAACTTTTATTAGTAAATACACCCAGGACAGGATTTCCCAATCCTGCGCAAAAGATTGTTCCATTTTTATTAAAGAAATCCCAAATGGGATATTGATAAAAAGCCCTATGCCACCAGCAGAGAGGACAATAAATAAAATATCTAAACTTGTCTTATATAAAAAACCTTGCTTCATATGTTATATTGTTAAGTCGTTTTCGTCCTGAACTTGTTTCCCTTTTTTCACAAGGTCTAGATAGAAATACACTAAAAGACCTACAAAAAGATGTACTATAACTAAAAGATATTCACTATCCATTTTAAATCCTGTGCCTCGTGCTATATCAACGATTAAAGCTGCCACTGCGAGAAGAATCGGAACTACATTGAGCCGTCCAAATAGCTTCAATTTTTTGATGGATTGCTTTGTAAATACGTGGGTTTGTGTAAAAATTTTAAAAAATTGCACTAATGAGTAAAAATAGAACGCGTAAAAGACAAAGAACAGCCACATAAAAATAACCAGAAAACTGTTGGGAAAACCTATGTGCATATCCATCAACGGAATTTGAATGCGTGTCCGTGTTTCTATTTCAGAAGTTGTTAATTCGACAAAGGGGATATCGATTTCCCAGGTACTTTCTAAAAATGAAAGGGCGCTAAACACAATGATAAAAAGCACGAAGGCAAAACAAACATAAAAAAATAGCTTGCTTAAAAAATAGATGAATTGAGAGAGCGTAATCGATTTCATTATTATACAGTTAAATCATTTTCTTCCTTGATACTCATAGCGTCCTTTATTACGGTGCTCATGAGCATTATAAATAGCCCAATGCTGGTTAAAAATAAATACATAAATGTTTTATCGCTTAAAGACAACATGATTTCAGAATTAAAATAGATGCCACTTAGTCCGTCGATTACCCAGGCAAATATGCCGGTAATTACAAAACTTTTACCCGCGATTGCCAATACCTTTACTACATTTTGGGTGTAGAATGTGTTGCTCATAAAGAAGGAAGCCGCTTTACGGAGTTGCCAAATGCCGTAACAGAATATTCCGTATATAACTAGTAGTAGTATAGCAAAAACATAAAACATAGGTTCGTTTGTGTAGGCTAATACTTCCGAATCTGGCGATACTAGAGATATGTCCAGCCCTATACCAATTAAGATTGCAAATACCATTGAAATACTTATCGAGAAAACAAGCAAAACAAAGAAGATGTTTAAAAGCGTGTATAAAGTTTTTGCTGAATTCATATTCTATAAATTATCGTTTTACGATAACAAATGTAATAAAATTATTGAAAAACAATAATAAAATTTTAATTTAAAAATAATTTGCCTTCAGATGATTAAAATTCCAGTAGACCGTATCTTTGAAACATGCTACCAGAAAAGCTTCAGAAAAAGTTAACCGAACGCCACGAGAACAATTCGCTGAGGAACTTGGGGGTACAACATAATCTGATCGATTTTTCTTCTAATGATTATCTGGGGTTCAGTAAAAATGAAACAATTTATAATCGGGCGTTAGCAATTCTCGAAGAAAATAACCTCAAACAAAACGGCTCCACAGGTTCTCGTTTGCTTTCGGGTAATCACCCACTGTATTCTTTAACCGAAAATCAGCTTGCAAACTTTCATAATACGGAAGCTGCGCTTATTTACAATAGTGGTTATGATGCTAATTTGGGGTTTTTTAGCAGTGTTTTACAGCGGGGAGATATCGTTTTTTTTGATGAACTGTGCCACGCATCCATTCGTGATGGCATACGAATGAGCAATGCTATAGCGGTAAAATTTAAGCATAACGACGTAACCGATTTAAAACAAAAATACCATAACAAGCACACCGAAGGCTCTTCTAATCGTGAAATTTATGTAGTTACAGAATCTGTTTTTTCTATGGATGGAGATATGCCAGATCTTGTTCAATTCTCAAAATTTTGCACAGCAAATGACATTCTTTTAATAGTTGATGAAGCGCATGCAATAGGTGTGTTAGGTGAAAAAGGAGTGGGCCTTGTGCAGGAGCTAGGACTAGAAGCTACTATTTTTGCGCGTATGGTAACCTTCGGAAAAGCCTTGGGATGTCATGGCGCCGCCATTTTAGGTTCAGAAAAACTAGTAGAATATTTAGTGAATTTCTCTAGAAGTTTTATGTATTCCACAGGACTATCGCCCCATACCATTGCAACGATAAAAGCCAGCTACGAACATGTAACAACGACAGCGGCGTTAAAAAAATTAAATAGCAATATCGCTTTAATGCGGTCACAAATTCATAAACATGACTTAACCAGTTTTTTTATTGATAGCCATTCTGCCATTCAAAGCTGTGTGGTATCTGGGAATAGTCGTGTAAAACAACTTTCTGAAATTTTAAATAATAAAGGCTACGACGTAAAACCCATTCTATCACCCACCGTCCTAGCAGGGCAAGAACGGCTGCGTATCTGTGTACATAGTTTTAATACGGTGCGTGAAATAGAAGACTTGTTAGTACAAATCAAGAAGAATGTATAATTTCTTTTTGTCGAAATGAAGCAATTTAAAATGCGCAATTAAAATTAACGATATGTCAAAAGCTACATACTTCATTACAGGCATTTCCACCGAAGTGGGCAAAACCATTACCGCTGCAATTATTACCGAAGCATTGCAAGCCGACTATTGGAAACCTATTCAGGCAGGGGAGCTTGACAATAGTGATACCGACAAAGTGAAGCGTCTTGTTTCAAATAATAAAAGCAAATTTCATAAAAGTGCTTTTAATTTAAAGACTCCTATGAGCCCGCATGCAGCGGCAGCAATCGATTCGATAACAATTTCAGCAGAAAGAACACAACGTCCCGAGACCGAAAACAATTTAGTGATTGAAGGTGCAGGAGGGTTGCTCGTACCGTTGAATGATACAGAAACCATTGCCGATATGATTCTGCCTACAGATCAAGTAATTGTTGTCTCGCGTCATTATTTAGGCAGTATCAACCACACCTTATTGACCATTGAAGCGTTAAAAAATAGAAATTTGAATATCTGCGGAATTATTTTTAGCGGTAACGAACATCCCACCACCGAAGCGATTATAAAAAAAAGGAGCGGTATTCCTATACTGGGACGGATAGATGAAGAACCTTATTTTGATTCAAACGTAGTAAAGGAATATGCTGAAAAATTAAAAACCAAACTTACGCCCGCATGACCCATAAGACATTACCAAAACGCGACAGTAAACATATCTGGCATCCCTTAACGCAACATAAAACTGCTGCGCCACCGGTAGGTATTGTAAAGGCAAAAGGAGCGCTGTTGTGGGATGAGGACGGCAATGAGTATATCGACGGGATTGCTTCTTGGTATACAGCCATGTATGGTCATAGCCATCCGGAAATGGTTACTGCCGTAAAAAAACAGCTAGAACAACTCGATTTTGTCATGTTTAGCGGTTTTACACATGAACCGGCGGTCCAACTTTCAGAAAAATTGATGGAAATTCTGCCACAAAATCAGCAGAAAATATTTTTTAACGATAACGGCTCTACAGCAGTGGAAGCCGCCATAAAAATGGCACT
>Ga0207891_1000791_pt1 | contig 18052 bp, 16 predicted proteins | sample LinPmetageLP50_FD_184061 | JGI IMG/M metagenome (GOLD analysis project Ga0207891, IMG submission 184061) | Marine viral communities from the Pacific Ocean - LP-50 (SPAdes) | ecosystem: Environmental > Aquatic > Marine > Oceanic | place: Pacific Ocean | collected 2011-08-27 | reverse complement strand
AGATGCGAACAGAGGCCAATCAGTTCAAAATGGTAATAGCAACAAAGTACGCGTTCGTCAGGCAGGTACAAGGCAATCGGTTTACACAAATCAAGAGGATGGATTGAATGGCTCTGGTGGTAACTTGGGTATCATTATCCAATCAGGAGAAGTGGGCCCTAATAGCGGAAGAAGAAATGCTGCTGAATTACGTCAGTCTGGTTCTATAAACGAGTCTACTACGGTACAACAAGGTAATCGAAACAATGCTATTACCCTCCAAGGTCAAAATGACGATGGGGCAAGTACTGGTAACAAAGCAAGAATCCAGCAAGGAAACAATGGCCAAGCAGAGCGTAACTACGCCGCAATTGAGCAGGATGGTACTACCAACCAAGCAACGACCTTACAGCGTTGGGACAACAACGATGCTTGGACACGTCAATTAGGGACAGATAACAAGTCTATGATCGACCAAACAGCACCACCAGAAGATTCGGAAGGACACGAGGCTGCAAATTTACAAATTGGTGACCGTAATGAGTCTTCTATCGCACAAAGAGGTGAAGGCGCAAGAAATTTAGCTCAAACTGGTCAAGAAGGTGATGACAACCAAGCAAAACAAGATCAAACAGCGACGCATTCAGGTGCTGGTATGGGTAACAGAGCTGTTGTTGCTCAAGGTACTACTGAATATCTTTTTAATGTTGTAAATTCAGTTCAAGCTTTAAATGACATGACTGCATCGGTAAATAGTGATGTTGATTTATTAATAGAAAATGATCCTTTTAATGGTGAGTCTTATGGTGCAAAAGCAAAGCAAATCCAAGTTGGTAAACAACAAGAGGCTGAAATAGTACAGTTTGGAGGATCTGTAGGTGCGAGCAACTATGCAGAACAGAACCAAGTTTCTGGATGGGGTAACGATGCTTCTATTATTCAAGGTCACTTTGACTTAGGGGAGCCAGACAACTATGCGCGTCAAGACCAAGGAGGAGATAACAACCGTGCAGGATTGTTACAGGAAGGTTCTGGTAACAAAGCCCTTCAAACTCAGTTTGGGCACCGTAACGATGCATTGACTGTTCAGTTAGGTGAAGGTAACTTAAGTAATACACACCAGAGAGGAAATGACAACGTAGGGTATGCTTCTCAAGAAGGAAATGCTAACCGTGCACTAATAGTACAACGTCATGGTCAGAGTTACCTTTCTCAACAAAATGGTACAGGTAACCAGGTAGATATTTACCAAGGGCATCCTAATGATGACTTCAGTAACATGATCGAGTGTGACTTTGATGAGCAAATGAACCTTGATATGGACTACACAGTTCCTGGTTTAGATATTCCTAATATCTGCCCAGACTGTTAATAAAAATTGTTGATCAATAAAGATCAACCCAATCATGGGAGGTGCTTCGCCGCACCTTCCATAGCTAAGAAAAAATAGTTAAGATTGCAATTTTAGCATTCTTTACAAAGGAGACCCTTCATAGGTCAAATAGTACAGGAAGGGCATTATTATGTCCTTCCTTTTAATATTTTTAGTACATTTAATAAATCTTAACGTTATGAAACATTTAAAAAAAATACTAGCAGTTACAGCCTTCGTCTGTATCGGCTGCTTAACAATGGGCTATGGGCAAACCTATGGTGCTGATGAAGCGCCTATAGAAATTGAAGTAACAGAACTGAATATGACAACACCAGAGATATTTGGGGCCCTAGGGATCAACAATACACCAAACCCTAGAAACCAGATCATTCAGGGGAATTCGATAAAATTACAACAAATAGGAGATTTTAACCAGGTTCGGGTTAGAACGGCTACAGAATCGAGTGAGATAAACATTGACCAACAAGGCAATGATAATTTTACTTCTTTAGAATACAGAACTAATACAGCTATTACAAACATTTTGCAAAACGGAAACAACAATACGGTACGCGATTATGTTTACAGACCAAGCGAAGATGTTTCTTTAGATATTGAGCAGAACGGTGACGGCGCCTATTTTGAACGTTTTGGTGCGAACTCTATTACACGATCGTTGCAATTAAAGCAAACATCAGAATCCCCTGCCATTATAATAAGAAGCTTTAATTAAGAAACAATTGATTGAGAATAGCAAACATAGCATTTTGCAGAAAGCCATTATACTTGTAGTGGCTTTGTTTGCATTTCAGCTAGTGTCTGCACAGTATATCAATACAGACATCAAGGCCAGAATTCTTTTTGAGAAAAACACCGAGTTTATAACCTTTAAAGCTGTAGGTGAAAATGTTACCCTTGCAGATAGGCCAGAACTGCGCTATGATTTTATTGTGTTTAAAAAAGATGCTAATAACAACACATCTAAATCAAGTCAAGGGGATCGCTTTTTTTTAAAGGCTAACGAGCGAAAAATTTTATCTTCGGTTACCATAAACTATAATGAAGATTCCCATACCATCATTGCATTGCTAATATACGACAGTGCTGATAAGCCGATAGGGCAGGCGAGGATCGAACTTCCCAATGGGGGTAAAAGTGATCTTGACAATAACCCAACCCTAGAAAGAATAGAGGTTTCTAAAGATCAGGCTGAACCCCAAGGACGTGAACGGGCACTTTTAGAAGGTTTTGTTATAGAAAACACCATCACCAAGGCGGGTAGAGATTTTTACAGGATTTTTTATCAGCAGTATTTAAACAGCCAGATAAAGACTTCAAAAAACATTGTGGTCGATGAAGTTCCTGGGAGGAGTAGGTCAACACGCGTAACGGTTAAAGTGGACAACCAATTGGTATGGCAATTTTTTGCCCAACCCAGAAAAGAATTTTTAAAGGAGATGGCGGAGATAGCGTTTCAAAAATCGATTGCCTATCTACAAAGAATACAGAATCAACAGAATAGAACCAAATACTAAATACTTATGAAAACCCTATGTACCCTATTATTTTTTCTTTTAGCGGGAACAGTCTGTACGGCGCAGCAATTTTCGTATCAAGCTAAAAATCCAGCTTTTGGAGGGGATACCTTCAACTATAACTGGCTGCTATCCTCTGCAACAGCACAGAACCAGATACAGGCGTCCAGAAATGCACGTGACGAAGATTCAGATTTAGAACAATTTGGGGACGCATTAAACAGGCAGATCTTGAGTCAATTATCTAGAACGCTATTACAACAGCAAATCGAAGGGATAGGAGACCTTACCCAACCAGGGAGTTTTACTTTTGGTACGCTCAATGTAGAAGTTTTTCAGGGTGATGAAGGACTAATCATCAATATTTTTGATACCTTGACAGGGGAACAGACTCAAGTAGTAGTCCCTAATTAATTTTCGAGCTAACCCAATACTTATGAACAAATTATTTATAGCGGTCGCTACAGTAGGATTTTTTTTGCTATCATCTTGTGGCACCTATTTTAATCAGCCATTTCAGCAGAAACCATCCCGAACGGGAGAATTTTCGCAATCCACACAACCTTTGCTAGATTTGCCTGCTGCAGCAGATCCTGTAGAAGTTGCTGTATATAATTTTAGTGATCAAACAGGACAATACAAAGCAGTAGAAAACGGGAGTACCTTTAGTACTGCGGTAACGCAAGGTGCGACTTCTATCTTGGTCAAAGCCTTAGCGGACTCAGGTTGGTTTATTCCAATTGAACGGGAAAATTTAGGTAACCTTTACACCGAAAGAAATATTATAAAAAATACGAAAGAAGAATATATAAAAAATTTAAATCCCAATGAACCACCCTTACCACCCCTCTTATACGCAGGGCTCATATTAGAAGGGGGCATTGTTTCTTATGACACAAATATAGTAACCGGTGGACTGGGTGCGAGATACTTTGGCCTTGGAGCTTCCAGTCAATATAGACAGGACAGGATTACCATATACTTACGTGCGGTATCCACTAATAATGGTGAAATACTTAAGACAGTTTATGTTTCAAAAACAATCTTATCACAGGCATTGGATGCAAGTCTGTTTCGTTTTATAAAATTTCAGCGGTTATTGGAGGCAGAGACAGGGATCACTAAAAATGAACCGGTACAACTGGCTGTTAAAGATGCAGTAGAAAAAGCTGTAAAAGACCTTATTATAGAAGGAATTATTGATGGTTATTGGTCTTCAAAGCAAGGCAGGGAAACAGATATAAAATTGGCCAATGCTTATTTAGCCGAAAAGAAAGAAGAAGAATCCTTACAGTTATATGACCGAAAACAAGTGAGCCGGGATTACTCTAATGCTTTTAGTGTTTCGGGAGGGGTGAGCTTGATCAATGCAGATTATTCGGTACAAAAAATAGGTGCCTTGGGCCGATTGGAATATCAACGATCCATATCACCTGCATTTAGTATTAATGCCGCAGCTTCTTATATGGAGCTGAATAGTGGCGAACAATACAAAAATAGCTTTGTCGCTGCAGATCTCAACGTACAGTTTAACGTACTTCCTTATGATAACTTCTCTCCTTACATATATGGTGGTGGAGGTGCATTTTTTGGGATTGGCAGCGATGAGCTGGGCATTAATGAAGGGGAGACCTACTTTAAACTACAGTACGGCGGGGGATTACATTACTTTTTAACACCCGAAATAGGGTTAAAAGCCTACGCTGAACATAATTTGAGTACGAATGATGAGGTAGATGGCATTGTAAACGGAACGCGAAACGATAACTTTTTAAATTTTGGGGTAGGGATCAATTACTATTTCAATTTTGGCAAGAAAAAATAACAACAATCAATTTATATACAGATGAAAAAGATACATTTTCTAATACTAACACTGATTGTGGCTACGGCTTTTACTAGCTGTAGTGAAGATACAATAGATATAGAACTAAAAGGGGCTTTAATGGGGACAGTGACCGATGAAGAAACGGGCGATCCCCTTGAGGGCGTAACCATAACAACGAACCCAGCTTCCACCACGGTTATTACGGAGGCAGATGGAACCTTCTTCATCCCGGTGATTACCGTAGATGATTACTCGGTGCAGGCAGAACTAGATGATTATCAAACAGGCTTTGAGCCCATTGCAATAACTGAAAACACTACCTCGGTGGTTATTATTGAATTAAGAATATCACAAGGGAATAATCTACCACCTAGTATTCCAGAACTCATAAACCCAGAAGATAATGCGGTAGACGTACCGCTGGAAGTTGATTTTTTATGGACTTCTTCATCAAACGATGATGATGATATTACCTATACATTAGAGTTGAGAAATGGTGCCACAAGTGAACTTCAAGAATTCGAGGTAGCCCAGGATACTACTTTTACAGTTTCTAATTTACAGACGGCGACCAATTATTTTTGGCAGGTAAAAGCAAATGATGGCGAGAATGACGAAGTCTCCTCTGTGCTTAATACGTTTAGAACGTTGACATTACCAAACAATCCGTTTTTATTTGTTAAAAAGGAAGAAGAAAATAACATTATTTTTTCTGGAAACGAAGATCCTGGTATAGGCCAAGGAGGTAATACAGATGTAGATGTGGTGCAATTAACGACATCAACAACCAATAGTTTTAGTCCTAAAAGAAACAACCAAGTAAATAAAATAGCATTTTTAAGGACCGTGGGAAGTGAAACGCATCTTTTTACCATGGATTTTGATGGTAGGAATGTGCAACAAGTAACAAACGCGGTTCCTATTGCTGGCTTTCGATTGAGCGAATTGAATTTTACTTGGGCTAATAATGGAGGTGATTTATATTACCCTAATTTTGGGAAAGTTTATAGCATTGACCCTGATGGGGGTGATGCCACAGCAATTTATACAAGTACCGATGGGAATATCATATCTGAAGTTGCCGTTCCAGAATTTGATCAAGACCTCCTGCTCTTAAAGACCAATGACGCCAGTGGATATAACGTTCGTATATTTACCTACAGATTATCATCGCAGACAGAAGAAACTGTAATTCTTGATAATATGAATGGCGCCGCTGGCGGTATCGATATTACTGCAAATGGAAATAGAGTTTTATATAGCCGTGATGTTTCAGGGGATCAAAATCCAAATTATCGACAGGGGGAAAGTCGAATTTTTCTTTATGAAATCCCTACAGGTGAAGAAAATTTAATAGCTACCGATGTCGTTTCTGGAGAAAACGACCTCGACCCAAGTTTCTCACCCTCAGAAGGTGGAATGATCTGGACTCGAAGGTTGAGTAATCCGGGCTCTATACCAAATATTTTTTCGCAAGTATTTTCAAATAATGATAACGATAAATTTTTATTTACCGAATCGTTTATGCCAAATTGGGAATAAGAAAAACAACTAACATAACCATTAAAAAAGACGCTCCTAATTTTCGGGGCGTTTTTTCATTGTGTATTTTTGCCATTATCATTCTACAACTATGAGTCAAGATATTTCAAAGCGCTACGCGCAACGTGGGGTTTCCGCAGGTAAAGAAGATGTTCATAACGCCATAAAAAATGTGGATAAAGGATTGTTTCCGCAGGCGTTCTGTAAAATAGTTCCAGACTATCTTACTGGAGATGCCGATTATTGTTTGGTAATGCATGCCGACGGGGCAGGAACTAAATCATCTTTGGCTTATATGTATTGGAAAGAAACGGGAGATATTTCTGTATGGAAAGGAATTGCACAGGATGCTTTGATCATGAATCTAGACGACCTTTTATGTGTAGGTGCCGTAGATAACATAACGCTTTCTTCAACCATAGGGCGGAATAAAAATTTAATTACAGGGGAAGTTCTTTCTGCCATTATAAATGGAACAGAAGCACTCTTAGAAGATTTAAAAAATTTCGGTATTACCATACATTCAACAGGAGGAGAGACTGCAGATGTTGGGGATTTAGTACGAACGATTATCGTAGACAGCACCGTAACTGCTCGTATGAAACGTAGTGATGTAATAGACAATGCGAATATAAAAGCGGGTGATGTAATCGTGGGTCTGGCTTCATTTGGTCAAGCAAGCTATGAAAAAGAATATAATGGTGGGATGGGCAGTAATGGTCTTACGAGCGCAAGGCACGATGTTTTTGATTCGTATTTAGCTGAAAAATACCCAGAAAGTTATGATCACGCAGTACCTAAAGATTTAGTGTATAGTGGTTCAAAAAAATTGACAGATGCCGTAGAAGGTAGTCCGCTGGATGCAGGAAAACTTGTTTTGTCACCAACCCGAACGTATGCACCTATTATAAAAGAAATCCTTAAAAAATACACTAATAAAGATATTCATGGTATGGTACACTGTAGCGGAGGTGCACAAACCAAAATCCTACATTTTATAGAAAATCTACACATTATAAAAGATAACCTGTTTGAAACGCCGCCGCTCTTTAAATTAATACAAGCGGAGAGTAAAACGGACTGGAAAGAAATGTACCAAGTCTTTAATATGGGGCATAGAATGGAGCTTTATGTCGATAAAGGGATAGCAGATAGTATAATTAAAATATCCAAATCTTTTAATGTAGATGCGAAAGTTATAGGAAGAGTGGAAGCGAATAAAGGTAAAAGTTTGTCAATTAATTCATTATATGGAGAATTTTCTTACTAATTCGTTTTTTTCTCTATATTTGGAAACGATTTAGACCAATGATAAATAAAATCAGGGAAAATAAATTTCAGTTCTTAGCGATACTTACCCTTATATTAGTAGTTGCGAATACCTATGCTATTTATGCGTATGATCTTGACGTAAGCAGGTTGGTTAGAATAATTTCTTCCGTATCAATTTTTACGTTCTTCCTATTTTTTAAAGGATATTTAAATAGGATCGTTTTATTTGTATTTGCGCTCTTTGTTTTAAAAGACCTTTTTGTTTTAGATTACGAAGTAGTGACAAACAAAACGTTTGCTTTTTACGCATCGATTTTGGCGTATTCAATGCTTGCCTTTTTAGGGGTCAAAAAAACAGATATTTTAAAATCAACCCCTTCTATTGTTCTCTTTGGTGTTTTACTAGTAGGTATTAATATTTTTAATGTGTATTACCTATCAGACATTATTCAGGCGGTTTTAGACAATCAAATACAATATAGTTTGTTTTTTGTGCAAGGAGCCGTATTGCTGCTTTTAGGGATCTCTGCGGGACTTTATTATAATAAATACACAGGAAAAATACCTTTGTATTATTTATACTTTGTTGTCTGTTTTATTTTCTCAGACATCTTTGGGCTAGCTGCTTATTTTTTCGACGTAGGCTTTGCTTATTATCCAGAACGTATCCTCTATATTTTGGCGCTAGTGGTCTTAACAAGTTTTGCTTTAGAAAAAAATTATCAAAGAATTTATGGGAATACAGAAAGTGAAAAAAAGCTACTGTTTTAACTACTTACTTTCTGTGATTCAATTACCTGTGACTACTTTTTAGCTGGTGATTACTTATAACATTCCCTATTAATTTTCAAGTTAATTTATTGTAAATTTGTCATTGCCTTCAGCAAAATTTATTGGCAAGAAAAAAAGAACATGTTAGAGAAATTACAAATTGTAAAAAATAGGTTTGATGAGGTAAGTGATCTTATTATTCAACCTGATATCATAAGTGACCAAAAGCAGTACGTCCAGTTAAACAAGGAATATAAAGATCTAAATGCGCTCATGCAAAAGCGGGCGCAATATATTACAGCGACAGAGCGTATTGCAGAGGCAGAAGAGATTATAAACGACGGAAGTGATGCCGAAATGGTCGAAATGGCTAAAATGCAGCTCGATGAAGCGAAGCAAAAGGTGACTACCTTAGAAGAAGAAATCAAAGTAATGCTCATTCCGAAAGATCCAGAAGATGCTAAAAATGCCGTCATGGAAATAAGAGCCGGAACGGGTGGTGATGAAGCAAGTATCTTTGCTGGAGATATTCAAAGAATGTATACCAAATACTGTGAAAGTAAAGGTTGGAAAACATCTGTAGTAGATTTTAGTGAAGGAACCAGTGGAGGCTATAAAGAAATCCAGATGGAAATTGAAGGCGATGATGTTTACGGAACTTTAAAATTCGAAGCTGGCGTTCACCGGGTACAACGGGTGCCTCAAACTGAAACGCAAGGACGTGTTCATACCAGTGCTGCTACCGTAATGGTGTTTCCAGAAGCAGAGGAATTTGATGTTGAGATCGAAGCCAAAGATGTACGGATTGATTTCTTTTGTTCATCCGGACCTGGAGGACAATCTGTAAATACAACCTATTCTGCAGTGCGTTTAACACACGTTCCAACGGGCTTGGTGGCACAATGTCAAGACCAAAAATCACAGCATAAAAATAAAGAGAAGGCTTTTAAGGTGTTACGTTCTAGGTTGTACGATTTAGAATTGGCAAAGAAGAATGCCGAAGATGCATTAAAAAGAGGGTCACAGGTTACCAGTGGGGACCGTAGTGCAAAAATTAGAACCTATAATTACCCACAAGGCCGTGTTACAGATCATCGAATAAATCTAACTTTATACGATCTAAGCAATATAATTGATGGTGATATACAAAAAATCATTGACGAGTTGCAATTCGTTGATAACACAGAACGCCTAAAAGAAACAGGCGAAAGTTTTTAATCTACCCAATTCTCCTTTTGAGGGGAGTGAGAGGGGTGTTATGCTAGAATACAATGAAAACCAAAGATTTAGTCGCTCAAATAAAGCTCAAAAAGTCGTTTTTGTGCATAGGTCTTGACGTTGATCTCAATAAAATTCCTAAGCACCTCTTAACCGAAGAAGACCCTTTTTTTGCCTTCAACAAAGCCATCATAGATGCTACACATCATCTAGCTGTGGCCTATAAGCCTAATACTGCATTTTATGAAGCACATGGTGTTAAAGGATGGCAATCATTAGAGAAAACAATACACTATTTAAATAATAAACATCCAGAAATATTTACAATTGCCGATGCAAAGCGTGGTGATATAGGGAATACTTCCACGATGTATGCTAAAGCTTTTTTTGAGGATCTTGGTTTTGATTCGGTTACCGTAGCTCCCTATATGGGTAAAGACTCCGTGGAACCGTTTCTTGCATTTGAAGATAAGCATACGATTTTATTGGCACTCACTTCTAATGCGGGAGCGTTCGATTTTCAAACACAAAAAGTGAATGATACCGAATTATATAAAAAAGTGCTGACTACCTCAAAAAAATGGCAAAATGCACAAAACCTAATGTATGTGGTTGGGGCAACCAAGGCGGATTTTTTAGCTGAAATAAGGAATATAATCCCGAATAGTTTTTTATTGGTTCCAGGTGTTGGTGCCCAAGGAGGGAGCCTAGAGGATGTTTGTAAATTCGGAATGAATAAAGATATAGGGCTGCTCATTAATTCGTCAAGAGGGATTATTTATGCTTCTGTGGAGGAGGATTTCGCCAAGGCAGCCGCACTTCAAGCTGAAAAATTACAACTAAGTATGGCACGCATTTTAAAGAATGCCTTTTAGAGAATTCTTATTCTACTTTTATGGAAGTTACAGATCAAATGGGAAGAACGCTTTCGTTTACAAAAATTCCAGAACGTATAGTATCACTTGTGCCTTCTCAAACGGAACTTTTAGTGTATTTAGGATTGGAAAAAAACCTGGTTGGTATTACTAAATTTTGTGTCCATCCCGATTATTTAAGAGAAAAGGTAGAAATAGTTGGCGGTACCAAACAAGTGCATTTGGATAAAATTGCCGCACAAAAACCTGATGTAATTATCTGCAATAAGGAAGAAAACAGCCAAGAAATGGTGGAAGCGCTCCAGAAGATTGCTCCCGTATGGATTAGTGATATAGTCACATTAGAAGATAATAATGAGATGATTACAGCATTGGGAAAGCTGTTTTCAGTAAGTAAAAAAGCGACTACGCTGGTTTCAGCTATTAAAAAGGAGGAAGCAAAGTTTTCAGAATTTATAATGGAAAAAAAGCCGCAAAAGGTAGCCTACTTAATCTGGAAGAAACCCTATATGACTGTGGGTAACAATACATTCATAAACAGCATGCTAACCTTAAATAATTTTGATAATATTTTTAAAAATACTACGTCAAGATATCCAGAAATAAAACTACAGGAATTGGAAGCAGCAGACCTTATTTTATTATCCTCAGAACCTTTTCCTTTTAAAAATGAGCATGTTGAAAAACTAAAAAACGCACTCCATAAAGAAGTGCGTTTAGTGGATGGGGAATATTTTAGTTGGTATGGTTCAAGACTTTTGGAGGCTTTTAGTTATTTCAAAAAACAACATGCCTAATTTACTTATCAGCATTCTTTAAGCTCAAATACTGGATTTCTTCAAAAATATGTTGCGCCTGTGTTTTAAATCGATCACTTTTCTGTCTGTCTTTAAGCGCAGCGTTGTATGACTTTCGCATTAAGTCTGTATATTTTTTTTTAAGTACTTCTATTCTTGACTTTGCTCTAAACCATTGGTTCATAATCTTTCTCTCTTTAATTTTTTTTTACAAATCTACTATAGATGTAAAAAATAAGATACTAAAGAACGGTTAATACTCTCTTAACAATACTGTTAAAGTAATGGGTTTTTAATCTTGAAGCGCAAAAACCTGCTTTAATAGCGTTGTTGTTCGCGCATTGATATTGGTTCTAATTTTTTTCTCCTCCACACCAATCATGGTATAAACACCCTTTAAAGCTTCGTTTGTAACATAGTCCGTAAGGTCTGGATTTACCTTAGTTACAAAAGGGATGGAGTTGTATCTATTGATGATATTATTCCAAATTTGATCTGCGCCAACTTTAGCAAAGGAGTTTTTTATGACAGGATTAAAAGAGCTATAGAGCGCCTGGTTTGTTTTTGATTCTAAATAGGAAGTCGCGGCATAGTCTGGACCTAATAAGATATTTTTTGCATCGTTAAAAGTGATTTCTTTTACGGCTCCTACAAATATTGGGGTGGCTTCTTTAACGGCATCTTCGGCTGCTCTGTTTAAGGCTCTAATGCCTTCGTCTGCTAAACTTCCTAAACCAATACTTCGCAAACCCTTATCTACATCCTGGAGTTCTTGTGGCAGTAGGATTTTAACCAGTTGGTTTTTATAAAACCCATCTTTCTGTGTGAGTTTGGTTACTTGCTTGTCGATACCAAAATCAAGTGCTTGCCGCAGTCCGTTTGCGATCATGGTGGGATCTGTACCTATGGTACCAGCTGGAAGATTGTTAACTACATTTTGTAACTCTGTACAAGAGAATGTTGTTACAATTAAAAAACAGAGTGTTATTTTTTTTAAATTCATGATCTTGATTTATTAGGGTAATAAAGATAGAGTATCAAAAATAAAAAAGGCTTCTCAAGTAAGAGAAGCCTTTTCTATTAAATAATAGTAATTGATTATTTAATAACTTTTACTGTCTTAGACGTACCATCGATAGTTACATTTACCATGTAAGCACCAGAAGTAAGACCACTCATGTCGATTGCAGGTGAAACTGCATCTGGACGAGTAGATAAAACTACTTTTCCTAAGATGTCATAAATCACTACGCTTTCAACGTTCGCTTTAGACTGGATGTTTAAAACATCTTTTACTGGGTTAGGATATACGCTAAATACCTCTTTAGCAAAATCATCTACACCTAAAATTCCTTGTGCTAACGTAATATCATCGATATAATATGTTGTTGTGGTACTTGGCGCGTAAAAATCGATCCCACCCAAATAAGGTACAGAAGTATCATTAAAAGGTCTATCAGTTACCGCTGGTGCTCCAGCTACATCCATGCTCCATGTTTGGTTATCTAGATCATAGACTAAATTAACTGAAAACCACTCGTCGTGAGGAAAAGGCCATGTTACCGCGCCATTTCCAATATCACCAACTCCTGGAGATCCACCAGCTCTGTTAAAGTAAATATCTGTTGTTAAAAACGACCCACCTTGAGGTTCTGTTATAAGACCTTGTGTATTAAAAAAGCCTTCATTTCCTGTAGGAACATACATGCTAAATTGTACCGTGTAAAGTCCTGAATCTGGTTGACTTTCTATTAAAAGAAGTTGGTCGATTCCAGCAGGTGCCCCAACGCCATCTACTAACATTGAAAATGCACCCGATAATGCTTGATCTGCAGAAACATCTGCACTTTCCTCAGGAGTAGGATTTCCAGACCAAGTTCTCCAATGAGATGCCTGACCAGAAATGTCACCAAACGTATAATTCTCGATATCATCAAATAACTCAACTTGAGCGTTTGCCGAAAAAGCAAAAGCACCAAGTGCTAATGCCATAAAGTAAATTTTTTTCATAATGTTTAAATTTTTGTTGTTTAATATTCAACTTGCAAGATACTAAAAAAATAGAAAAAATCCCGTGTTTAACATAAAATTGTTGGTTGCAAAATCTGCATAATAGCGGTGAGTTAACTGAGATTTTCGTAAATTTGCCTTCCATAATTTAATATCTATTATCAATGCAACAACAAGCTCCTTATACTCCCAAAAATAAAGTTCGTATCGTAACCGCAGCGTCACTATTTGATGGCCATGATGCGGCGATAAATATCATGAGACGCATTATCCAATCAACAGGAGTGGAGGTGATTCATTTGGGACACGACAGGAGTGTAGAAGAAGTGGTGAATACCGCCATACAAGAAGATGCAAATGCTATTGCCATGACTTCATATCAAGGTGGGCACAACGAATACTTTAAATATATGTACGATTTGCTCAAAGAAAAAGGAGCTGAGCATATTAAGATTTTTGGTGGTGGCGGTGGCGTGATCCTTCCTTCAGAAATTAAAGAGTTGATGGATTATGGGATTACCCGTATCTATTCACCAGATGACGGTAGAGAAATGGGATTGCAAGGGATGATAAATGATTTGGTAAAAACAGCCGATTATCCCATTGGCGATTCGCTAAACGGGGAGCTTGATCAACTTTCAGAAAAAAAACCAGGTGCGATTGCGCGAGTTATTTCAGCTGCCGAAAATTTTCCAGAAGTGGCCAAAAGTACCTTAGAGGCCATCCATAAAAAAAATAAATCATTAAAAACCCCGGTTTTGGGGATTACAGGAACAGGTGGGGCAGGTAAGTCATCGTTGGTTGATGAGTTGGTACGCCGTTTTCTAATCGATTTTCCTGAAAAAACTATCGGACTTATTTCCGTAGATCCTTCAAAAAGAAAAACGGGAGGTGCTTTGCTAGGAGATCGTATCCGGATGAACGCCATTAACTCACCGCGCGTGTATATGCGTAGTTTGGCAACAAGACAGAGCAATCTTGCCTTGTCTAAATATGTTTCAGAAGCCATTGAAGTGATCAAAGCGGCAGAATATGACTTGATTATATTAGAAACTTCAGGAATTGGGCAAAGTGATACCGAAATTATAGAACATAGCGATGTTTCCCTATATGTTATGACTCCAGAATTTGGTGCCGCGACACAATTGGAAAAGATCGATATGCTTGATTTTGCCGACCTGGTTGCTATCAATAAGTTTGATAAGCGTGGTTCACTCGATGCCCTGCGGGATGTGAAGAAACAATACATGCGCAACCATCAATTATGGGATACCCATCAAGATGATCTTCCTATTTTTGGGACGATCGCTTCTCAATTTAATGATCCGGGAATGAACACGCTTTACAAAGCGATCATGGATCAGTTGGTGGAGAAAACCGAAACCGATCTTAAAAGTACTTTTGAGATAAGCGATGAGATGAGCGAAAAAATCTTCGTTATTCCACCAGCGCGTACACGTTATCTTTCTGAAATTGCTGAAAATAATCGGAGCTACGATGATACGGCAACCGTACAAGCTGAAGTAGCTCAGAAATTATACGGAATTTACAAAACCTTAGAAACGATTTCAGGAAACGTTCCTAGCTTAGATAAAGCGGGAATAGATTCCGAAAGCATAAATAGTACTTCCGAAGATAATATAGATCTTATTAAACTACTCATAGCAGAATTTGATAAAGTAAAACTGAACCTCGATCCTTACAATTGGGAAATTATCACAGGTTGGGATGAGAAGGTAGACCGCTATAAAAATCCAGTGTATACATTTAAGGTTCGGGATAAAGAAATTAAGATCGACACACATACCGAGAGTTTGTCGCATTCGCAAATTCCTAAAGTTGCGTTGCCAAAATACCAGGCCTGGGGCGATATTTTAAAATGGTGTCTACAAGAAAATGTACCAGGCGAATATCCGTACACGTCAGGATTGTATCCATTTAAAAGAACAGGTGAAGATCCAGCACGTATGTTTGCTGGCGAAGGTGGTCCAGAAAGAACCAACCGCAGATTTCATTACGTGAGCCACGGGTTACCTGCCAAACGACTTTCAACTGCTTTTGACAGTGTAACGCTCTACGGAAACGATCCTGGATTAAGACCCGATATCTACGGAAAAATTGGAAATGCAGGCGTTTCTATTTGCTGTCTTGACGATGCGAAGAAGTTATATTCAGGATTTGATTTAAGTCATCCGTTGACTTCGGTTAGTATGACGATCAATGGGCCAGCACCCATGTTGTTAGGCTTTTTTATGAATGCAGCCATCGATCAAAACTGTGAGAAACATATTAAAGAAAATGAGCTTGAAGCGGATGTTGAGCAAAAAATAAAAGAAATTTATAAAGGCAAAACGCGTCCCCAATATCAAGGCGAATTACCAGAAGGAAATGATGGTCTTGGTTTAATGCTCTTAGGCGTTACAGGCGATCAAGTCTTGCCAAAGGAGGTATACTTCAAAATAAAGGCAGATACGCTTATGCAAGTGCGTGGCACCGTACAGGCCGATATCTTAAAAGAAGATCAAGCACAGAATACGTGTATTTTTTCTACTGAATTTGCGCTTAGATTAATGGGCGATGTACAGGAATATTTTATTGAAAAACAGGTACGTAATTTCTATTCCGTTTCAATTTCTGGATATCATATCGCCGAAGCAGGCGCAAACCCAATTACCCAATTGGCGTTTACATTGTCTAACGGATTCACCTACGTAGAATATTACTTAAGCCGTGGGATGGATATCAATAAATTTGGTCCCAACCTTTCGTTCTTTTTCAGTAATGGGATTGATGCAGAATATTCTGTGATAGGTCGTGTGGCTCGAAAAATTTGGGCGAAAGCACTAAAGCATAAATACGGTGCAAACCCGAGAGCACAAATGTTGAAATATCATATTCAAACTTCGGGACGTTCTCTACACGCTCAGGAGATTGATTTTAATGATATTAGAACAACTTTACAAGCGCTATACGCTATTTACGATAACTGTAACTCGTTGCATACCAATGCGTATGATGAAGCAATTACGACGCCTACCGAAGAAAGTGTACGTCGTGCAATGGCAATACAGTTGATTATTAATAAGGAACTCGGTTTAGCAAAAAATGAAAATCCAATCCAGGGAAGTTTCATAATTGAAGAATTGACCGATCTGGTTGAAAAAGCGGTCTTGGAAGAATTTGATCGTATCACTGAAAGAGGCGGCGTTTTGGGCGCGATGGAAACGATGTACCAGCGCAGTAAAATTCAGGAAGAAAGCTTGTACTACGAAACGTTGAAACATACGGGTGAATTCCCCATAATTGGGGTAAATACGTTCTTGAGCAGTAAAGGGTCACCCACGGTACAACCTGCTGAAGTGATACGCGCGACCGAAAAGGAAAAGCAATACCAGATTCAAGTGGTCGAAAATTTAAGTGAACACAGCCAAACCATAACAGATGATTTATTAAAAGACCTTCAAAGACGTTCCATCAACAACGAGAACATTTTTGAAGCACTCATGGAAGTCTGTAAATATTGTTCGCTGGGTCAAATCACCAATGCCTTATTTGAAGTAGGCGGGCAGTATCGTAGAAATATGTAAGGTGATTTGAGATATTGGAATGGAATAGACTATAACGTCAACATCCAATTACGTTGTAATTTTCTGAACTTTTTAAGTTCATGACGCAGTAAGCCTATAAATTCTTTTCCGTTACTGTTAGAGAGTTCTAGACGCTCACAGTTTTTGTACAGTAGATTTGTTAATCGGGATACCGAAGCGGCGTATTTGTATTTTTCTTCAGAAAAAGTTTGTTGCTCAGCTTTTAAGATTTCCGGTGCCAGTGAAACCGATTGTTGTACAATATCTCCAGTAAAATAGATATTAGGATCTTCTTTACCGTTGGTTTGTAACGCGGCTAAATCTTCGACCAAATAATGTGAAATATTCCGCGAAAGCGAAAAGATTTCCATAGCCTTCTTATAGATAGGCGATTGGGGAAGCTGAGATGATATTCTTGATGCCATTATTTAACTGGGGTACGTATTGTATTTTTATCAAATTTAATAAGAAGAACGCATTAATAGCTATCGATTTTAAGGTAAAATCGTATATTTACTTTAAATATTAATTTATTTTATCAAATTAGTTTAATATGAATATAGATACCCTAAACTGGAAGATTTTAAAATGTTTACAAGAGAATGCCAGAATGAGTAATGCGGATATTGGAAGAAGGGTTGGCATAAGTTCGCCCGCAGTTTCCGAGCGTATAAAAAAAATGGAAGACGCCAATCTCATTCATGGCTATAGAACAGTTGTATCTCCTTTTGAAGCTGGATACCAATTAAAAGCGATCATAACGATCCGTGCTTTTATGGGAAAATTGAAGCCGTTTTTAGAAAAAGTGAAATCCTACGATGAGGTATTAAACTGTTACCGTATTACTGGGAATGAAAATATTGTAATGGAAGTGGTCCTAAAAAATCAAAAGCATCTTGAGGGATTTATAGATCAGCTTATCACCTACGGAGAAACAAAAACACAGATCGTGCTTTCTCATGTAGTTGCCAATAATGCGCTTAAACCGCTCAACTGATTTTATAAAGCACCTTTTTAATGTTAATAAATTTACAATTGTATTTTCATTAGTAATTTTTTTCTGAAAACTGAAGTATCTTAGAGGAAACAATCAAAATACTACGCGCCATGAAAAAATATACTTCACACTTTTTAATATTGACATTAATCACTGGAATTTTTGGATTTTCTGGGCTAGAATTTACAGGAGAAAGTATAGTTCGATTTGTTTGCCTAGTTTCAGTTATTGGATTAATGGTCTCCTGTTTGGATGCTGTAATCCTT
>Ga0207891_1000787_pt1 | contig 18144 bp, 19 predicted proteins | sample LinPmetageLP50_FD_184061 | JGI IMG/M metagenome (GOLD analysis project Ga0207891, IMG submission 184061) | Marine viral communities from the Pacific Ocean - LP-50 (SPAdes) | ecosystem: Environmental > Aquatic > Marine > Oceanic | place: Pacific Ocean | collected 2011-08-27 | reverse complement strand
TGACCGAAAAAAGCGGCACCCTCTATCAGGTAAAAAACGGAGAAAAAACAGCAATAGAAAATGCCCCTGAAGTCTATAACCGTGGGCAAGGCGGCTTAATGGATATCGAAATTCACCCTAATTATACCGAGAATGGCTGGATTTATATCATGCATGCGTCAACAGACGGAGCAGGCGAAGGCGGAAATACAAAATTGATAAGAGCTAAATTAGAAGACGGCAGTCTCACACAGATCGAAGATCTTTATAAAGCCACTCCTAATTCTACACGCGGGCAGCATTTTGGTTCAAGAATAGCATTTGACGATGAAGGCTACCTCTATTTTTCAATAGGAGAAAGAGGCGACCGTGACGGAAATCCACAGGACATCACTAGAGATGGTGGCAAAATTTATAGATTGAATGATGACGGATCAATTCCAGAAGACAACCCTTTTTATAACGAACCTAATGCTAAGAAAGCGATTTATACCTATGGAAACAGAAACCCCCAAGGAATGGACAAACATCCCGAAACTGGGAAAATTTGGATCCACGAGCACGGACCCAAAGGAGGCGACGAAGTTAATATCGTAAAAAAGGGTGCCAATTATGGTTGGCCGGTGATTAGCTATGGTGTAAATTATAGCGGCTCTAAATTTACCGAGATAACCAAAAAAGAAGGAATGGAACAACCCATTTATTATTGGGTACCATCTATTGCGCCTTGCGGAATGACCTTTGTAACGGGAGATGTATATCCAGACTGGAAAGGGGATTTACTCGTCGGGTCCTTAAAGTTTAGTTATCTTGAATTATTAAAGCTCGATGGAGAAAAAGTAACTGCAAGAGAAAGAATTGCGGAAGAAGTGGGCCGCGTGCGTAACGTAAAACAAGGTCCCGATGGATTTATTTACATTGGCATCGAAGGTCAAGGTATCGTGAAAATTGCTCCTAATAAATAAAAAAACATGAAATATATATCCATACTGATTGCTGTTTTACTATTAAGTACTGCGTGCAATGATTCTAAAAAAAAAGAAAAAGAACAGATTAAAATTGGCCAGAATAGAGCTGCACCACCACAAACTTCGCTTGAAAAAAGCATCAATCGTGGCGCAGTGGTATATAAAGAATTCTGTAATCAATGCCATCGTCCCAAAGGGAAAGGGGTTGGAAGAAGTTTTCCCCCATTAGCAGGATCAGACTATTTAATGGAAAACAGAACCGAAAGCATAAAAGGAGTTAAATACGGCCAAAAAGGAGAACTTGTCGTAAATGGTAAGATTTACAATGGAGTTATGCCGCCCATGGGCCTAAGCAATAAGGAGGTTGCAGATGTAATGAATTACATAATGAACTCTTGGGGCAATGAACAGGAAAAGATGGTAACTGAAGAAGAAGTAGCTAACATAGTTGAGTAGTTGCTTGGCGCATTGGCAATTAGTTAATTATTACGCAAAACCTATTACTATGTTGATCCATTTGATGTATGGGCCCGGTATCTTGTTTATATTTCGGTTTTTTGAAAATAGGTAAGTATAGTTGCCCTCCTTTGTTCGCGGTAAAAAATATCATGAATTACCTGCTCAACTAATACCCTACTTTAACCAATTACCTAAACAGCTATTCAACTATTTTCCTACCTTTGTAAAAACAAAACCTCATGCTCATCATTGGCATTGCCGGCGGTACCGGAAGCGGAAAAACAACAGTTGTACAGCAAATAGTGGCCGAACTTCCTAAAGACGAAGTTTGTATTATTTCGCAAGATTCATACTACAAGGATACTAGCCACCTCCCATTTGAAGAGCGGGTGCAAATTAATTTTGACCATCCCAACTCAATCGATTTTGATCTTTTAGTAACTCATTTAAAAGAATTGAGAAAAGGAAATTCGTTCGAGCAACCCGTTTATTCCTTTGTAGAACACAATCGTACAGGAGAAACCATGACTACTTTCCCACGGCAAGTTGTTATTGTGGAAGGAATCCTCATTTTAACCCATCCCGAAATAAGAAAGCACTTTGATATCAAAATATTTGTGCATGCCGACAGTGATGAACGTTTAATACGGAGGTTAAAACGAGATATTGCCGAACGTGGGCGCGATTTGGAAGAGGTCTTAAACCGTTACCAGACGACACTAAAACCCATGCATCAGCAATTTATTGAGCCCACCAAGGAGTTTGCAGATATTATTATACCAACCAATCGTCATAACACGGTAGCCGTAAACGTTATTCGAAGTATTATATATCAGAAATTAGAAAACACAACAAATTGAATCTAAAAGAATTAAAAAATAAGAGATGGTTTAAAATGGTAGCAAACACCTATGTTATCATCTTGCTTTTATTTTTAATTTGGATGCTTTTTTTTGATACCAATTCGTTTCTAATACACAAAGAGCTAAACGACGATATTAATGCCTTAGAGGAAAACAAAGAATTTTATCAAAGTGAAATTGAAAAAGATAAAGTTTTCATAAACAAGATGGAAGATAGTTTTGAAATGGAAAAGTTTGCAAGAGAAAAATATTACCTTAAAAAAGAAAATGAAGATATCTTTATCATAGAACATGAAGATAGCCTAAAAAAGAAGAAGGATGAGTAAGGAACTTTTTCAAGATTTTGAAACTGTCACTGCAAAAGAGTGGAAACAGAAAATTCAGGTAGATTTAAAAGGTGCGGACTATAATGACACCCTAGTCTGGCAGTCCTTAGAAGGTATTCATGTAAAACCTTTTTACCACCAAGATGATTTTGAACAACCGTTTCAAACCATTCCTGGCCATCCTAGACAATGGAAAATCGGCCAGTCGCTTTTTATTGATGACGAAGAAGTTGTAAATAATCTGGCAATCGATGCCTTAGAAAGAGGCGCAGAAGCTATTATTTTTGTTGCTGAAAAAACATTCGACTACAAAAAAGTTTTTAAAGCCTTTCCATTTGGAAAAAACAAAATTTACTTCGAATTAAAATTTCTTTCCGAAGATTTTATAACAAAACTAAAAGAATTTTTGACGGCTAACGAGGCTATGGTTTATTACAATATAGACCTCATCGGCAACCTTGCCGCGACCGGAAACTGGTATCATAACCTGAAACAGGATCATGACATTCTAAACCGTATTGTGACCGAAATTTCAGCAAAAAAACAGCATCCGTTAAGCGTAGATACTACTACCTATCAAAACGCCGGTGCGAACATGGTACAACAGCTGGCTTATGCTTTGGCGCATGCCAATGAGCACCTAAATCATTTCTCTTCCGAAGAAAAAAGTGACGGGTTAAAATCGCTACCGTTGACATTTAATGTGGCAATAGGAAGCAATTATTTTTTCGAAATTGCAAAAATTAGAGCATTACGGGTATTATATGCTACACTAGCAAAAGAATACGGGCTGGAAGAAACCTGTCATATTATTGCCACACCTTCGAGACGTAATAAAACGATTTACGACTATAACGTAAACATGTTGCGTACAACGACCGAATGTATGAGCGCAATCCTTGGTGGCGCCGATACCATTTTTAACATGCCTTATGATGTTTTATACCATAAAAGCAACGAATTTGCAGAACGAATTTCAAAAAATCAATTGCTAATTTTAAGGGAAGAAAGTTATTTTGGCACGGCGAGCAATCCTGCAGATGGCACCTATTATATTGAAAGTTTAACAAATGAACTTGCTGAAAAAGCACTAGAACTTTTTAAAAATATTGAACAAGGCGGTGGATTTCTAAAACAATTGAAAGAAGGCGTTATTCAGAAAAAAATTAAAGAAAGTGCTGCAAAAGAACAAGCGTTATTTAATGATGGAACCCTAAAATTGGTAGGAACCAATTACCACATCAATAAACAAAACCACATGAAAGATGAGCTACAACTCTACCCTTTCATTAAAACAAATCCCCGTAAAACATTACTGGAGCCTATCATTGAAAAAAGATTGGCCGAAAAAGTAGAACAAGAAAGACTAAAAAATGAATAGACCTATTTTAAAAAGTATCACAATCCTAGCTTTTGTAACTCTTTTCGCTTGTAACGAAAAGAAGGAAACCACAAATACAGAAAGCAACACGGAAACGGAAGCCGAAAAAGGAACTGAAACGCCGGCAGTTTCAGGCACGGTTCATTTTCTGGATTATAGCGGCATAAAAGTATTGTTACCCAAAGATTACGAACCCTATTCTTTAGTGCGATACCAAGAGCTACTGGATTCTGAATTGACGAAGGAAATGTCTAAAATGGAAAATTACCGGTTAGGACAGTTACGAAAAATGGATGGAAAGTTATATTTGTTCTACAATAACGCGAACAAATCAAATGTTGCTATCAATGCCACACCTCATATTTCTTTTGAAAAGGATAATGCGCAAGAACTATTAAATGGTATTGCTATGGACAATCAGAATTTGCCAAATCTGGAGAAGCTGGCGATCGAAAAGGTTGAAGCCAAATTTAGCGGCACTAAAAATCAACAAGTTTTTAAGGCAGTCTATAAATTCACGGACAAAAAGACAAAAAAGCATTGGTTTACTACAAACTATATTATTTCGGCCAATGATAAGACACTTTTTATGGAAATAACGCAACCAGAATTAATAAATTATAATCCGTATATCGAAGAAATCGTTTTTTAAGGAGCGTTGCTATTAGGAACAGTGTAAATTAAAAAGATCATGAGTGAAGTAGCATTACAAGCCATTTTAGGAATTGTTTTTGCAATCTTGGGCATCGCACTTGTTGTAAGAACTAAAAGTTTAACGAATTCAAAATATTTTAAACTCCTATTTATTATTGTAGGGATCATTATGATTGGTTTCGCTATATATCTGGCGTTTGAAGGATTATATCCTAATGAATAGGTACCTAAAAAACATACTAATACCACTTGTTATTGCTATCCTTTACTCCTGTTCTGAAGTAAGGAAAAGTGTTACCGCCTGGTATGATGCAGAAAACACTGAAAATGTAATAGGAAAAACACATTTTTTAGATTATAACGGCATCAAATTATTGCTGCCTACCGAATTTAAAAAACATTCGATTGCTGAGTATCAAAAATTGACCGATTCACTTTTAACACCAGAACAATTTTCTTCTGAAGTAAATAGAATAGAACAACTCCAAAAAATGGATGGCGAGCTCTATCTCTTTATAGATAGGGAATATGCGATAACACTGAGCGCAGTAACAACACCATATACTCCTTTTGGCAAAAGAGATGCCCAACAACTCCTCAACCAGATGGCACAGTCACAAAAAAGAGAAGCGCGGAAAAGAGCTATTGAAGTTGAAAAAATTTCAGCTAAATTTAATGGCAATTCAAATTTTCAGCTTTTTAAAACAGAATACGGATTTAAAGCACTAAAGAATACGACAGAATGGTACACCGTTAATTATATTATTTCGTCCAACGAAAAAACAATTTTCCTCCAGCTAACGAGTCCGTTTCTAATAGAATTTGATCCTTTTATTAAACAAATAATATTTTAATGTCAAGAAAAAAGCTGCAACACCTCACGTTAAACCGAAAAACAGAAATTAAAATTTCTGAAAGCAAAACCTATACCACGGCTGAAAATATTGACGTTAAACAAGTCTATTTAAAAGAAGACCTAAACGATACAGAGCACCTCAACTTTGTTGCTGGTATTGCTCCAAACCTAAGAGGACCTTATTCTACCATGTATGTACGTCGACCCTGGACCATTAGACAATATGCAGGATTTTCGACGGCTGAAGACAGCAATGCTTTTTACCGAAGAAATCTCGCAGCGGGACAAAAAGGACTTTCGGTGGCGTTCGATCTTGCCACGCATAGAGGCTACGACAGTGATCACGATCGTGTGGTAGGCGATGTGGGTAAAGCTGGAGTTGCCATCGACTCTGTAGAGGACATGAAAATTTTGTTCGATCAGATCCCGTTGGATAAGATGAGCGTTTCTATGACCATGAACGGCGCTGTGCTTCCTATTATGGCCTTTTACATTGTTGCCGCCGAAGAACAAGGCATCCAACCTGAAGCCCTTGCAGGAACGATACAAAATGATATTCTAAAAGAATTTATGGTGCGGAACACTTATATCTATCCGCCGAAACCATCCATGAAGATCATCAGCGATATTTTTGAATATACCTCAGAAAAAATGCCTAAATTCAATAGTATTTCTATTTCGGGCTACCACATGCAAGAAGCGGGCGCTACTTGTGATATCGAATTAGCTTACACTCTTGCCGATGGTTTGGAATACATAAGAACCGGTATCGCAGCAGGCATGGACATCGATAGCTTTGCTCCTCGCCTATCCTTCTTTTGGGCAATCGGCATGAACCATTTTATGGAAATTGCCAAATTAAGGGCTGCCAGAATGTTATGGGCTAAAATCGTTAAGCAATTCAATCCTAAAAATTCAAAATCATTATCCTTACGAACGCATTGCCAAACAAGCGGGTGGAGCTTGACCGAACAAGACCCGTTCAACAACGTGGCGAGAACTTGTATTGAAGCTTCAGCAGCAGTATATGGCGGAACACAGTCATTACATACCAACGCATTAGATGAAGCGATTGCGCTTCCAACCGATTTTTCGGCAAGAATAGCAAGAAACACACAGATTTACCTTCAAACCGAAACACAAATCACTAAAACCGTAGATCCATGGGCAGGAAGTTATTATGTGGAAAGCCTTACAAAAGATATTGCCACTAAAGCATGGCAACTTATTGAAGAGGTGGAAGAACTGGGCGGAATGACCAAAGCTATTGAAGCCGGAATCCCAAAACTCCGCATAGAAGAAGCGGCTGCACGTAAACAAGCACGTATTGATAGTGAGCAAGATGTTATTATTGGGGTTAATAAATACCGCTTGGAAAAAGAAGACCCTTTACAGATTCTCGATGTGGACAATCAAATGGTACGAACTTCTCAATTAGCGCGTCTGGACCGGATCAAAAAAGAACGAAATGCAGAAAAAGTAAAAATTGCTTTGGCAAAATTAACGGAAAGCGCACGTACAGGTAAACAAAATTTACTAGCTTTAGCTGTTGATGCTGCTCGCGAACGTGCTACTTTAGGTGAAATTAGTGATGCGCTCGAAGTCATTTTTGGCAGACATAAAGCACAAATTAAATCCTTTAGCGGCGTGTATAGTAAAGAAATAAAAAACGATCCTAGTTTTGAAAAAGCCCGAGCACTTGCAGATAAATTTGCAGAACTCGAAGGGCGCCGCCCGCGTATCATGATCGCAAAAATGGGCCAAGATGGGCATGACCGTGGGGCAAAAGTAGTCGCAACAGGATATGCAGATGTAGGTTTTGATGTGGATATCGGTCCGTTATTTCAAACCCCTAAAGAAGCGGCAAAACAAGCAACAGAAAATGACGTTCACATCCTCGGGGTTTCCAGTCTGGCTGCAGGTCATAAAACGTTGGTCCCTCAAGTGATTGAAGAAATGAAAAAACTGGGCCGCGAAGATATCATGGTCATTGTAGGGGGTGTGATCCCGTCGCAGGATTATCAATTTCTCTTTGATGCCGGTGCGGTGGCAGTCTTTGGACCAGGCACACGCATTAGTGATGCTGCCATCCAAATGCTGGAAGTACTGATTGATTCGGTAAATTAAACTGATTCGATTTTCTTCGGAAGTTCTTATAGCTCAAAAAACAACATGGCTCAAAAAAACTATACTCTTACTACCGAAAGACTTGGCCTGCGTAATTGGCAAGAAAGCGATATCGAACCCTTTATCGCGATGTGTCAAGATCCTGAAGTGATGCGGTATTTTCCAAGTATTGCTTCAGAAGAAGAAACACGAGCGCTTATTTTAAGGTTACAGCTACATTTTGAAACACACAGTTTCACCTATTTCGCTGTTGAAACATTAGACACAAAAGAATTTTTAGGCTTTACAGGCTTGGCCAAACAAAGCTGGGAAAGTGAATTCACCCCTTGTGTTGATATGGGTTGGCGTTTTAAAAAAGAGGCTTGGGGCAAAGGCTATGCAACCGAAGCAGCCAAAGAGTGTCTGCACGCCGCTTTTAATACATTCAATTTAAAAGAAGTGTATGCCTTTGCGACCAAAGGGAACACGCCTTCAGAAAATGTGATGAAAAAATTGGGGATGCAGTACCAAGGTACTTTTGTACACCCTAAGATCATAGATGACCCACGATTTCCCTATTGCTTTGCTTACAAAAAAGAAAAAGCCTGAAAATTTCAGTAACTTTTTTACTATGCAAGCATAATACTTTGAATGGTTTCCTTATTTTTACATTTCTTACAAACTAAACAACATGGCAATGGATTTAAAAGCAAAAATGATGCGCGATGACGCATTAAAAGGAAAAACAATCGTAGTAACAGGTGGTGGTAGCGGACTTGGGAAATCGATGACGACTTATTTTTTAGAACTAGGCGCCAATGTTGTAATTACTTCCCGAAATATAGAGAAGCTAGAAAAGGTAAAAGCCGAGTTAGAAGAATCTACTGGTGGTAAAGTACTTCCGGTGCAATGTGATGTGCGCAATTATGACGAGGTAGAGGCCATGGTAGAAGCTTCAGTAGCAGAATTCGGTTCAGTAGATATATTACTGAACAACGCTGCAGGTAATTTTATTTCTCCAACCGAAAGGCTTTCAGCAAACGCATTTGATACCATTGTAGATATCGTTTTAAAAGGATCTAAAAACTGTACGCTTGCCTTCGGAAAACATTGGATCGATAAAAAAGAGACTAATAAAACTGTTTTAAACATTGTTACCACCTATGCTTTTACTGGTTCTGCGTATGTTGTACCAAGTGCCGCTGCAAAAGCCGGGGTTTTGGCCATGACACGTTCACTAGCGGTAGAATGGGCTAAATACGGCATCCGATTTAATGCCATTGCTCCAGGACCGTTCCCGACTAAAGGTGCCTGGGATCGATTGCTTCCTGGCGACTTAAAAGAAAAATTTGATCTTTCTAAAAAAGTGCCGCTTAAACGCGTTGGTGATCATCAAGAGTTAGCAAATTTGGCAGCTTACTTAGTTTCAGATTTTTCAGCATACCTCAACGGTGAAGTAGTCGTCATAGATGGTGGCGAATGGTTAAAAGGTGCGGGACAAATGAATTTACTAGAGCAAGTTCCTGAAGAAATGTGGGATATGCTAGAAGCGATGATCAAGGCTAAGAAAAATAGCTGATCCTGTAATTTTATTCCATATTAATATTTTCAAATAGACTAACGGGAAGACACTCCATTTAAATGGGTATCCATTTCGGCATCGTAGAGATATAGAATAAGTACCGCCATCATATCCCTAAAATTTTCGGATGGGTTTTCAGTAACAAGCACCAACTTATATTGGTGGTCTTTATATAACTGTAAGCCCTTTGCATCTGAGTATACAGGTACATTTTTAAGGCCTATTTTCTCGTCGTAATTCGTGCAATTAAAAGTGAAAACAGGAGCGTCTGCAGTGATGTCATATAAGGTGAATTGTTCTGCATGCGGATGCAAGTGTGCAGCCATGGTGTGTACTTTAGTATCTTCGGTAAGTTTTAATTGATAGGTCACCTCAAATTCATACTTATGCTTGCCTTGCGGCAATAACCAATGCGATGCATATTCTACACCTGTTTCATTTGGGTAGGTATGATTTTTAAGATCCAGAGGAAGACAAACATTGGGATCGTTAGATGTTTCTGGGGAATCAGGGTCGTCATGGTTATAGTTTTGAAGTAACACAAGTGCTTTAGGCACGAGCGGCTTTAATTTTCTACTAGCTGGCGCTGTGGTAAATTCTATTTCATGGTTCACTTTAAAAAAAGCGTCTTCAATATTATGGTTCAACGTCCTTGAACCAATAAGAAACGCATCATCTTTAGCAATTGGAAAACCAAAACCTTCAGGAAAACTAATAGCGTTAATTCCGTTAGATAACGTTCCTAAACGGGGATATTGTTGATTGAACCTACGTGGAATATTCAAGTTTTTATAATGAAGCGCATCATAAAAATCAATATTTGTATGACATAAATAATCATTATTATGCTTGGTCTCTCCATTCCGGAAAGCTTCGGTTTTAAAACCCGTGATCCATTTATACGAATTACTTTCTGGATTTACATTAAAATTAATAATTGCCTGAGGGCCATCCATAGACTGATAAATACCGTCTAAAAGCATTTCTGGCGTTTTCAATGTAACAGATGTTTCTCCATATGCGATGTCCCAATCGGGATCAATAATATGAAATGTGTGTAATAATTTTGTCTTTACAATCGCTTTGTGCCTCGTAGATAATTGATAATACCAAATAGAAAAGACGACCAGACCAACCGCCATGAGCACTCCAACAATACTTATTATCTTTTTTCGTCTATATAACACAAAATTAATTTTTAAATATTTGAAACCTTTTGGTAAAAGAAATTCATACTACCAGTTAAATTTCAATGATTTGTAACTTGTCATTAGCTGTAAAACCGATTTCAAAAGTAATAATATTTAAGATATCATTATCTTAATTAACAATCTGATCGTTACAGATAAATTTTGTTCACTTCCTGTTAACAAAATTGATTTTCTATCCGCGTAATTAATCGTAATTTTATACCTTAAATCTTTAGCATACTCGATGGGTAAAATAATTGCAATTGCAAACCAAAAAGGAGGCGTGGGCAAAACCACTACTTCTGTTAATTTAGCGGCTTCGTTAGGCGTTTTAGAAAAAAAAGTCCTACTAATAGACGCAGACCCACAAGCAAATGCCACTTCTGGATTAGGAATAGATGTTGAAAGTGTTCAAATAGGCACCTATCAACTATTAGAGCATAGTGCTGCAGCAAAAGAGGCGATCATGAAGACCTCTTCGCCCAACCTAGATATCATTCCATCGCACATAGATCTTGTTGCTATTGAGATAGAGCTGGTAGACAAAGAAGCACGTGAATATATGCTGAAAAAGGCGATCATAGACCTCAAGTCTACATACGATTATATTTTAATAGACTGTGCACCCTCATTAGGGCTACTTACGTTAAATGCTTTAACGGCAGCAGATGCCGTGATCATCCCTATTCAATGTGAATATTTTGCCCTCGAAGGACTGGGTAAACTATTGAACACGATAAAGAGCGTTCAAAAAATACACAACGCAAAACTTGATATCGAAGGGTTGTTATTAACCATGTACGATTCGCGCCTTCGGCTCTCTAATCAGGTTGTAGAAGAAGTTAAAAAACACTTTGATGAGATGGTTTTTAAAACAATCATTCAGCGTAATGTGCGTTTAAGTGAAGCACCTAGTTATGGCGAAAGTATAATTAGTTATGACGCTGGTAGTAAAGGAGCCAATAATTACTTAAGTTTGGCACAAGAATTAATTGAAAAAAACAAGTAATCGTTCATGGCGAAAGCAACAAAAAAACAAGCACTGGGCCGCGGTCTTTCTGCATTACTTAAAGATCCATCTAATGATATAAAATCTGCGGAAGACAAGAACGCAGACAAGGTCGTGGGAAGTATCGTTGAACTTGAATTAAGTTCTATCGAGGTAAATCCGTTTCAGCCTCGAACTAGCTTTAATGAAGAATCACTGCGCGAACTAGCCTCTTCTATTAAAGAATTAGGCGTTATACAACCCATTACAGTACGAAAACTTGGTTTTGATGAGTATCAGCTTGTAAGTGGAGAACGACGTTTTAGAGCTTCAAAATTAATTGGTCTAGAAACAATTCCTGCCTACATCAGGATAGCGAACGATCAAGAGTCGCTAGAGATGGCGCTGGTAGAAAACATACAACGGCAAGATCTTGATCCTATTGAAATTGCACTTTCTTATCAACGCCTTATTGAAGAAATAGACATCACTCAAGAAGAGTTAAGCGATCGCGTGGGTAAAAACAGATCTACCATTGCCAATTATTTAAGGTTACTGAAACTGGACCCAATCATCCAAACGGGTATGCGAGACAGCTTCATCTCAATGGGACATGGTCGCGCTTTAATTAATGTAGCCGACACCGAAGACCAACTAGCGATTTATGAGAAAATCTTAGGTCAAAAACTTTCAGTTCGTGATACCGAAGCCTTGGTTCGTAATTTTAAAGCGCCCAACGAGCAAAAAGCACCCGTTAAAAAGGCAATTCCACAGTTTGCTAACAAAGGAAGAAAAGAATTGGCAACTATTTTAAACAGTAAGGTGGATATTAAAGTTTCAAAATCTGGGAAAGGACAATTGATTATTCCCTTTACAGATAAAGAGGATTTTGAACGAATTCTCAATAGCCTTAAAAGTGAAAAATAAACTGCTCTATAGTGTGTGTTTTTTGTTGTCAATTCCATTGATGGCCCAGGATTCAGATTCTTTAAAAATTGACACACCACAGCCCACCAATCTTATTGTAACAGACTCTATTATTACAGACGGTTACGACCCTTTGGCTCCTTCAAGAGCTGCCTTTTATTCGGCAGTGATTCCTGGACTGGGGCAAGCTTACAACAAAAAATACTGGAAAATCCCGGTTATTTACGCAGGTATGGCGACCGGAATTTATTTTTATATTAAAGAAGACAAAGATTACGATCTTTTTAGAGACGCTTATAAAAGAAGGTTGGCTGGATTCACCGATGATCAATTTTTTGGTGACGGCGCAACCCCTGTTATATCAAACGATCGATTGATAGATGCACAACGTTCGGCCAGTCGTAATAAAGATTATAGCATCATTGCAGTTTTAGTAGTCTATGCATTAAATATCATTGATGCCAATGTGGATGCCCACTTGCAGCAATTTAATGTAACTGAAAATTTGAGTGTCGAATCGGGTATTGAAATCAATCAAATAAATGCACAACCCAATTACGGGCTTTCGCTTAAATTAAAAATTAAATGAAGCTAGCATTACTAGGATATGGTAAAATGGGTAAAACCATAGAACGATTAGCCCTGGCACAAGGGCACGAAATCGTTTTTACAAGCACGAGTTCAAGTACTGAAGGTACCTTGAAAGAGGCAGATGTAGCGATCGAATTCTCTTCACCAAAAGCTGCTGTTCAAAATATTACGCTTTGTTTTGAAAATAAAATTCCTGTTGTTTGTGGCACCACAGGATGGCTAGAACACTATGGTTCCATTGAAAAAAAATGTAAAGACCGTAACGGAAGCTTTATCTATGCGTCCAACTTTAGTATTGGTGTCAATTTGTTTTTTAGTTTAAACGAATATGCGGCTAAACTCTTGCAACCCTGGGATGCATATGAAGCCGAAATGGAAGAAATTCACCATACACAAAAAAAAGATGCCCCTAGCGGAACGGCCATTACATTGGCAGAAACTATTATTAAAAATAGCAAAAAGGAAGCTTGGAGCTTAGAAGAAGCATCTGAAGAAACACTGAAAATTGAAGCAAAGAGACTGGATGATGTGAAAGGAACCCATACGGTAAAATATATTTCAGATATTGATTCAATTTCGATGACGCATGAAGCTTTTACCCGCGACGGATTTGCAAAAGGTGCGATCCTAGCGGCAGAATGGCTTCAAAATAAAAAGGGTATTTTTACCATGAAAGACGTGTTGGGGTTTTCGAATTCAGAATTATGAAATTAAAATTGCTAATTCAGAAAGAGATGTCCGAATGACTAATAATAAAGTAGAAAAACGAAAGTAGAAAAACGAATGAAGGAGCGCTGCGATCCTTGTAGTTCTAAAATCAGACGATTAACGAAAATTAAAAATTTTACTTAGTAACACAATTACTTAGTTACTTCTAAACTTAATTACCCATATAATGAGCTGGACAGGTTGGTTACTATTTATCGCAATTGTACAAGTAATCCATTTCTTAGGAACTTGGAAATTATATATTAAAGCAGGAAGACAAGCTTGGGAAGCTGCTGTACCTGTTTATAACGCTGTGATACTAATGAAAATCATTAATCGCCCTTGGTGGTGGACGATTCTACTGTTTATTCCCATCGTAAACTTAATCATGTTCCCAGTAATTTGGGTGGAGACGCTACGCAGTTTTGGACGAAATAGCACCTTAGATACTATTTTAGGCATCCTTACCTGTGGTTTGTACATCTATTATATTAATTACACACAAGACGTTACCTACATTAAAGATCGCAGCCTAAAACCACGCACGGCAGCGGGTGAATGGACGAGTTCAATCCTTTTTGCTGTGGTTGCCGCTACGATTGTACACACTTATTTTATGCAACCGTTTACCATACCCACTTCCTCCTTAGAAAAAACATTGCTTGTGGGTGATTTTCTGTTGGTAAGTAAATATCACTACGGCGCAAGGACTCCTAACACTACTGTGGCAATGCCCATGGTACATGATGTAATTCCATTTGTAGGTGCAAAATCCTATTTGCCAAATCCGCAATTACCTTATTTTAGATTTCCAGGCTTTCAAGATATTGAACGTAACGATATTGTAGTATTTAACTGGCCAATTGATGAGTTTGAAGATATCGGCCCGCCACCCTCTGGATATATGTATAAGCCAGTTGACAAAAAATCGAATTATGTAAAACGATGTGTCGGAATTCCCGGAGATTCGTTAGAAGTTAGAAACGGTTATGTCTACATTAACGGAAAACAAAACGAATTACCCGATCGCGCAAGGCTCCAGTTTGCTTACAAAGTGTTTTCAAAAAAGCCTTTAGTACAAGTAGATAATCAAGATCGTTATACCAACATCCCAATTCCATTTATTGCTGACCGTTATGATATTTCAGATATTTATGTTACTGAAATAGATCGGGAAAACCGTATTGTTGTCCACGTCGCACATCTAACAGATGAGGCTATGGCCCAACTTAAGAGTTTGCCAGATGTGATTAGCATCGAGCCGCTAAAGGGAACTGAAGGTGAGTATGCACAAGACACCTTCCCTAACGATCCTAACCATGCGTTCAATACCGACTTTTTTGGACCTATTTATATTCCTGAAGCAGGAAAAACCGTTGCAATAACCAATGAAAGCATCCCATTTTATAAACGAATCATTGAAGTTTATGAAGGTAGCGAGTTAGGTGAAGATAAAAAAATCACACAATCGGGTACACAAGTACTTTTAAACGGAGAACCTATTACTGAATACACCTTTAAAATGGACTACTATTGGATGATGGGAGACAACCGAAATAACTCACAGGATGCAAGAAGTTGGGGGTATGTCCCTTTTAACCATGTAGTGGGCAAGCCTGTTTTTGTTTTTATGAGCTGGAATAGCAACGCACAAGGACTCGCCAATAAAATACGTTGGGAACGCTTATTTACCACCGTTGGAGGAAGCGGTGAACCGGTATCCTATTTTAAATATTTCTTGATTGTATTGGTGGGTTGGTTTGCTTTTAATTTCTTCCGAAGAAGGAGAAAATCTGCTAAGAAATAAGTAGCGGTAATAATTAGTTGTACTGTTTATAAAAACTGGAATTGACTGCTGAAAAATATGAGCACTATTCTTCTACATCCTACCTACTTCCCATCCATTGCGCACATGGCAGCCATTGCACAAGCAGATCATGTAGTGTTTGAAATGGAAGACAATTACCAAAAACAAACCTACCGAAACCGTACGTATATTGCTCATAGCAACGGGAAACTTCTATTGAATGTCCCCGTAAAGCATAGTCATGATGGCAGCCGGCAAAAAACAAAGAATGTAGCTGTTGAAAACGATTTCCCGTGGCAATCCCATCACTTAAAATCCTTACAATCTGCCTACAGAACATCGCCCTTTTTTGAATTCTATGAAGATGAATTGACCCCAATTTTCACTCGAAATGTCAAGCAACTTATGGAGCACAATTTATATATCTATGAGCAATTATTTGAGCTTATTGGGATGGATACCCAAATTTCATTTTCTGAAACTTATGAGAAACAACCCGAACAACTTGATTTCAGGTTTATGACGAAAGCCAAGCGCGAAAAAAAGATAACCATAGAACCCTACACGCAAGTATTTATCGAGAAGCATGGGTTTTTAAACAACCTTTCCATTCTAGACTTATTGGTCAATGAAGGTCCTAACGCGCTTACCTATTTAGAGCGACAGGAACTTTCTTGTTTAAAGTAATTACTTCGGCTCTTATTCTGTAAAAACTTAGTTTTTATCTTCCAGTAGTGGTACGAATCGAAATTCGCCGTAGGTTTCCTTTTCAAATTCCGTAGGCCCAGTTCTGGTAAAAACGGTCATGATCTGGACTTCATCCCCTACAGGAATAACAAGCTTTGCCCCAACCTTTAATTGTGCCATAAGTGCTTTGGGAACATAAGGTGCCCCAGCGGTTACAATAATACCATCAAAAGGAGCTTCCGATTCCAATCCGATGTAACCATCACCAAAAATGAGCTTTTTGGGTCGGTAGCCGATCTTTGGGAGAAATAATTTAGCTTTTTTAAACAATTCGTTTTGGCGCTCAATACTATATACGGTAGCTCCAATTTCTAACAAAACCGCGGTTTGATAGCCGCTCCCCGTGCCTATTTCGAGTACTTTAGCTCCTTTTTTAACTGATAGTAGTTCCGTTTGCCGCGCCACAGTATACGGTTGCGAAATGGTCTGGTCTGCAGCGATAGGAAATGCTTTGTCCACATACGCATGGTCTATAAAACCGCTATCCATAAAAAGGTGCCGAGGGATTTTACTAATCGCTTCGAGCACCGCGGTATCTACTATTCCTTTTTTACGGAGTGTCGTAACCAATCTTTTACGCATTCCTTTGTGGGTAAATGTATCTTTCACGCCTCTTATTTTGAAGTGACAAGGTACTCATTTTGGTGGTTTAGCTCCAAAAAGCGATTTGATTTTAATTCACAAATAGCGCATAAGTAAGTAAAAAAATCACATTCAGTTAGATAGCTAAAGTTCCGTGCCATAAAAGAGGTGCTCTTTTTTCTAGCCTAAAAATGCTACCTTTGTTAACTATACTTATTCTTATGAAAAAAATTGCATACCTCCTATTGCTCTCTGTACTTGTATTAAGTTGCAAAGACGCAAAAAAAGAGACTGGAAACGAAAAAATGATGCCTGTCGAAACTGATAATGGTATTGGTGATGGTGCGCCATCGCTCGAAATGGCTTTTGCCCAAAGTGTAGAGAAAGCCCATAATAAAGAAGATTTTGCACAGCACGAAGCCGTCTCCTTCGACTTTAAATTGAGTTTTGGCGGTCAGGAACAGATGGATTCTAAAATCACGATGCGTACAAATTCATCAAAAATAAAAATTGAAAACCAAGACGGTAGTACAATCCTATTTGACGGCACCGACGTGTATGTAACTCCTGCAGCCACCGAAATGCCATCGGCACGATTTGCTATTTTCACATGGCCTTATTTTGCAGCCATGCCTTTTAAATTGACTGACCCGGGAACGCAATGGAGCGATATGCGACAGACCCAAGATGGCCAATATTCTCGAGCGAAATTAACCTTTAAAGAAAACACTGGTGACACAGCAGAGGATTGGTACATTGCTTTTACCGACAATAAAACCAACTTATTAAGCTATGTTGCTTACATCGTTACCTTCGGAAAATCTATCGAAAAAGCAGAAGACGAACCACATGCCATCGTTTATAAAAACTATGAAGTGGTAGACGGCGTCCCAATTTCCAACCAATGGGAATTCTATAATTGGAGCGAGGAAAAAGGACTTTTTGGAGCTCCCATAGGTGAAGCGACCCTCTCAAACATTACATTCACAGATTCCGTCGACTTTACGGTTCCTACGGACTCTAAAAAAGTTTCAGCCCCTCAATAGCATGAATTTTCCCTGGCACCAATACCTAATGGCCCTTATCTATATCGCAGCAGGAGCCAATCATTTTAGAACCCCGAAAATATACGAGCGCATTATGCCTCCGTATGTTCCGCTGCCCAGTACCATGGTGTATTTAAGTGGTGCAGCCGAAATGATTTTTGGTCTTATGCTCCTCAACAAAGACACCCAAACTATTGCAGCCTGGGGAATAATCGCAATGCTAATTGTGTTTTTTACAGTACATATTTATATGCTACAGAACGAACGCGCCGCCATGAAACTCCCTAAATGGGCATTGATTTTAAGAATTCCATTGCAGTTTGTGCTTATTTACTGGGCGTATTTATATATTTAAGAATGAATCTATTTTCTTCGGATGAAAGA